>Ga0222714_10000041_pt1 | contig 156784 bp, 146 predicted proteins | sample C33_3DmetaG_FD_165048 | JGI IMG/M metagenome (GOLD analysis project Ga0222714, IMG submission 165048) | Estuarine water microbial communities from San Francisco Bay, California, United States - C33_3D | ecosystem: Environmental > Aquatic > Marine > Unclassified | place: USA: California... | reverse complement strand
GAATCCTAAAGATACTTTTAGTTAAATAAGGAGAATCACAAATCGACTATCCTCCTTTTTTAACAAAAATGGATTTTAAAGCCATGGCCCCGAAACCATCAATTTTACAATTGATGTTGTGATCCCCCTCAGTGAGTTGAATGTTTTTTACTTTGGTCCCAGCTTTTATTGGTTTCGGGGCGCCCTTAACGGGAAGATCTTTGACCACTATTACGGTATCTCCATCGGTTAATACATTTCCATTTGCATCTAAGATGTTCAGCTGAAGCACTTCCTTTTCTTCCTTTGAATTCCATAAATGATCACATTCTGGGCATGCATAGTGATCGTTATCTAAGGGATAACCATAAGGGGAATCACATTTTGGACAGGATTTCATTTGATCGGACATGGTAAATGATTTTTTAAATTGATCCTGTTTTAACCTTGAACTGAATCTATTCAATCCAGGCTAAAATAACTTATTTTAGGTGACTGAGCGTACAGTAAAATCTATAAAAATATAATGCTAACTTTGAGAAAGTTAAAAAAACTAACCCTCATCAAAGGGATAAGCAACAGAACACAAGCACTAATTTTAAGGTAAAAGCAATCGATGAAACTATTTCTGACGACTCAAGGGATTTATCTCCTTAACAATTCTAAAAGCTACCTGTTAGCAAATACCGATTTTGATTCACTACTTAACAGGGAGGATTTAATGGCCTATCTTTTAGAATATTGTTCCAAGAATTCAGAAGCCGAAATTGAGGAAGAAGACCTATGCAAAATTGCATTAGCTCCCCTCCAAAGTCAAGAAGTATGGGCTGCTGGAGTCACTTATTACCGAAGTAAAAAAGCGCGAATGGAAGAGTCCAAAGAAAGTGGAGGAAGTACGTTTTACGATAAAATATACGATGCTGCCCGACCCGAACTTTTCTTTAAAAGTGCTGCAAGCAGAGTTCGAGGCACAAAACAATCCGTTCGGATAAGAAAGGACAGTACTTGGTCAGTGCCTGAACCCGAACTCACCCTTTTAATTTCTTCCTCAAAAAAAATTATAGGGTATACGATAGGAAACGATATGAGTGCTCGAGATATTGAAGGGGAAAACCCCCTCTATTTACCACAAGCGAAATCCTATAGTGGATCTGCAGCTCTGGGTCCTTGTGTTTTGATTTTGGACCATCCTATAAATCCGCAAAACAAAATAGAAATTCAAGTCCATCGAAACAATCAGATCGTTTTTGAGGGACAAACCTTAATTTCTGAAATTAAACGCTCTTTTGATGAACTCGTCAACTATTTATTTCTAGAAATGGACTTCCCTCAAGGGTGCTATCTAATGACGGGAACAGGAATCGTCCCTGAAGACAGCTTTTCAATCCAAAAGCAAGATGCAATTCGCATCACCATAGAAGGCATCGGGACACTTGAAAATTGGGTGGAATAAATCGGTTATAAAGTCCCCACCCTTCTAGCTTTTCTAATTACAAATCACGAAATTTACTCCTTTATTTTGCCTCGTAGTTCAACGGATAGAACAAGAGTTTCCTAAACTTTAGATAGAGGTTCGATTCCTCTCGGGGCAACTATAGCAAGCTTTCACTAGCTGATTTCTAATGCCCTATTCAAATAGGTATTGTTCAATACGCCCTTGGGATCTAATTGCTCTTTAAGTGCTAAAAAGTCGTCGAACTTCGGATAACGGGCTTTCAGTTCATTTGCCGGAAGGGTATAAATTTTACCCCAATGCGGACGCCCTTCAAAGGGTTGTAATGCTGCTTGGAGTTCTGGCAATACTGCAAGAACACCAGGGGTGTCCGGCTTCCATGTAAAATGAATGGCTACACTCTCCCTCTGATAAGCGGTACTCATCCAAAAATCATCTGCTGCTATACAACGAATTTCAGTGACATAAAGAAGCGGAGATACTTTTTCATGAAGTGCCTCTATGGCCATAATCGCCTCAAACGCATTTTCACGAGCTACAAAAAATTCCGACTGTAGCTCATCTCCATTGCTTGGAGTAAAATCCATTTTAAAATGAGGTAATCGTTCATGCCAAGGTCCTGCCACTCCCATTTGGGGAGTACAATTTATTGGAGAATTCACTTTGATCGGATGCAAGTCCTCTGTTGCAGGAGTAGCTCCATAAAAATCAGTAGGAATTTCACCCAAAGCGTCTTCACGCGATTTTACCCAAACCTGATTGATGTTTTTATCAAGCCAATGAGTAAAAAAACTAACACTGTAGCCCGAAGACATGATCGCATCAAAATTGTCTTTTAAGGTTTCCATAGGTAGGTTTTCATAAACCCTTTGAGAGACTTCATACGTGGGTTGAATCGCTAATTTTATTTTGGTCATAATTCCCAAGGCTCCCATGCTAACTCCCGCTGCATAAAATAAATCGGAGTTGCTTTGAGGATCCGCCCAAAGGAGATCACCCTGTGGGGTAAGCAATTCAAACCCTTGCATGGCAGTAGCTAAATTTCCATTACCAATACCCGAACCGTGAGTGGCCGTTGCACAGGATCCTCCTACTGAAATATGCGGTAAGGAAGCTAAGTTGTGAAGTCCCCAACCCTTTTCGTGAAGCTGTTTTCCTAAATCACCATATTTGATTCCTGATTCTACCAATACAAAACCTTCTGCTGTATTGAGTTCGATTATTGTATTTAAATTTTTAGTGCTTAACTGCATGCCTTGCGTGTCGGCAATATCATTAAAACAATGCTGTGTGCCTAAAGCTTTTCCTTTAGAAATTCCCTTCAGTATTTGAGTGAGTTCCTCCAAAGAATTAGGAAATTGAACTTCTTCCGCTTTATAGGTGTAATTTCCTGCCCAATTTTTTAAACCCCTGATTTTTTTAGGTTTATTTTGAGTGCAAGAAATTAAATTGGGGACTAGGGAAGCAGCGGCTACTGTTGTTCCAAGATGGGTTAAAAACTTCTTTCGATTCATTTCGTTATTCTATTGGATACTTTTAGTAAAGTAACTCTTCGTTTAGATTGAAAAATAAAAATACGGTATCTGCTAAACACGTGCAACTAATGTGACCCCATGAATTTAAATTTAGGAATTGGACTTTCCTATAAAATTTAGCTAAATTAGGTTTCACATTAAACCTACCTTCATGATTTCTCGCAGAAAATTTATCCAAAAAGCTGGACTCACGGCAAGTACACTTCCGTTGATGCCTGCTGCTGAAACCTTATTTAATAACCAAAATCAAAACCAAGCCGTACTTCGAGTTGCCATTATGGGACTGGGCAGTTATGCCAACCGAGTAGCAAGAGCTATGGAATCCTGCACTCGAGCTAAAGTCGTTGGAGTGATCAGTGGAACCCCCTCAAAAGTCAAAGAATGGCAAGCGAGGTATTCAATACCAGAGGAAAATTGTTACAATTACGAAACAATTAGTGAAATCGCTTCGAATAAAAATATTGATGCGGTTTACATCATTACACCCAATGCGCTTCACTGTGAACAAACTCTTCAAGTAGCAAAAGCAGGGAAACACGTAATCTGCGAAAAACCTATGGCGATAAATGCAGCGGAAGGTGCACGGATGATCGCTGCATGTGAAGCGGCTGGGGTTCAATTATTGATTGGTTACCGAATGCACTTCGAACCAAAAACTCTGGAGGCGATTGCACTGAGAGCCTCAGGAGAATTAGGGAAGATTCTATTCTTTCAAGGCTTGTCCGGATTTCGAATTGGAAATCCCAATCAATGGCGATTGAATAAAAAACTCTCTGGAGGAGGGGCTATGATGGATATTGGAATTTATTCCATTAACGGTGCACGTTATATGATAGGTGAAGAACCGACTTGGGTGACTGCTCAAGAAACCAAAACCGACCCGATAAAATTCAAAGAAGGAATTGATGAAACCATCCAATTTCAGCTTGGGTTTCCAAGTGGTGCAATAGCCTCGTGTCTTTCTACTTACAGTATGAATGATCTGGATCGGTTTTATCTAAACGGTACGAAAGGGCAGGTAGAAATGCAACCTTCAACAGGATACGGTCCCATCAGTGGTCGTTCCCATTTAGGTCCATTAAAGGCTCCCGTGGTAACACATCAAACGATTCAAATGGATGCCATGGCTGGAATTCTTTTAAATAATGAAAAAGCCCCTGTAGCCGTTGATGGATATGAAGGTTTAAAAGACATGAAAATCATCGACGCCATCTTTAAAGCCGTATCCACGGGTCAAAAAATTAGTTTAACGAATTGGTAAATCTGATTCCTAACTAAATCCAATGGTTTTTCAAAAAACAATTCAACTGCCCTCCTATGCTCGTGGGTTTCATCTGATTTCGGAATACGTTCTCCAAGAGGTTCCAAAAATCACCGGTGTAGTCCATGTTTTTATTCAACATACCTCTGCCAGTCTAACCCTGAACGAAAATGCAGATCCCACAGTTCGTTTGGATTTTGAAACCTTTTTTAATGATCTTGTTCCCGAAGAAGATTCTCGTTATTTACACACTGAGGAGGGTTCGGATGACATGACCTCACATATAAAAAGTAGTCTTTTGGGGAGTAGTGTTAGTTTTCCGCTAAATAAGGGAATTCCCGTTTGGGGAATTTGGCAAGGAATCTATTTATGTGAACACCGCAATGCGGCCCGAAGAAGAACCCTTGTCATTACGGTCCTTGGTGAAGAAAAAGTTGAAAGCCTATTCCCGATATAATTGTAATTTTAAATATGAGCAAAATTAAAAGTGCCTTTATTGGTGGTGTTGTAGGACTAATGACTTGCTGTACAGGTTGCGAATCCAAACAAAAAGAGTATCAAAATTGGGAAATTTATGGTGGGACTAAAGATAATATTCGCTATTCCAAACTGGCACAAATTGACACTTCCAATGTAAATAAGCTAGAACAAGTTTGGAAATTTAGCTCAAAAGATCAAGACCAAAACACCCAGATTCAGACCAATCCCATTATAGTAGATCAAATTTTATTCGGGATTTCGCCAAAACTCAAGTTATTTGCTTTGGAGGCTGCTACTGGAATACAAAAATGGATTTTTGATCCCTATGAAATCCATCCCGATGAAGTAAAAGGTCAAGGCTATTTTTCGATGAATGTAGCTAGAGGAGTGACCTATTTCAGTGATCAAAAAACGAAACGATTATTTTATGCTGCTGGCCCCAATTTATTTTGTGTGGATGCAGACACTGGAACGCTAGTAAAAGAATTTGGAACCAACGGGAAACTCGATTTACACCAGGACCTTGATCGGGAGGCGGCATCACTGTACATTGCAATGACAAGCCCCGGAATTATCTATAAAGACCTCCTCATTATTGGATCTAGAGTGAATGAAGGAGCCGCTGCACTCCCCGGCTATATTCGAGCTTATGATGTCCATACGGGTGCGCTACGATGGAAATTTCATACCATCCCAAAACCAGGAGAACTTGGATATGAAAGTTGGGAGGACAAACAAGCTTGGAAAAATGTGGGTGGTGCAAATGCTTGGGCTGGATTTAGCTTGGATGAAAAAAGAGGAATTGTTTATGCACCCCTAGGATCTGCTTCCTATGATTTTTATGGAGGGAAAAGAAAGGGAAACAATTTGTTTGCTAATAGTATCCTTGCACTGGATGCTGCCACTGGAAAACGAATTTGGCATTTTCAAACCATCCATCACGATGTTTGGGACAGAGATCTTCCGACTGCACCCGCTCTAGTTAGTCTTGTCAAAAATGGAAAAAAAATTGATGCACTCGCACAACCTACCAAAGGGGGTTTGGTGTTTTTATTAGACCGAACCAATGGAGAGCCCCTTTTCCCTATTGAAGAACTTCAAGTGCCAAGATATTCTGAGCTTATAGGCGAGCAGCTAGCCCCTACTCAACCTTGGCCTAAAGGCATAGAGCCTTTTGCTAGACAAGCTTTTACTGAAAAGGATATAAACTCCTTGGTCGAAATTGAAGAACAAGAAGAAATTCGACAAAAACTTCAATCCCTGAGTACAGGATTTACCTTTAACCCTCCAACAGAAAAAGGTACCGTAATTTTTCCTGGTTTTGACGGTGGTGCAGAATGGGGTGGACCCGCCTATGATCCCGAAACCAATTTACTGTACGTCAATTCAAACGAAATGCCATGGATATTGACTATGGTAAAAAAACAAGAGGACATACAAGAAACCGAAACTTATTCTAGTGCAGGGAAAAGGCTCTATCAGATGAATTGTATGAGTTGTCATGGTCCTGATTTAAAGGGCAGTGGACACCATCCCAGTTTACTAAACATGAATTCCAAATACACACTTGACACCTTCCATACACTCCTCCAAGAAGGAAGAAGAATGATGCCCGCTTTCTCCCAACTCAGCGAAATGGAGCGGGACGCTATCGCAAGCTATGTTCTTGATTTAAAGGATAAAAAAGAGATGGTTTTCAATGGAAATCAAACCGCCACTAACCCCTATTGGGACATGCCTTATACCAGTACCGGATATAATAAGTTTTTGACTAAAGCAGGATATCCCGCCATAAATCCTCCTTGGGGAACTCTAAATGCCATTGACTTAAATACTGGAAAAATTCAATGGAAAATACCCCTAGGTGAAACCCAGGAGTTCCTCAATAAGGGAATCCATACTGGGACAGAAAACTACGGAGGTCCGGTAGTTACGGCTGGAGGATTGGTCTTCATAGCAGCCACCAAAGATGGAATGTTTCGCGCATTCAACAAACACTCTGGAAAATTAGTTTGGGAAACCAAACTTCCCTACCCTGGTTTTGCAACACCCGCTACTTATGAAGTCAACGGCAAACAATATATTGTTATCGCTTGTGGAGGAGGGAAATTAGGAGCCCCTTCAGGTTCAGTTTATTTGGCTTTTGCACTCAAATAAAATACTGATAGGTGCATTTAGACTATCGACTCTGAGCAGCCAACCATTCCATAATACTCACCGGCTTTCCATTGATTAGCACAGGGTTTTTATCGTAATCGCTGAAAACTTGATTGTCATGTAAATACACCCAGGACCAATGCCCGTTGTACAAATAGCTGTCTCCGCCGTATTGGCCTGTGATGTCAATAACATGGTCAAACAAACTGTAGTGAACCTTTTTACTTCCAATTTGTTTTAATCGTTTGTATAAAGGAGTTGCCGTTTTATCTGCTTCTGTTGTAAGATCATCTTGTGAATGAACAAACCAAATAGGAATATTTTTTAGTTTTAAGAGTTGGCTTTCGGTTACAAATTCATCATAATAGGCAAGCGAACTAATGTATGCTGCTGCAAAATATTTTGGATTTTCAATCAAAAGTTTTAACGACATATATCCTCCGTTAGAACAGCCTCCAATATATATTTTCTTGGAATCAATTTGAGGATTTTCTGCCACATACTTCTGAATCAAACCCATTAAAGCTTTATGATAAATATCGTCTTCTTGACCTCGCGTATAACTTGTTGTTACACCGTGCATCCAACGTGTAGGAGTTTGTGGTGCTAACACTGCAGCCCCCTTAAAATGTCTTTGTATGTCTGGAGAAGCATAATTATAAGCCTTATTTGCAATCAGAGGAATTGTTGGATCTGTACCCCCTTCTCCACCACCATGAAGCCATATAATCAAGGGAATTTTTGAAGAAGTTTTTTGAGGCAAGTAGGAACCATAAGTGAGCGCAATTCCATCTGAGTGGGTGTACGTACCTGAGGTATCAAATTCATCGAGTATGGGATGGATTCGATTCCCCTCTGTGTTCCATGTTGTCTGAGTAGGAAGATGAACAACAGTTATCTTGTAATCGATCCATATATTTCCTCCACCTCCTTCACCTCGATAATACTGAATCGGTGAACCTAAGGGATTATTTGGTGCTACAGCCAAGACCAGTCCAATAAATTCCCCATCCGAGTTGGGGGTTCCAGTCCCATCCGATGCAAAAGCACTTAGAACGACTCGTTCACCAGAACTAGAGTTGGGTCCTATGGTGGCTATATCGGAAGAGCGACTCACCATGACTTTAAAGTCTTGAGCAGCAACTGCATCCATTGGAAGGGATGTGGATAAAATTACTTTGTTTACGGCTGGCCCCCAATCAAAACCTGTGACTACAGTAGTGTAACTCCCCTCAACTTTGGTTTGTGCTTGAAGTGAAAAGGCGATTGATAAGATTAGGGAGGTAAGACTCCAACCTTTAAGTTTTCGTTTCATGTTTAATTTGTTTTTTGGAAAATTAAGTGAAATAAGTGAAACAAAAAATTAATCATTTCAATAAACCAAATAGACCCTATCCAAAATCACTTTTCAAAATATACTAAAACATAATTTTCAGGTCGGATTTAGATTAGTAACTTTATAGAAAGCTAAAACTTAAAAGCTCATGAAAAAATTATTTCTACTTTTTTTTATTCCCCTACTTTCACTTGCACAAACAATTCCTAGTCGTTGGGATGAATTAACTGCTAGTGATTGGGAATTGGCACTTGAAAAATCTAATTACACTTGTATTTTACCAATCGGAATACTTGAAAAACACGGTCCACAAGCTCCGATTGGATCCGATCTAATCCGAGTAAGAGAACTTTCCGCACGTGCTACAAAGATGGAATATGCTGTTGTTTTTCCAGATTATTTTTACGGACAAATAAATGAAGCAAAACACCAATACGGGACCTTTTCCTTACCGAGTAAATTGGCGATGGAAATGTTAGAAGCCACCTGTCAAGAAATCGGGAGAAATGGCTTTAAAAGAATTATCATAGTTAACGGGCATGGAGGAAATCCTCAAATGATTCGTTATTTTATTCAAAATCAATTGGAAAATAAACGAGATTACGCCGTGTATTTTTTTGATCCCAAAACCCCCAAGGATATTGCTGAAAAAGCAGCTAAGCTTCGAAAGTCTGATCCTTCTTTTGATATGCATGGGGGTGAAAATGAAACCTCAATTTTACTACATCTTCGACCCGATTTAGTGAAATTAGACCGAAGTAGTTCTGAGTCTGGTGCAAATCAAAACCGACTTCAGTTGTCCGAGGACTTGTACACCGCCATTTGGTGGTATGCCTCTTTTCCCAATCATTACGCAGGTCAGGCTGAAGTTTCTAGTGCAGAATTAGGAAAATTAATTGTTGATTCAAAAATCGAATCCTTAGTAAATGCAATTAAAGCAGTAAAAGAAGATTCACAAACTTTAAAATTACAAGAAGCTTTTTTTAATCAAATGAAAAAGTAACGAGGAGAAACCCTAGGAACGCTCTGCATGGGAAAACCGGCCGTTTTTCAAACGTCGTTGTTCTCGCTTTTTTGCCAATTCAAAATCCTTGCGCGTGTAACGTTTACCGTCTATAAAAACCGTTTGTATGCCCTCAGGGAAATCAAAAAATAGTATCCTTTTTTTCATAGGGACATCTAAATTATAGTGTTTTTTTTATTTAACAAAATTATTTATCAACTAATCGCCTAAGGAAATACAGTTGATGATTTTTTTTTTAGAGTTTGACCTCTAAAAATAAAACCAAACCTATCTTATTGAAAGTAAGATTTATAACCAATTTTATATCGCTTATTTATTGAGAAAATTGTTTGTGATTCATAAAAAAAAGTAACTTGTTAAGAATAACTATAACTATTTATACAATGAAGAAAATTTTATTAATTACTTTTTTAAGTTTTGCGTTTGTCTCTTATTCGCAAATTACGGTTTATCACATGGTCTATGTAAAATCTGCAGATCAAGCAAAATTTGAATCTGTTGAGAAAAATTACATGTCTAAGATGGCTCAAACTGCTGTGAATGATGGGCAATTTGCTTATTGGGCGTTGGAGAAATTTCTCCATCCTATGGTTCCTGTAGGTGGAAAATTAAATCATCCTTTGGTGGGAAATTGGTATCAATTTATCACGGTCTTTCCTTCCCTTTCAGCCTATGTAAATTCTGGTCCTTGGTGGGCTGGTGCAGGGGAAAAACTTGGGGTTCCTCAAGAATTACTCTCCTATACGGCAGAACAAGGTGGGATGTATGTCTGGACTATTGAAGATTCTGTCTTCGGAGGTCAGGCTGCTAAGTTTAGTGTCTATAATTTTGGTTTCGCTGAAGAAGTTGGAGTCTTTTTAGATAAACAAAAGCCCTACATGAAAAATTTTGAAAGCCAAATGAAAAAGAATGAAAAAGGAAGAGCAGGCTGGGCATCTGGTCATCGACTTTCACCAAAGAATTTTGGAGAGCATAACGTGATGACTTGGGACGGCTTTTTAACACTTGAGGATGCTTTAAATCACCTCAACTATAAAGAGTCTAAGAAAAACTTTGTTGAATTAGGAATGCCCGCTGGATTTGACTTAAAATTAGTCGCTGAAAAAATTGTTGAAACAACAAACCCCTAGCACTTTGAAATAAAAAAACCCTCCCAAGTGGAGGGTTTTTTTATTATGGGTTACGAATTACTTAAGGGGTTTCAAACGACGATGCCGGAAGCCCTTCTTTATTAAAAAGGCTTGCTTCAAAATAATTTTTCCATCCGTAGCGCACTCTTTGTGGGTTTTTAATCTTGTTTGAAGTCACACGGATTTTATCTCCAAGAATAGTCGCTTTCGCTGGAACAAAAGACCCATCTGCAGCTGCTATTTCAAAGCCTGTTAACTCATTTTTTGCCACTAATCCAGTCCCCACATACTTAAAATGAATATCGATAAAGTTGGAATGGATACTTTGACTTTCATAAAGTGGTCCTGTAGGAACCTCCTCGTTCCTTCCGTAATCGTGATGCAAAGCCAAACGAGCCAATCGCAAACCTACATCTTGTTTATTCGCAGGATGGATATCCTTTTCTTCTCCGATATCAAGAGTAATGGCCATACCTGTATTTTTTAAAGTCAACGTTTTACGCTGCGCATCTCTGAGTGATTGAGAAGAAGCTTCTGGAACATATTCATAGGGAGCGATTTGTGCAAAATAAAAAGGGAAGTCCGCATTCCATCGCGCTCTCCAATCGTTTATCATTCCTGTAAAAAGCGTTTGATAATCTTGGTGATTGCCCACATTGCTTTCTCCTTGATACCATAAGGCTCCTTTGATTTTATAAGGAATGACGGGCTGAACCATCGTCTCAAATAAAATACTGTAAATATTTGGGTCCTGGGTAGAGGGACCACTGGTTATATTCGCCTGAATTTCAGCCTCTTTTTCTACGAGCGTTTCAAAATCATAATGATGTTCTTGGATCAGGGTATTGAGGAAAAAAGCATGATGTTTTATCCGCCAGGTCCCTGTGTCCAATTGTTGTTTTTCTTTTTCACTTTCTATAAAAGCCGCACCTCTAAAAGCGCCTTCACCCCCTGTATCGATGATGCGAATCGCTAAAATATTTCCTTCTTTTTTCAAAAGCCCATTGGGAATCGTGTACTGCCTATCGGTACAGCATGAAAAAGAATTTCCAATGAGGGTTCCGTTAAGATAAGTATAATCGTAATCATCTATCCCTCCCTTCACGTGAAGTTGATACTCAGAATTCGGGTCTTCAACATCAAAAGATTTTCTCAACCAAAACACTCCATCAGAGGCTAATGTTCCATTGGGAAAAAATTGCTCTAAAGTAATTTTACTTTCAGAAGCACCACTGGCTTCAAATGCCTTCCAAAAGGAATCGTCAAAATCCGGTGCTGCAAAGGCAAGGTCATTTAAGGCGATGGATTTCCATTGATTTAGGTTTTCAGGAACACTAAAACTGGGGGCGTTGAGATACTCTTCGTTAGCTTTTGCTACTTCCAAACTCAGCTTTTTATTGTTTTCAGCTATTGCGGAGAGACCTCCTTGACCGATTATTTCTTTTGCCTCATTCTGACTGGGTGGTATCTCTGCCAACTTTTCAATACTCGTCCAAGCCTCAACTCGGGTTCCTCCCCAAGAAGTGTTTACTATGCCAATTGGAATATTGAGGCTCTGATTTAATTCACGTGCAAAAAAATATCCAACTGCACTGAACCGTTTTACATTTTCAGGGGTCGTTATTTTCCAGGAGGCTTCATTGATATTGGTTCCATTTAAATTTTTGGGGACAGTAAACATTCGAATGTTCGGAAAGGAGGCATTTGCAATTTCCTCTGCCTGATTGTTGATACGAGCGCCCATGGGCCACTCCATATTGGACTGTCCCGATGTCAGCCAAACTTCTCCCAGCAGTACATCTTGAAAAATAAGCTCCTGGCCTGCTGACGAAATTTTCATTTCAAATGGACCTCCATATTCGGGAGTTTTAATTTTTGCTTCCCACTCTCCCTTGGGATTGGTTTGTGTCTCTACCTCTTCGCCCCAACTCGCTGACAGCTTGACCACAGATCCAGGCTCTGCCTTTCCCCATACTGGAACTTCAGCTTGCTGCTGCAAAACCATATGATTCGAAAAAAGAGGCGCAGTTTTCAATTCTATTATTTCAGTTTTACATGCAGAAAAAAATAGTCCCAACAGAAAAATACTCTTTAAAATTTTGTTTTTCATGATGTCCTTGTTTAAGATAGTTAAAATATAAAAAGAGGTTGGATGATCTATAAAATTCTTCCTTAAAAATACAAGTAAAATGCTAATTTTATTTGTAAATTGCAGTTTATCAATACTTTATTTATTAACCATAAACCAATATTAAATGAAAAAACTATTCCTATCACTCACTTTTTTATTGTGTTTTGTGATGTCAAATGCACAAAATACCATGATGTATGAATCTGTAACGTATATCAATGGACTCGGAATTTCTGATATTCCTAGATTTATTGAACTTCATAAAAAGTTTGCTGACCTGGCTGCCGGTGAAAACCGAAAAGCCACAGGCCAATGGCTTTTTAGACACTGGTACGGTTCAGGACATGCTTTTGTTCTCTATGATCAATACGATTCTATGGAAGACTATATGACGGATTCAGATTTGTATTTAGAAAACATCAAATTAAAAGTTGAAGCTTTAAAAGATGAAAATGAAAAAGAAGCCATTAAAAAAGATTGGGCCGAATACCGTGCTTTTTCCGATGGACACACCGATGAAATTCGTGGAGCGAGTTCAGAGACAGGATTTTTAACCGTAGAAAATGTCAATTTCGATGTCCCTTTTGTCATGGTGGTCGGAAGATATAATTCTTCTGGAAGTTGGACCAAGATGGGGAATGCATTTTTTGATTGGAGAATCAAACCTGAAATCGATGCAGGTACCTCCATAGCAGGAGGTGTTTCCTATCATTATATGGGTTCAGGACCTGAGGTAGAAGTTTGGCAATGTTATAACTCCCTCGTAGATTTTGCAACAGCGGTTTCCACTCCTTCAGAACAATCTGATGCCGCTAAAGAATCAAGTAAAACTTTCTGGAGTTTAGTAAGCGGTGGTCATGAAGACCAAATTTATCTGCATATCGGACATTTTAATTTAGATAAAGGGGTCTTTGATTTGGCAGGAGCAAATAAATAAATTCTTTAAAAAAATGAATACCCTCCCCAAAAAGGAGGGTTTTTTTATTGATTCTACCTAAGCAGCTACTTGGAAAGTATTTTTCTGAAGGTATACAATTCCCAAACTAAAAACCAACATCAATCCTGCGGGGAGAAATTTAATGGTTTCATCCTCTACACTGTAATGCATATAAATCGCACCAAGCATCAGGACAGCCATCAAGGCTGAGGAAGGGACTAGAATTTTTTCTTTAAATAAACCAAAAAGTAAGCCGATTGCAGCCAGAACTTTTAATCCACCAATAACATAAACCATGGTTTCGCTAAGTCCGTATACAGCAAATTCTTCGATCATGTTGGATGCATTTCCACCTCGATATAGTGTCGAACGATCAAAACGGAAAAACCAAACATTAAGAACTACAAGAGATACTGCTAAAGAGAGTATGTATTTTAAAATTTTCATGGGATTACTTTATTGCATTTTTATAAAGGTAGAAAAAATAATAGGCGATTCCCCAAACTCTTTGTTTTTTGATATTCATACAGTTCTGTGCTTCAAACCTCGTAGCTTTTTCTAACTTTGAACAATAGAAATCCATAACCCTTTTTAACAACACCGCTCATGTATCGATTTTTGACCCTACTTTTACTCCTCTTTCTCGGTTCTTGTTCTCAACAAAAAACAACCGAACCCGAATATACCTTGGTTTGGAGTGATGAATTTGAACAAGAGGAGAACAAAGTCAATACGGCAAAATGGTTTCAAGAAACCGTAGCTCCAAATAACGGTTCTTGGTATAATAATGAGCGTCAACATTATACTGACCGAGAGGACAATGCCCAAGTTAGTGAAGGATCACTCAAAATTATCGCAAAAAAAGAAGACTACAGCCATTCAGGGACTACCCAATCCTACACCTCTGCACGGCTTAATTCGAAATTTTCATTTACCTATGGTAAAGTAGTGGTTCGGGCAAAACTCCCAAGAGCACAAGGAACCTGGCCTGCTATTTGGACGCTGGGAAGTAATCTAGAAACTGTAGGTTGGCCAGGCTGTGGTGAGATCGATATTATGGAACAGCTTTTTGAAGATTTTGACATGATTCAATGTGCCGTTCACACCCCCGCCACTTTTGGGGATCAAACTATTGTAAAGCAAGTAGCGGTGAGCGATGTAACCCAAAATTTTCATGAATACGGCCTCGAATGGACACCCGAAAAACTTGAATTCTTTGTGGATGATCAAGTTTATTTTACCTACAGTCCCGAAATAAAAACTTTAGAAAATTGGCCCTATTTCAATGACCAATATATCCTTCTAAATATCGCCATGGGGGGAAACCTCGGTGGAGAAATCGATCCAAACTTCAGTCAAGATACAATGGAAGTTGATTTTGTAAGAGTTTATCAGAAAAGATAAAAGACACCCGCTAAGGGTTTTATTTCTTCAACAATACTTCTCCTGATTTAATTGGATAAAAAACACCTTCTTCTACTGCCAATTTCCCGTTGATCAAGACATAGAGAATACCCTCTGAATATTGATGCGGTGTTTCAAAAGTGGCTTTATCGATAACCGTTTTTGGATCAAAAATGGTGAGGTCTGCTTTTTTGCCTTCTACTATATGACCTCGATCCTCCAAACCCATAACATTTGCTGGCAACAGTGTCATTTTATGAATGGCTTCTTGAAGAGTCAATACGCTTCGTTCACGAACATACTCTCCCAACACTCTAGGAAAAGTGCCATACCATCTCGGATGTGGATGTCCATCACCGAGTTTAACCAAGCGGCCGTCTGAGGCAATCATTGTCTGGGGGTGTTTCATAATATTGACAACGTCTTTTTCGTCCATGGCATGAAAAATACAACTTGCCCCTCCCTTGATTTGTGCCTCTATAACCAAATCAGCGCCGTTTTCTAGGGTGGGTTGTAGCCCTCTTAATTCAGTCCAAAATTTTAACGTTTTACCTTCCAATTCAGGCATCCAACTCACTTTTGCAAACTGGATTCGGTCCAAATCATCTCCACCTCGATCGTTTAGGATATTAAATATGATTCCGTTTTTAATACTATCTCGTAGTTTGGGGCTGTCCAATCGTTGAATGAATTCTTTATTTCCTCCCGCTCTAGCCCAACTCGGTATCAAGACAGAAATTCCTGTATAACTTGCATTGTAAGGGTATTGATCCATCATGATGTCTAGACCCTTTGCTCGTGCTTGATCTACCATGGCTAAGGTTTTGTTACTCATTCCCCACATAGGCTTTCCGATGACCTTATGATGGGTTAAAACCACAGGAATAGTTGCTTTTTCAGAAATGGTTAGGGCCTCCGAAACAGAAGCCAAAACTTCTAAACCTTCATCGCGGAGATGGGAAGTGTATATTCCACCTCTTTTGGAAGCTTCTTTGGAAAGTTCAATAACCTCTGAAACCTCAGAAAAACTACCTGGTAAATATTTTAGTCCTGTAGAAATTCCAAAGGCACCTTCTTCCATAGCCTGAGCTACCAAAGCTTTCATTTCCTCCAGTTCCTCATCTGTTGGCTTTCTGTTGTCTAAATTCATTACTTGGGATCGAATGGAATTGTGTCCTACCAAAAAACCAACATTCATCCCAACACCAAGTTGTTTTAAACTATCTACATAAATCCCAAAAGGCGTCGGACCATTTCCATCTGGACCTCCTAAACTCGTAGTAACTCCCTGACGGATATGGCTTTCACAGTCGGAGAGTTCAAAAATGGGTTCTAAATGTGCATGAAGATCAATAAACCCAGGAGCTACTGCCAAGCCTTTGGCATCAATACTCTTTACCGCCTGATACCCAGATAATTCCCCTACTTTTACAATGAAGTCCCCTCGAATCCCAATATCGATTTTTTGAGGTTCATTTAAGCTTCCATCATAAACGGTCCCATTAAGGATCAATAGATCGAATTCGGGTTCAATTTCGCAACTGAAAAAAAATACCGTAACTAAGATAAAAAGGATCCGTTTCATAAGGCACCAGAGCAGCTTGGTTCCTAAATGTACAAAAAATGACTTTTATGAAATAATAAAATCGGAATCCTTATCTTCGCTGAAATCTATATTTATTATGACCATTAAAGGTGTTGCTGTAGTTGTAATTGTTACCATGATTCTTGTACTTGCTTTCCTCTTGAAGGATATGGCAAAATCAAAATAATTTTTTGTTTGTCCATTTCATATTGTAATATTGCAATATGGGAATAACAAAAACGGAAGGCTTTCCTTCTAAGGTTACCGATGCAGCACTGGTATTTAAAGCACTCGGTCATCCGGCACGTTTAGCGATTATGGAATATCTAGCAAACAGCACCTCTTGTATTTGTAACGATATTGTAGATCAAATTCCTCTCGCTCAACCTACCATCTCACGACATCTTTCGGAATTGAAAAAAGTAGGGCTGATCCAGGGTACTATAGAAGGTAAAAATACTTGCTATTGCATCGATCAAAAAAGATGGGCAGAACTCAAAAAGCTAATCAACGAATTTTGTATTCCCCAAAACAATGTAACTCAATCTTGCTAACCACTCAAACTTGACAACTCATGAAACTATCCGAATTTAAATCCCACCTAAATCAAATGGAAACTGTTCAATTTGTACTACCCAATGGAAGCCTTATTCCGCCTCACTTTCATATTACGGAAGTAGGACAAATTGAAAAACGCTTTATTGACTGTGGCGGTGTACTCAGAAAGGAATCCGTAATCAATTTCCAATTATTTACTGCAGATGATTATGACCATCGTTTAAGTGTCTCTAAACTGAAAGGCTTATTGGAAAAATCCGAAAAAGCTCTTCTTTTGGATGACTTAGAAATCGAAGTAGAATACCAATCGGATACCATTGGGAAATACGGTTTGGATTTTGAAGAAGGCCGTTTGAACTTGCTTTCTACTCAAACAGCCTGTCTTGCCTCCGATCAATGTGGCATCCCAGCTCGATCAAAAACTGACGCAGTGGTAAATCAGTGCACGCCGGGTTCGGGTTGCTGTTAATAACGCATTTTCAATATCAATTTCATGTTCGATAAACTCAATTTAACCATCGCCTCAGCAATACAACAAAACATTGACCAAGACAGAAAAACCCAACTACAAGTTTTGATCGATTATATACAGGAGAAAGTGAATTCAAAAGAAGAGGTTCGTTTAAATTTTATTTGTACCCACAATTCAAGAAGAAGTCAGTTTTCTCAAATCTGGGCGCAGACAGCGGCAGCTTTTTATTCTATTGATGTCGACTGTTTTTCGGGTGGAGTTGAAGTTACCGCTTTTAACGAACGGGCTGTTGCTTCCATAATGCGCAGTGGTTTTAGGGTTCAATCTGAAGGAAAAATAAATCCACATTACCGCATACAGTTCTCCGAAGACTCGGAGCCTATACTCGCTTTTTCAAAACTGTATGATGATGAAGTAAACCCCAAAGACCCTTTTGCTGCGGTAATGACCTGTGCACACGCGGATGAGAATTGCCCTTTTATTCCCTCCTCGGATCGTCGAATTGCTGTCCGTTATGAAGATCCAAAAGCATTTGACGACAGCCCGTTGGAGGAAGCAAAATACGATGAACGCTCACTCCAAATCGCTTCAGAAATGTTCTATGTATTTCGTCAAATTAAATCTTAGGAAATATCCCTCTACTTTTTTATTTTTAAAAAAAATTCAAGTTGTCTAAACAATTTCCATACCTAGCCTTCGCACCCATGTCCTTATTGTTTATTCCTCTCATTGGAATGCAATTTTCAGAAGAAGTTCAATGGTCTCTTTTTGATTTTATCACCATGGGAGTTTTGCTATTTTGCTTAGGTATAGGAATTCATTTTATTGTAAAAAAAACCACCCAATTTAAAAAACGATTTCTCTTTATATCCCTTACCATTGCACTTTTTTTGCTACTCTGGGCAGAGTTCGCCGTAGGTGTATTTGGCTCTCCCTTGGCAGGGAATTGAGTTCTTTATCCTACTGTTTATGTCCACTTAATATTACTGCTAAATTATGAAATCAATTTTTATCATTTTTTCGCTCTTTATCCTTCTAAATGCATCCACTTCTTGTGCTGTTTTAAAAAATCAATCTCCTCAAAAAAAGACTTCAAAAATTGAACTCCCTCCGGATACTGCCTCCAATAAATATTCTAGGAAGAGAAATCAGGAATAGTTAATGCTCAGAAAAACTTAGTTTCAGGATAATCAAAAGGATAAACTTAGGTTGGGGACCCAAAAGGATTCGAATTTTTCAAAAAAAAAGAGTATCTTGAGGACAAACCATAAATCAATTTTAAATGAAAACAATTCAATTTTTTTCAATCCTATTTATTCTACCCCTATGGGTCGCTGCTCAAAAAAATGTAAATGGGAAAGTGTACGACAAACATCCTGCAATAGAAATTACAAATGCTTTTAACGATGCGTATGTTAGCGGTGATGTCGATAAATTAAAATCTTTAGTTTCGGAGGATTTTAAAATGTGGGATATGATGACCAATAACCCCAATTATAAAATTGGTGATTTTAATACGCTCCTCGGTCAGGTGAACTTTATCAAAAATAACCTGGTTCATGCTAGCATCACAAACAGAGGGAGTGCCTATTCTGACGCCATAGAATACAAAAAAGACGGACTTCATGTACTCACCTATCAGCTGTTTACAGCTTGGGACAAAGACAACGGGTTTAAAATTAAAACTCCTAGAAACAGCACCTTTATTTTTAATGAGGAGGGAACAAAAATCCGAAGATTGTTATGGGAAGACAATAAAGCGGCATGGCAAAAATGGAATTTATCTAGAGAAACCATAAAAAATGGAACCCTCTATAAAGATCATCCTCTACTTGCAAAAGTACGAAAGGTATACTATAATTTGGAACGAGGTAATATTGAGGAAACCTTTAAAGACTTCTCAGAAAATGCTCGAATATACGACAGCAATTTAATCGATAAAGAATTCGTTACTTTGGCAGAACACAAAGAAAATGCCAATTCAATTTTTAGTATGTTTGAGATACTCTCTTTAGATGAAGTGGGGTATCCCGATTATTTGGATTATGAAGGAAGTGGAGGTGTTTCTTTGTCGTGGATGAAATTCACTCTTAAAAACAAAAAGACAGGAAAGATTATAAACATGCCCGTACACAGTCAAATGTGGTTTAATGAAGAAGGTACCATTATGAGAGAGGACCTATATTACAATGCAAACCTTCTTAACTAATCGTTATGTTACTCCCAACAAAAGAGATAAAATACTGTATGGGGATTGCGCAGCCTAGCTGTCAAGTGCAATTCCCGCTATAATAAATATACTAACCCATAAAATGGACTTTAAACCAATTCCATCTCCTTTAGTCTAAGGAACATTACTTTATTTATGATAAAAATTACCGATAACAGATCTTCTTGCCCCCTAAGTACGGCTCTTGAAATTATTGGAGATCAATGGAGTCTTATTCTTATCAGAAATTTATTCATGCAACAAACTACATTTTCTGAATTTCGTGAAGGTCCTGAAAAAATCTCAACCAATATCCTCACAGATCGTTTAAAACGCTTAAAAAAATTTCAGATAATTGATTTTGTTACCCATCCCAATAACAAAAAAGTCAAAATGTACTTTCTCAAAGATGCTGGAATAGACCTATACCCTATGATTTATGAGCTCTCCATTTGGGGTAAAAAATACTTTGAAATGGAATTTCATCCCATAGCAATCGATTGGTTTAAAGCTGCAGAAGGAAGAGATGCAACTGAATTAATCGCTGAGATCTCAGAGGAATATAAAAGTTTTAGAGATCAATTTCTGCAAAAACAGGAAGTCTCTTTATAAAGTAATTTGGTCTCCATCAAATCAAAAGCATGAAAGATTTTTGGAATGAACGCTATGCTTCTACTGAATATGTTTACGGTAAAGAACCCAATCAATATTTTAAACAAATCCTTTGCTCCCTAAGCCCAGGGAAAATCTTGCTGCCAGCAGAAGGAGAAGGAAGAAATGCCGTTTATGCTGCCTCTTTAGGCTGGCAAGTGTATGCTTACGATTTTAGCGAAAGGGCATATAAGAAAGCCATGGCGCTGGCGGCTGAAAAAAAAGTACGCCTTCACTATGAAATTGGCTCTCTTGCTGAAATGAATTACCCCGATTGTTTTTTTGATGTCATTGGCTTGATCTATGTTCACTTTCCAGAACCCATTCGAAAATCGAACCACAAGCACTTAACGAAAATGCTGGCTCCTGAGGGGAATCTAATTTTAGAGGCTTTTAGCAAAAAGCATCCCCATTACCAAAAATTAAATCCCAATGTAGGTGGGCCAAAACTCCAATCACAACTTTACGATACCAAAGAAATCAGGGAGGATTTTAAAAATTTCTACCTCCATCAATTGGAAGAAGAAATCGTTGAGCTTCATGAGGGTAATTTTCATGTTGGTAAAGCCTCCGTCATTCGAATGCATGGAAGTAAAAAATTTGAGGAGGGATGAACGTTTGTTGAATCAACTTTTTAATGACTATAAACCCTAAAATCAATCCTGAACTTCGATCTCGAGAACTCTTTCCAAAATTAGAAAAAGTTTGATTTCTGTTTTTACCCTTTTCATACTATTCTTTTTTATGGTACTTTCGAAAAAAAAACAAATGAGAAAATTATTGCTGTTATTAATTTTCCCGATAGGTATGCTGCAAGGGCAAGTCTATTTTCCTTCAAATACCGCGGTAAAAACTACTGAACTAAATTATCAAGCCTTTACAAACGCCACCATCCACGTCAATCCAACTACCGTTATTGAGGGCGCTACATTACTAGAACAAAATGGTCGAATACTCGCTGTTGGGCAAAATATTAAGCTTCCACAGAACACCCGTGTTTACGATAAAACTGGAACTCATATTTATCCCTCCTTTATCGAACTGAACAGCAACTTTGGAATTAAATCAGAAAAAAATTCTCCTTCTGGTCGGAGTGCACAATATGAAGCCAGTCGGGAGGGTTACTACTGGAATGATCATATCATTAGCGATTACAACAGTCTGGAAGATTATAACTACGACAAAACCAAAGCAAAAAGTCTCAGGAATGCTGGGTTTGGAGTGGTAAATACTCACCGTCCAAACGGGATTCATAGAGGCACCAGTATATTGCTTTCCCTTGGAGATCATTTGTCTGACCGAGAACGCTATATCAGCACAAAAGCGGCTGAACATTTTTCTTTCAAAAAAAGCACGAATTCAAATCAATCCTACCCGAGTTCAGTCATGGGAGCTATTGCCCTGATACGTCAGTTTTATTACGATACAAGATGGTATGAAGCTGGAAATGCAAAACACAAAGATTTAGCCATTGAAGCTGCCCTAAACCAAAAAGCACTTCCAAAAGTTTTTGAAGCAGATGATAAATTCAATACCCTGAGGGCTGTCAAAGTAGGAAAGGAAATGGGGCTTGATTTTTACGTGGTTGCAAGCGGTCAAGAATACGAATTGTTGGACGAACTCAAATCAAATAATGCCCAATTAATTTTACCTCTTGATTTCCCGAAAGCATATGAGACCAGCGATCCGCTTTTGATGAAAAAAATATCCTTGGCCCAATTGCGGTATTGGAACCAAGCGCCCATGAATGCTGCAGCAGTTGCAAATGCAGGAATCCCCTTTGCGCTTACAACGCATCAATTGAAATCTCCAGATTCTTTTTTACCAAACCTTAAAAAAGCCGTCGCCTATGGTCTTTCCGAGGAAAAAGCATTGGCTGCGTTAACCACTGTACCCGCGCAAATTTTAAATCAACAAAACAATCTTGGAACATTAGAAAAAGGGAAGTTGGCAAATTTTGTTATAACCTCTGGACCCCTTTTTGAAAACGATACAAAACTTTATGAAAATTGGGTAAATGGAACTCCTCATGTGATTTTGGATCACACCATTACAAACCTTGATGGAAAATACAACCTAGAAATTCAAGGCAACCTACTAGAACTTGAGCTAAAAAACAGTCAAGAAAGTATCCGAGCAACCGCGAAAAGGGACACCTTAAAATACAAAACAAAAGTTTTATATAAAGACGACTGGCTCTCCATTACCCTTTTGAATGATGCAGAAAAAGTCTATGCGCAACTCCATACAAAAATTGATGCTTCGGGTCTTAAAAGTGGACAAGGAATAGATTTTTCAGGAAATCAAATTCAATGGATTGCTAATAAAATTGAAGCCGAAGAGGCCCCTAAAAAAGAGACAATTCCTCAATATTACGATCCTGTTCCGGTTACTTTTCCAAACAAAGCCTACGGCTTTAAAGAGCGCCCTAAAGCGGTATCCATACTCTTTCAAAACACGACAGTCTGGACCAATGAAGCCGAAGGGATCCTCGATCAAACAGATGTGTTGGTCGTAGACGGAAAAATTGCACAAATTGGCAAACAACTGAAATCAAATGGTGCGCTAATTGTTGACGGTAGGGGCAAACACCTTACCTCTGGAATCATCGATGAACATTCCCACTTAGGAGCTTCCAGCATCAATGAAGGAGGTCATAATTCTTCCGCTGAGGTCAGTATAGAAGACGTGTTAGAACCGGACGATATTGGACTTTTCCGCGATTTAGCTGGAGGGGTTACTACCATCCAAATTTTACATGGTTCTGCTAACCCCATTGGTGGACGCTCAGCCATCATCAAACTTAAATGGGGAGAAACTGCGGAGAACTTACTTGTTAAAAATGCAGATCCGTTCATCAAATTTGCGCTGGGAGAAAATGTAAAACAATCCAACTGGGGTAGTTTTTCTCGTTTTCCTCAAACTCGTATGGGAGTAGAACAAGTCTTTGTTGATTACTTTCAACGCGCAAAAGAATACGGCAAACAATGGGATGACTATAACAATCTCTCTAAAAAAATTAAAGCCAAAACCAAAGCCCCTCGATACGATGTAGAGATGGAAGTGCTTCTTCAAATTCTGAGAGGAGAGCGTTTTATTTCTTGTCATTCTTATGTACAATCTGAAATCAATATGTTGATGAAAGTTGCTGAGAAATTCGACTTTAAAGTAAACACCTTTACTCATATCCTTGAAGGCTATAAAGTAGCGGATAAGATGGCCGAACACGGTGTTGGCGGTTCTACATTTTCAGATTGGTGGGCATACAAAAACGAAGTAAAAGATGCGATCCCTTATAATGGGGCTATTATGCATAACGCTGGAGTTACCGTTGCTTTCAATTCGGACGATGCCGAGATGTCGAGACGTTTAAATCAGGAAGCCGCTAAGGCAGTAAAATACGGTGGAATCTCCGAAGAAGACGCCTGGAAATTTGTGACCCTTAATCCTGCAAAGCTCCTCCACCTAGACGATCGCATCGGAAGTATAAAGGTGGGGAAAGATGCAGATCTAGTATTGTGGTCGGATCATCCCCTTTCCATCTATGCTAGAGCAGAAAAGACCCTAATCGAGGGGACGGTTTATTATGATGCAGCTACTGTAGATGCACAATTGAAGTCCATGGAAACTGAAAAACAACAAATTATCAGTCAAATGCTTATGGCCAAAGAGCAAGGTGCTGAAACTCAAGCGGCTCCCTCAGGTGCCCAGAGAGAATTTACTTGTGAAACTTTAGATTAAAAAAAGACAATGAAAAAATTACTAAACATACTCATCTTAATCTTGTGGTTCCCTGCCGTGGGGCAACAAACCCCCGCCAGTACTCAAGTAAAATCAATCCTAATTCAAAATGCTTTTATTCACATTGGGGATGGTACCACGATTGCAAATGGAGCGCTTGGATTTGAAAATGGAATAATTACGTATGTAGGAGATGGGCAAGATGCTCCACTTTTTGACCTTACTGTGGATGCCCAAGGCCAACAACTGTACCCGGGTTTTATCGCGGCTAACAGTACCCTGGGTTTGGCAGAAGTTGATGCCGTTCGTGCAACCCGTGACGATGACGAACTAGGAGATTTTTTACCCCATATTCGTGCTGCAATTGCCTATGATGCGGAATCTAAAATTGTAGAAAGCATGCGTCCAAATGGTGTATTAATGGCACAAATAACTCCAAGAGGAGGTCTGATTTCCGGGAGTTCTTCTGTCATGCAACTCGATGCGTGGAATTGGGAAGATGCCCTAATCAAAACAGAGGACGGAATTCACCTCAACTGGCCAAATCCCTACTCAAGAGGTCGATCATGGTTGGGAGAGGATCCTGCTTTGAAAGCCAATGAAAACTACCTGACCACAATAGAAAAGCTAAAAGCATTTTTTGAAAATGCACAAGTATATGCTACAAATCAAAATCCGATACACCTTCCCTATCAGGCGATGAAAGGACTGTTTGATGGGTCGAAAACCCTCTATCTCCATGCGGAAGATGAAAAGCAAATTGTAGATGGAATCAGTTATTTGAAAAAAATAAACATCCAAAACGTTGTATTAGTGGGTGGAAACGAAGCCTTGCATCAAATTGATTTTATCAAAAAACACCAAATTCCAGTCATCGCTTCCAGACCGCATCGCCTTCCAGACAGTGAAGACGAAGATGTTAAAGGAAGTTTTAAATTGGCAGCTAAATTGATCGCTGAAGGGATCTTAGTAAGTATCGATGTTAGTGGAAGAATGGAACGAATGTACACCCGTAACCTCCCCTTTTATGCGGGGAGCTTTGCTGCCTATGGAATGGATAAGGAAGTTGCCTTACAACTTATCACCTCTAATCCGGCTAAAATTTTGGGCATCGATGACCGAGTCGGTACACTGACTGTTGGCAAAGACGCAACCTTATTCCTTTCTTTAGGTGATGCATTGGATATGCGCACCAATCAAATCTTTAAAGCGTGGATCCAAGGCCGAGAGATTAGTTTAGAAACCCATCAGACCGAACTTTGGAGACGCTATTCTGAAAAATATTCAACTGAAGAATAAACCAATAAAACGGATCAAGATGCTAATACACCTTGGTCCGCTTTAACTTTTTCCCTTCTACAAAAAATTACCCTACGGAATGAAATTTCATTTTTCACCTCAATTAATTCTTTTCTACTTCCTCTTTTTGGGTTTGTCTTCTTTATCCACTTTTGGACAGCAATTTGAGAAAAGAACTGTTTTTGTGAAAAAAACAAATGAAAAAATTCGGCTCGATGGACTCCTGGATGAAGCGGTTTGGGAAAAGGCGGAAGTAGTGACTGATTTTTGGCAAATGTTTCCTACAGATTCGTTGCGTTCGAACAACGAGACTACAGTCCGACTCCTCTATGATGATACCCATATCTATTTCGGCGCTCATGCTGTAGGAGTGGGTCCAGATTTTATGGTAAGCTCGTTAAAACGGGACTTCAGTGCTCGATCCAACGATAACGTTACGGTGCTGTTAGACACCTTTCAAGATGGACAAAATGCTTTTTTATTCGGCGTAAGTGCCTATGGTGTTCAACGTGAAGGTTTGGTCTCTGAAAGAGGGACAACGATTGCAGGTTTTAGTTTGACCTGGGATATCAAATGGCAAGCAGAAAGTACAAGAAATGGGAACTCTTTTACCATTGAAATCGCTATTCCATTAAATTCTCTAAAATACCCAGAAGGAAGTCAACGTTGGGGTTTTCAATCCTATCGCTATGATATGCAAAGTAATGAACGAAGCTCTTGGGCACGAGTTCCTCAAAATCAAATTCCTATTAATTTGGGCTACCTAGGTGAACTCGTTTTTGAAGAACCCTTAAGCAGAAGCAAAACCCCAGTCTATGTAATTCCTTATACCAACATACTTTCCTCCAAAGACTTTAATACCGACCTCTCAGATCACTCGCTTACCGTTGGAGGAGATCTGAAAATTGCTGTAGGTAATGGGCTGAACTTGGATGTTACGATAAATCCTGATTTTTCCAATGTAGAAGTGGATGACATCGTCACCAACTTAACACGTTTTGAAATTTCACTTCCTGAAAAGCGCCAATTTTTTATTGATAATGGAGATCTGTTTGGCAATTTTGGGAGCTTTAGAGACGCCATCCCATTTTTCTCAAGGCGCATAGGAATTGCTAAAGATCCAGAAGGAAATACGATTCAGAATAATATTTTAGGGGGGGTACGATTAAGCGGAAAACTAGATGAAAACTGGCGTCTTGGAATATTAAGCATCCAAAATCAAGAAGATGTAAGCAATCAAATCGCATCCAACAACAACTCCATGGTGGCCCTTCAAAGAAGGATATTTAAACAATCTCAAATTGGTGCCTTTGTCGTGAATCGAGAGAATTTTAAAGACTATGATTTTGTTGATGAAGCGGATGAATTCAACCGAGTTTTAGGAATTGATTTTAATCTGAACTCTGCCGACAACAATTGGATTGGAAAGTTTTATACCCATAAATCATTTCAAGCCAACGATACGGAAGGAAATTTATCCTCCAGAGCCTCCCTTCTTTACAATAGCCGTATTTGGCGGTTCAGTTCGGACTGGGTCTATGTAGATCGAGATTTTAGATCCGACCTTGGCTTTATTCCAAGAACAGGAGTTTTTAAGTCAGGAACTTCAGCAGGTCGGTATTTCTATCCCAAATCGGGTGTGGTCAATTCCCATTTTATCAGACTTTTAAATCTGATGTGGTATCAATCCGATTTAGACTATAAAAAAACGGATCATATCAAATGGCTTGAATACAATGTCGAGTTTAAAAAAATGGATCAGCTTGCTTTTTCCATTAGAGACCAATATGTCTATTTGTCCAGTGCCTTTGATCCCACACGTTCAGAAAACGGAATCCCTTTACCAGAAAATTCAGACTATACTTTTAATGAATGGTCTTTAGAATATACATCTAATGTGGCGAAGCTCTTTAATTTTTCTTCCGAAGTTTCTTACGGTTCTTTTTATAATGGAACACGTTTCTCAATTAAAGGAACTACTCAATACAGAATTCAACCCATACTTTCAATGAGTCTTCTTTGGGATTATAACCAAGTTCGACTTCCCGATCCATATCCTTCGGCAGACCTTATTTTAATCAGTCCAAAAATTGAATTGACTTTAAATAAAAAACTCTTTTGGTCTACGCTTGTTCAGTACAGCAATCAGACTGATAACTTGGGCATCAATTCTAGACTGCAATGGCGTTTTGCACCGCTGTCTGACCTCTTTTTAGTATATAACGATAACTATTATACTCGAGAGTTTGGACCGGTATACCGTTCGATTAATCTCAAAGTAACCTACTGGCTAAGTTTATAAAAAAAGACCCGTTTACAACGGGTCTTTACTAGTATTCGGGTAGTTAAAACTGGATTAACTAGCGTTTTGCTTTTTAATCAAGTTCAATGCAGACCCCTCTCTAAACCAATCAATTTGTTGATCGTTATAGGTATGATTTGCTAAGATGGTGTCTTTTGAACCGTTTGCATGAACTAGTTCTATTGTCAAGGATTTCCCTGGAGCAAAATGGGCTAAATCAACAAAATTGAAAACGTCATCTTCTTGAATTAAATCGTAATCGGATTCTTTTGCAAAAGTGATTCCGAGCATCCCTTGTTTTTTCAAGTTCGTTTCGTGAATTCGTGCAAAAGATTTTACTAAGACTACTTTAACACCTAAATGTCTGGGTTCCATCGCAGCGTGTTCTCTTGACGATCCTTCTCCGTAGTTGTGATCTCCTACCACTACGGTTTCTATTCCCGCGGCCTTGTATTGTCTTTGCACATCAGGGACACCTCCGTAATCTCCTGTCAATTGATTCTTGACAAAATTGGTTTTTTCATTGAAGGCATTTACAGCGCCAATTAAACAGTTGTTTGATATGTTGTCCAAATGTCCTCTAAAACGCAACCAAGGTCCAGCCATCGAGATATGATCTGTAGTACATTTGCCTTTCGCCTTGATAAGGAGTTTAGCACCCAATAGGTTTTCTCCATTCCAAGGAGCAAAGGGAGTTAAAAGTTGTAACCGCTCAGAATCTGGTTTAACAATAACCTGAACTGCAGAACTGTCTTCTTCTGGCGCAAGATATCCATTGTCTTCAACGTCGAATCCTTTGGGAGGAAGTTCAATTCCTTGTGGGGGATCCAATCGAACTTCTTCCCCTAATTCATTGATAAGGCTGTCCGTAATAGGATTGAAATCCAAACGGCCAGAGATTGCTACAGCGGCAACCATTTCTGGAGAAGCTACAAAAGCGTGGGTATTGGGATTCCCATCCGCACGTTTTGAAAAGTTTCTATTAAAGGAATGAATAATGGAATTGGGCTCTTGTTTATCTGCACCTTCACGCGCCCATTGACCAATACAAGGTCCACAAGCATTGGTAAATATCTTTGCGTTTAAATCTTCGAATATGGAAAGTAAACCGTCTCTTTCTGCAGTGAAACGAACCTGTTCCGAACCGGGGTTTATTCCAAATTCTGCCTTTGTCTTTAAGTTCTTTGCTACGGCTTGTTTTGCAATAGAAGCTGCACGTGATAAATCTTCATAAGAGGAGTTTGTACACGATCCAATAAGTCCCCATTCTACTTGTAAGGGCCATCCATTGGCTTTTGCAACAGCTTTCATTTCAGCCACAGGAGTTGCTAAATCGGGGGTGAATGGTCCGTTTACATGGGGAGTAAGGGTATCTAAATTGATTTCAATTACTTCATCAAAATAGAGTTCAGGGTTTGCATACACTTCAGGATCTGCGGTGAGGTGCTCTTTTACTTGGTTAGCGGCATCCGCCACATCATCTCTTCCAGTTGCTCTTAAATAGCGTTCCATAGCAGCGTCGTATCCAAAAGTTGAAGTGGTAGCACCTACTTCAGCACCCATATTACAGATGGTTCCTTTTCCGGTACAAGACATGGAAACTGCTCCGTCTCCAAAATATTCTATTATTGCTCCCGTTCCCCCTTTTACGGTAAGAATCCCTGCAACTTTTAAAATGACATCTTTCGGTGCTGTCCAACCGTTTAGTTTTCCTGTAAGTTTTACACCAATAAGTTTTGGGAATTTTAACTCCCAAGCCATATCAGCCATCACATCTACTGCATCTGCTCCACCTACACCTATAGCAACCATCCCAAGACCTCCTGCATTAACGGTATGAGAGTCTGTACCTATCATCATTCCTCCTGGGAATGCGTAATTTTCGAGCACAACTTGATGAATAATCCCGGCTCCAGGTTTCCAAAATCCTATTCCATATTTATTCGACACGGATTCTAAAAAATCGAACACTTCCGCGGAAGTAGAATTGGCGGTTTTTAAATCCTTAGTAGCGCCTTCTTTAGCTTGAATTAAATGATCACAGTGTACGGTTGTAGGTACTGCCACTTTGGGTTTTCCTGATTGCATAAACTGCAATAAGGCCATCTGAGCTGTAGCATCTTGACAAGCGATACGATCAGGAGCAAAATCAACATAATCTTTCCCTCTTACAAAAGCTTGTTTTACAGAAGTATCCCACAAATGAGAATACAAGGTTTTTTCAGTTGCTGTTAATGGTTTGCCTGTTAGTTTTCTGGCTTGGCTTACTCGCTCTGGAAGTCGGCTGTAAACCTGCTTTATCATCTCGATATCAAAGGCCATATTCGTGGATTTAAATTCGCTACAAAATTAGAAAAATAAACAGTAGTTTTTGCCTTTTCGTTTCATGGATTTAAAAAGAATTTGATACGTGAAAAAATCAAATCGCTATCCATTCAAAAAACTCCATTTTAACTTCCCCCAATCTAGGTCATCGATTTAAAAATTTATAAATTTGAAAGGACATTATTTTGTTACTCCCCGTTTCTTTACTTGTACTGCCTTATATAATAAAATGAAAGTAAACTATGAGTGAAAAGTACAGATCTAATTGTCCAATGGCGAATTTGCTTGATATCGTCGGTGATAAATGGTCATTAATCATAATTCGAGATTTATTTCTAAACCGAGATACCTTTTCTAAGCTTTTAAAAAGCGGGGAGGAACAAATTTCTACGAATATTTTAACCAATCGACTGAAACATTTAAAGAAGAATAACATCATTGACTTCGTGAAAGATAAAAACGATCATAAAGTCAAGCATTATTTTTTGACAGAAAAAGGGACTGATCTCAATGCAGTAATTTACGACATGACCATGTGGAGTACAAAACACGTCAATCGATCTTTTAATACTGTTGCTTCTACTTGGTTAGAAAAAAGTCAAGGCATCCCCCGAGACTTGATCATTGAAAATGGCAAAAAAAATTACATCGAACATCGCCAAAAACTGTTGGAATTTCATCAAAACCAAGACGAGCTTCATATATATTTCTAAGCTCTATAGCCCTACAAATTGACGTTTAAAAGTTGTCCGCTCAATTGGATAAGTCGAAGTTCAGCCAACTTTGCTTGGTACTTCGCTGCCGCTCTTTGGATTTGAGCATTTCTCAAATTAATCTGCGCTTGTCTAAATTCAATAGCTGTAATGGATCCCAATCTATATTGAGCTTCGGATCTTTCAAAGTTGTAGGTTCCTGTTTCCACTTGTTTATCTTGAATCTCAAAGATTTTAATTGCATTTTGATAACTCTGCTGAGCGTTAGTTACATTACGCTCAAAAGTCAATTGAGTTTCTTGCTCTTGAATCGTTTGGTTTTCAAAGGTGATTTTAGCGTTTTTAACTTGAGTGATTGTTCTGCCGCCATCGAATAAATTCCAAGTTAAGTTTGCACCAATTCCCATCGAAAGGGTGGTGTTGTTTGTTCCTGGGAAAAATGCCGAACGCGGACTTTGGTTTAAATTCCAACCGTAGGAACCTACAAGCCCAAGGGTTGGCAAATATCCTGATTGGCTTACTTTCAAGTCGTAGGCATTTATTTGTTTCAAACTTCTTTGTTGCATCAGTTCTACGTTAAACTGCTCTGCAGTTTCAATCCAGGTGGTGATTTGGATTTCAGGAATAAAAGTGACTTCTGTATCCACGTCAAAGTCTTGATTTATGGGTTGGTTTAAGATCAGGTTCAAATCTCTTTTGGCATTGTCTAATTCTTGTCTGGTTTGCAGTAAATTAATACTGTCGTTAGTGACATCAACCTGAGCATTCAAAACGGCAAGTTTATTCGTTTGTCCAAATGCAAAAGCACTTTCGGCTCGCTTTTGTCTTGTTTTAGAAACCGAAAGAGCTTGTTGTAAATTCGCAGTAGCCTCGGTCAGCTGTGCAACATTAAAATACACACTAAACAATTGTAAAATGGTTTGCTCAATAGTTTGGCGTAATTGCAATTCACTTAAAGCATACTGCTCCTTGAGTCTTTTGTAAGTGTATTTTCTGCCTAAGCCATCAAAAAGCGTATAGTTCAGGTTGATTCCTGCATTGTACCTTTGGGATTCTTGATTGTCCAAATTAACATTGGGTCGAGGTGTACCGTCCTCCAGAAACTGTCCTGGAAAAACAATCTCCGAATCTGAAGCATTAAAATTACCTCCACCACTGAGGGAGACACTAGGCAAATATCCAGAATTGAGAAGTTCGCTGTTGTTCTTTACAATTTCTGTAGTGTTTTTGGACATCTGAATTCCAAAATTATTCTCTAAAGCCATGGCCAAAGCTTCCTCTTTACTGAGAAGATCTTGGGCATGAAGACCCGTTATACTCAAGGCTATACTAACTAAAATAGTGTGGATTTTCTTCATAATTATTTTGTTTTTGATCCTTCTATTTCTTTCATTTTCTCTTCGTCCTTTTTTTCTTTAAGTGCTCGTTCCACAGCTTCTTTTGAAGGAAAATCTCCTGAAGAAAGCCACTTGAGATATACTTTTATTTGATTGCTGTAGGACAAAAAGATAGGAAGTACAATTAGTGTTAAAAGGGTGGCAAAAGTAATTCCATAAGACACAGAAATTGCCATGGGCTTTAAAAACTGAGCTTGCCTACTTTTTTCTAATAACAAAGGAGCTAAACCTGCCACCGTAGTGATGGAAGTTAAGAAAATCGCTCTAAATCGAGATTTTCCAGCATTGAGTAAAGCCTCCTCAAATCGTTGGCCCTCTCTCAAATTGTTATTAAATTTCCCGATGAGAACCAGACCATCATTTACCATAATTCCTATAAGGGCAATAATTCCCAAAACCGATAATATATTCAATGGAAAATTATGAATCCAGTGTCCCCAAGCTACACCGGTAATACTCAAGGGAACCAAAAGGATAAGCAATACCGGCTGAGAAAAACTTCTGAAGGTAAAAGCAATGGTCATGTAAATAAGAATTAAAATAGGTATTCCCGCCGAGGCTAAAGAAGCCGATAGTTTAGAAGCCTCTCTGTTTTGACCTTCATAAGAGGCACTTATTGTGGGATATTTTGCTTGTAATTGAGGGACAATATTTTCTCTAAGGTCACTCATGATCTCAGTAGCTGAAGTGTTTTGCGTATCCTTTATATCCGCAGAAACTTGAATCTCTCTTCGTCCGTCCAAATGGTTAATAGAAACCTCTCCCCGCTCGATGGTATAGTACGCTATTTCCTTCAAAGGTACTCGATCCCCATTCGGTAGATTGATTTTCATGTCCTCCAATTGAGTAATCGAGGAACGTTCATCTTTATTATATCGAACCCATACACGAATTTCATCTTGACCCCTTTGAAAACGTTGGGCTTGTACTCCAAAAAATCCAGAACGAACTTGACTGATTAGGTATTGCAGATCCAATCCAAGAGCATAGCCGTTGTCTTTTAATTGTAAGGTGATTTCTTTTATTCCCGCAGGATCGTTATCGGTTACATCTTTCAATAGGGCATTAGAAAGTAGGATTTGTTTCAACTCGTTTTTAGCTGCTTTGAGTTCATCAATATTATTAGAAAGGAAAGAAACGGATACTGGACTTCCTCCAAAATTATTTCCAGAACCAAATACCAAACTCTCCGCACCAATTACTGGCCCTACCAATTCTGCAAGACGTGAGGAAACTATGTTGGCGCGAATCGCATCTGGGCGTTCTTCTCCGGGCAGCATGTTCATTGTCAAACTGGCCCTTGAGGATCCATTCCCAAGGGTTTTTATCGTATTCACAAAAAGGGTTTTACCCGTTCCTTTCAAATACTTTTCATTCAATTCTTGTTCTACAATTTTTGATTTCAACTCTATCATGCTGATGATGGAGTCCGTGATTTTTTCATTTGTCCCGTTGGGCATGGTAAGAGTAACTTGTACCCGGTCACTTGCAATATTGGGGAAAAACGATGTCCTCACCACACCCCCACCTATAGAACCAACAGTAAGTGTTAAGGCAGCAATAAAAAGAGCTAAGGTTAAAAAACGATTCTTTAAGGTAAACTCAATCACCGGTGCATAGAGCCGATCTCTCATATACTGCATCATGGTGTCGCCAAGTTTATTTATCGCTCTTAACTTTGCAAAGGTTTTCGCTACAAGAGTCTTGGGTTCTTTTCTGTGTTTGGATAAGGCTTTGGAATGCGCCAAGTGAGCAGGTAAAATAATCAAGGCCTCAATCAAGGAAATTACTAGGGTTAAAATAACGACCACCGAAACTTCACCAAAAAACTCTCCAATTCTACTGTCTAGAAAAAGGAATAAAGAAAAGGCTAAAACCGTGGTAATAATCGCTGATACAACTGGGGGAATAACCTCCAAAACCCCATCTAAAGCTGCTTTATAGGGACTTTTTCCTTTTTCATAATGCTGGTATATGTTCTCCGCAATTACTATTCCATCATCCACCAAAATCCCAATCACAATAATCATCCCGAAGAGGGACAAGACATTGATGGTCACGTTGAACATAGGCGCGAAAATAAACATCCCTAAAAAAGCAATTGGCAATCCAAAGGCTACCCAGAAGGCAAGCCTTGTATTTAAAAATAGGGAAAGGAAAATCAGTACCAACAGCATTCCTTGAAGTGCGTTCTCCACTAAAAGTTGAGTCCGTTCATTCAGTAATATGGATTGATCGCTGAGTATTTGAATTTGCAGGTTTTCTCTACCCGCATTGTACGTTTTGATATAGTCTTTAATCTTATCTGAAGTGGACAATAAATCCTCTGTATTCGTAGAGTTAATGTTGACATTTACAGCAATATTTCCATTGATATAGGAACCATTGGGTGTTTCTGAAAAACGGTCACGAATTTCTGCCACATCGCCTAAACGGATTAGTGTTCCATCGGAATTTGAAGCTACGATAATTTGTGTGAGCTCGTCAGCATAATACGATTTGTTGTTTGCCCGAATTAAAAATTCTTCTGCATCCGTTTTTAAACGTCCCCCTGTTACAATAATATTTGCTTTAGAAACTGCCTGAGCTACGGAAGTAAAACTGAGATTGTAGGCGAGTAATTTATTTTCTTCTACTGCAATTTCAATTTCTTCTTCAGGATAACCCGATATTTCGATTTGAGAAATCCCCTCCATAGCACGAATATCATTTTCAATTTGACGTGCAATTTTCTTTAATGTCAATAAAGGAATATTCTCACCACTTAAGGCAAAATTAATTGTTGATCGAATTTGTTCTTGTTTGGAAACCACCAAGGGCTCCATCCCCGTGGGAAAACTCGGGACTCGGTCTACAGCATTTTTTACCTGTAAAAGCATGAAATCAATGTCGCGTTCTTTCTCAACTTCAACAGTTATAGACCCCCCATTTTCTCTTGAAATAGAAGTTACACGCTCCACTCCTGCCAGCCCCTTGAGGTTGTCTTCGATTTTTAGAACTACTCCCTCTTCAATCTCCTGAGGTGAGGCGCCAGGATAGGTGGCGGTGATCTGAATAATATGGGATTCTGTTAAGGGGAAAAAGGAAGACTTTAATGAATTAACTCCCAAAAGTCCAAATAAGATAAATGCTAAAATAAACACGTTAACTGCAACGTGATACTGGATAAAATATTTAATTATTTTTTTCATTTTCGGAAGATTAGTTTACTGTTGTCATCAACGTTGGATTGACCTCCATTCCTTGGTATGCTCCGATTATTGGCTGAGCTATTAGGAGTTGACCATCAGTTAAACCACTTACAATTGCATCCGTCTCGGTAAAGTGAACAACTTTAACTTGCTTTAATTGCAATTGATTCTTTTCAATTAGGTAGAGTTGTTGATCTCCATCTAATAATCCCCGATCTATTGAAAATACATTTTCGAATTCCAGAGCACCAATTTGAGATTCCATATACATCCCTTCTTTTAATTCTGGGTTACTCACACGAATGAAAACTTCAACCGATTGAGTTTGAGTAGTTACCTTCGCATTGATTCGTGCTACTTTACCTGGGTAGGTTTTCTGGGTGTCGATGGATTTCAGTTCCACGGAAGCCCCTACCGCTATTTTCTCAACATAGGATTTTGGAAGAGCAACTTTCAGCTCATAATGATCGGGGGCAATAAAATCTCCCAACTCTTGGCCCGGACGAATTAAAGACCCTTCCGTAACATTAGCAGCGACTAAAACACCATCAAAAGGGGCTTTGATACTGTAAAAGGTCAAACTCTTTTCTAAATTTTGCAGTGCATAATACGATGAAATAATCCCTCGCCCTGAAATAAACAAACGAACATTCTCCTCCATAGCAGGAAGGGCAGGGACGGTTTGCTCTACATCAAATTGTAATAAAAAAGCTTTCCAAATCTCATAGGCTTCTGGAAAATCCAATTCTAAATCTGGAAGAACTGAGGTAATTAAATTATATAAAGAAGCTCGCTGTGAAATTACATTGGAACGAAACTCTGAAGACTCAATTTGAACAAGTGTTTGTCCTTTTTTATAGGCTTGTCCTGATTTAAATAAAGGCGAAATAGTTTGCATTAAACCCTGAACTCTTGCTGTGACTTTAATTCGTTGATAGGCTTCTAGCACACCATTCGAAGGAATTTGAACGTTATAAACATTGTTTTTTACTTCTACGTAATAAACGTCTTTGACAACTTTTCCTGCCTCTTTTCTCGGGGGTGGGTTTCCATTTGCAATTGATTTTGAAAGTGAAAAAGCTACTACTAAAATTAAGATTCCAAGGACGGATAAAAGGATTCTCCTTAGGTTTTTTAGTCGGTTTTGTGACATGCTATCGTGGTTATTCTGTTATATATAAAGTGAAAATTGAATAGATTGATTCTACTCAATTCGCTTGATTATGAAGGTATACGGGTGTGTACCCTGTTATTTTTCTTTTTTTTTGCAAAAGTACATCTTATTAAATCAATTTAGTGGTGGATTGCTCAAAACTATTCTTTAGGTGTAAACCGAACTTTAGACAGCAATAGCATGTAAAAGTTTAAAATTTACTAATTTGTAGTTTTAAATCATAACTATGAATATCATCGAAAGTCTTTGGAGTGAAATTGTTGGTTTTTTTGGTGTGCGTCAATTTCTAGAAATTATGGCAACGGGTTCTTATGATCAATTTCTAACCTATGAAGGAATTGTTTCCTTAATCGTACCCATCATTCCCCTTTTGATTTTTTTGGAATTGATTTTGGGTTTTATTTATAAAAAGCCCCAAACCAAAGTCTATAAAGTTATTTTTTTAATCTACCTCTTCAATCGGATTGTGGGACGTTTTATCGCTTTTGGTGTGGTGGCGTTGTGCATCGGGTTTTTGGAGCCCTATGCCCTACTAGAAACTAAAATGACTTGGTATTGGTTTATCTACGGTTATGTCGTTTGGGAATTTGCCCATTTCATCTATCACTTTTTAGCGCATAAGGTCCGCCTTTTTTGGTGTTTACATGCAACACACCATTCTCCAGAGGAAATGAATTTGAGTGTGACCCATGCTCATTTTTTTCTAGAAGCTCCCTATGCTGATTTTATCCGTACCTCCATTTGTATTCTTCTGGGAGTAAATCCAATTCTTCTTTTTACAATCATGTTTATTGACGGAACCTATGGCGCATTCATTCACGTTGGTGAAAATCTTATTAAAGACGCGCGTTTTGGATTTTTGAATAAAATCATGCTCACACCTTCTCACCACAGAGTTCATCATGCTAGAAATCCACTTTACATGGATACCAACTACTGTAACCTTCTCAACTTTTGGGATCGTATTTTTGGGACCTATCAGGAAGAAGATCCGAATTTAGAGATTCAATATGGTGTAACTCGTCCTATAGAGTCGGGCAATTTTATCGACGTGTATTTTGGTGAAATCATCAATCTTGCAAAGGATATTGCCAAAGCTCCTGGGATTATCAATAAAATTAAATATGTTTTTTATCCTCCGGGTTGGAATCATACAGGAGAACACAAAACCGCAAAAGGGATTAGGGCTGCTTATTTAGCAGGAAAATAACGCTACAAAAAAAGCCCCCCATTTCACTGGAAAGCTTCTCACTGGTTGAAAACTTTGAGACTTTCTCAAACTAACAACACACAACTTCTTAAAGTGCGGTCTGGACGGGACTCGAACCCGCGACCCCATGCGTGACAGGCATGTATTCTAACCAACTGAACTACCAGACCAAATTAGCGTGTGCAAATATACGCCCCATTTTGAATTTGCCAAACAATTACTCACAAAAAGAAAAAATGAGTAACGGAATGGGATTAACTTTTTAAATTACAGCATCTAAGGCTTCCGCGTATGTGGTCTTTGGTGAAACCCCAACATGACGTCCTACCAATTCGCCTTTATCAAAAACCAATACCGTAGGAATATTTCGAACACCGTACTTGGCAGCAAACTCTTGATTTGCATCTACATCTACTTTACCAACAACCGCTTTACCCTCGTAATCTTGACTTATTTCGTCTATGATTGGACCTACCATTCTACAAGGTCCACACCATGCTGCCCAAAAATCAACCATCACAGGTTTATCTGATTTTAATACGACTTCTTCGAACGTTGCGTCCGTAATTTCTAATGCCATAATTTTTAAATTTTAGTTTACAAAGTTAACTAATTAAAAAACGAACCCTTCGATTTAAAATCAAATTTACTTATTTACCCATACCTTTTTTCAATCCTCTCAATTCAGCTTATATTGCCATTGTGCTTCATCTAAAAAGTCCAATAAATCGGGTGTAATTTTTACTTTTTGCTTTTTGCTATTTAAAGTTAATTTAACTTTTTTGTTGGAATCATACACATTAAAGTAAAGAGATTGATCCCCTTTATAGACCTTTAAATTTTCTTGTAAATTCAAGATTTGTTCTTCGCTTAATTGATGAATATCCAGCTGAAGGGTGAGTTTTTTTGCATTTGTCTCAATGGTGTTTTGCAACATTTCAAAATGTAAAAATTGCATCCTTGGTGCTCCGGCTTTACCAGTATCTCTGTTGACCCAACCTTCTTTGACCATCAAACGAATTCGGATAAATTGATTCACTACCAGAAAATGTCTGTATTTTAAATAATCTTCTCCAAAAATTCGAAACTCGTATTGATCAGTGAAATCCTCTAATACAAATCGTGCCCAGCCCTTTCCATTTCGACTTTCCAAATGTTGTACGTCATTTACAATCCCTCCTACATTTAGTTCTCTGTTTATCAAAAGATTTAAATCCCCTAAATGATTCAATGAAATATTGATAAAGTGCTGCATCTCATGATTAAAGTCGTCTAAAGGATGAGAAGAAATATAGATCCCAACAACTTCTTTTTCTTTTTTTAGACGAATCAAGTTGGTCCACGATTCACAATTGGGTATGGTCAAATCTTGATACGTCTCATTGGTGGCTTCACTAAACAAACTGGTCTGTGCGGAATTCAAATTTTCTTGGTATTTGGCACCAAACCGAATGGCTTTTTCCAAAAAGGTTACCCCATCTCCATCCATATTAAAGTATTGTGCCCGATGAACACTGGCGATGGAATCCAAGCCTCCAGCAAGCACAAGGTTTTCAAAAGCCTTTTTATTAGCAGAACGCAAATCAATACGCTTTACTAAATCAAAAATAGACGTATAGCGGTGCTCTTTTCTGTGCTCAATAATGGTCTCCACGGCACCGCGTCCAACGCCCTTAATTGCACCCATTCCAAAACGGATTGCATTTTCATCATTTACGGTAAACTTGTAAAACGATTCGTTGACATCGGGACCCAGCACTTTCAGACCCATCCTTCTGCATTCCTCCATAAAAAAGGTAACCTGCTTAATATCGTTCATGTTGTTAGAAAGAACCGCTGCCATATATTCTGCTGGATAGTGTGCTTTTAGATAGGCTGTTTGATATCCAATCCAGGCGTAGCAGGTGGAGTGAGATTTGTTAAAAGCATAGGCAGCGAAAGCTTCCCAATCTTTCCATATTTTTTCCAAAACTTCTTCAGGATGCCCTTTAGATTTTCCACCTTCTATAAATTGTGGTTTTAGTTTTTGCAGTAGGGCAAATATCTTTTTCCCCATGGCTTTTCGCAAAACATCAGCATCCCCCTTGGAAAATCCAGCTAGTTTCTGAGACAAGAGCATTACTTGCTCTTGGTAAACCGTAATGCCATAGGTTTCCTCAAGAAATTCTGCCATATCAGGAAGGTCGTAGCTAATTTCTTCTTGACCATTTTTACGATCAACAAAACTTGGAATATACTCTAGAGGTCCGGGGCGATAGAGCGCATTCATCGCAATTAAATCCCCAAAAACGGTCGGTTTTAAGTCTTTCAAATACTTCTGCATTCCCGCAGATTCATATTGAAAAATTCCCACCGTTTCTCCTTTTTGAAACAACTCATAGGTTTTCTGATCGTCTAAAGGGAAGGTATCTGGATCGAGGTCAATATTGTGTTTGTATTTTACCAGCTTTACCGTATCCTTAATAAGAGTAAGGGTCTTGAGTCCTAAAAAATCCATTTTTAACAGTCCCGCTTCTTCAACTACTGAATTGTCGAATTGGGTAACAAATAAATCAGAATCTTTGGCGGTTGCTACTGGGACAAATTGGGTGATATCGTCAGGGGTAATGATCACTCCACAGGCATGTGTTCCGGTATTTCTCAAAGATCCCTCTAGCACTTTTGCCTGTTGGATAGTTTCTCCTGATAGACTGTCCTCCTCAGCGAGATTTTTAATTTCATTGACTCGTAAAACTTCTTCTGTTCTAAGATGTTCTTTTAAGTCTTGATCGGATAATTCAAAAATTTTAGAAAGCTTCATATTGGGGAGAAGCTTGGCTATTCGATCGGCCTCCCCTAAAGGGAGATCTAAAACTCGGGCAGTATCACGAATGGACGATTTTGCAGCCATGGTCCCATAAGTAATGATTTGAGCGACTTGATTGGATCCATATTTTTCAATGACATAGTCGATGACTCGACCGCGTCCTTCGTCATCAAAATCGATGTCGATATCCGGCATACTTACCCGGTCCGGATTTAAAAACCGCTCAAAAAGTAGGTTGTATTGGATGGGGTCTATATTGGTGATTTTCAAGCAATAGGCGACCACAGATCCAGCGGCTGAGCCCCTTCCTGGACCTACCGATACGTCCATTTTTCGTGCAGCTGCAATAAAATCTTGTACAATCAGAAAATATCCTGGATAGCCTGTATTGGCAATTACATCCAACTCAAAGTCAATCCGATCCCGAATTTCTTGAGTCAAATCTGGATAGCGTTCCTTTGCGCCTTCGTAGGTAAGATGCCTCAAATATTTGTTTTCTCCCTCTTTACCTTCGTGATTTGCTAACTGAAAGTCCTTAGGAATATCAAACTTCGGCAACAAAACATCCCGAGCGAGTTCGAAAGGTTCAATTTTATCAACTAAATTTTGAATGTTCTTAATGGCTTCAGGAATATCCTGAAACAAAAGTTTCATCTCCTCAGGGGATTTAAAATAATATTCTTGATTAGGAAAACCATACCGGAACCCTCGTCCACGACCAATCGGTGTAGCTTGTTTTTCTCCCTCTTTTACGCAGAGTAAAATATCATGAGCATTGGCCTCTTCCTTGTGAACATAATAAGTATTGTTGGTCGCGATTAAAGGAATCTTATATTTTCTCGAAAATCGAATCAGGACTTCATTGGCACGGTCTTCACTTTCCTCATGATGCCGCATTAACTCAATATAGAGGTCTTCTCCAAATTGCTCATGCCACCATTGCAGCGCCTCCTCTGCTTGACGATCGCCAATGTTTAAGATCTTAGAGGGAACTTCTCCATAGGTATTTCCTGTGAGAACGATCAAATGATCTTTGTATTGTTCTATTAGTTTTTTATCAATCCTTGGGACGTAGTAAAATCCAGAAACATAGGCGGCAGAGGTCAGTTTTGCTAAATTGTGGTACCCTGCTTTATTCTTTGCTAAAAAGACGATTTGGTATCCATCATCCCTTCGTGTTTTGTCTTTATGGTCTTCACAGACATAAAACTCACAGCCAATGATGGGTTTAATTTTGTGCTCGGCAGTTTTATTATGGGCAGATACTGCTTTGATAAAATGAAATGCCCCCATTAAATTGGCGTGATCAGTTAATGCTACTGCACCCATTTTATGGGAAGCCGCTGCCTCTACCAGCTGGTTGATTTTTGAGGTAGCTTGGAGTACTGAAAATTGACTGTGGTTGTGTAAATGCGAAAAATCTGCCCTTTCAAGTGCACCATCCACCGCGTTATTAGGGGATTGGTCTGCGGGGACTACAACTTCTTTTTTAAATTTTTTTGAAGCTTTTTTTAAATTTCGATGTTGAAGGCCAATGAATTCAAAGGGGGTTGTCCTTTGTCTTAATTCATCGGATTGCTCCATGGAAGCAAAGGCTTTTGGATGCAATTTGTTCAGCCGCATCAGCTCTAAAAAAACGCGAGCTGTCGCCTCAACATCGGCAGTGGCATTATGAGCTTCTTCAAAGCTGTCTTGAAACAAGAAAGAATATAGTTCGCTTAATGTAGGTAGTTTAAACTTCCCTCCACGTCCTCCAGGAAGCTGACAAAGTTGAGCGGTTTCCTCGGTACAGGTATCTATAACAGCCTTGGATTCCAGGGGATCGTTTAAACCCGCTCGTAAATATTCCGCTCCAATAATGTTGCGATCAAACGAAACATTGTGGCCGATAACATAATCCGCCTGAGCCAAGGCGCTTTCAAATTTTGCTAGAACTTGGAGCAGTGAAACTCCCTCCGCTTCTGCTAAAGCTGTACTAATCCCGTGAACCTGCTCTGAATCAAAAGGTATGGTAAAACCCTCCGGTTTGATTAAATAATCTTGATGAGAGAGTAGATTCCCTTGAGCATCGTGTATTTGCCATGCTATCTGGATACAACGCGGCCAATTTTCACTATCCGTAAGTGGAGCGTCCCATCGTTTGGGCAAACCCGTAGTTTCCGTATCAAAGATTAAATACATAGGCTAAAAGTAGCAAAACCCTTTTGGCTGAAAAAGGGGTTTCCATTGGAGTTATCAACTATACTTCAAATTGGATCTTTTTTTTAACACAAACCGTACCCATCCAATAAATGAGAATACGTAATTAAAGCAGGGGAATAGGAAGTTCCCTTTTTGAAGCTTTCTAAAAACTATTTCAAAAACAAAAGAAGTATTTAAATTGATGGAGATATTGAAGCAATGGGATTATCTTTACCAAAAAAAAGGAATTAACCCACTATTAGACCTTTTCAACGAACTTCCTTCTCAAAAAACGCTAGAAAGAGCCTTTTTTGAGTCGAATTGTGTCCAATTGCGAGGTCTAGTAGGTTCCGGATTCAGTTTTCGAATTGCATCAGCATTCCAAAATAATCCTCAATTTCTCCTAATCGTGATGGACGATGCCGAACAGGCCGCCTACTATCTTAACGATTTCGAACAACTGCTTTCCCCTAGCGAGGTCTTATATTTTCCTGCAAGCTACCGACAACCTTATGCCCCTGAAAGTACAGATAATGCAAATATTCTTCTGCGTGCAGAAGCTATGAAAAAGCTGAGTACCTCCAAAAAACCACGATTGGTGGTAACCTACCCACAGGCGATCTTCGAAAAACTAATTTCCCATCGGACACTGAAACGCATTGGGCTTACCCTAAAAAAAGAAAGTATCGTTTCACTTTCTTCATTAAATGAACGCCTTTTTGAAATGGGTTTTGAACGTGTTGATTTTGTTACGGAACCCGGAGAATTTGCAGTTCGTGGAGGAATCATTGACGTGTTTTCTTTTGCCTATCAACACCCCTACAGGATTGAATTTTTTGACGATACTATAGAACGCCTTTCCAGTTTTCAAGTAGAAAACCAAAGATCTGTTGCTGCCTTTAACCTCATTGAAATTTTGCCCGACACCTCCAATCTAGAATCAACCGCAGAGCGAAAAACAATTTTAGAGTTTTTCCCTCAAAACAGCAGTTTTATTTTTGGGAACTTAGATAAAATAACCGATCATCTTAAACAACTTTTCGACAAAGCTAGCAGGGCATTTCAAAAGACTGGCGTACAGTCACAGTATCCCCCAGAAGCTCTTTTTGTGGGAGCTAAAGAATGGATTGCTGACTGCGAAAACAAGTCGGTGCTTTTGCTTGAACGTTCGGATCAGCTGCCTGCTACGTCCGTGATTTCATTTAAACAAAGTCCTCAACCCGCTTTTAATAAACAGTTTGATTTATTGATTGACTACCTTAATAAAAATCACGAGAAAGGGTATCAGAATTCACTATTCTGCAGTCATGAACAGCAGGCCAAACGCTTTCATGACATCTTTGAAGAACAAAAAGAAACGGTTCATTATTCTACCCATGTCCTTCCACTGTATCAAGGATTTGAAGACTTAGAAGTCCATTGGGCCTGTTTTACAGATCATCAAATTTTTGAACGCTACCATAAATTCAAATTAAAATCCGAAACAACCAAAAAGCAAGCACTGAGTTTAAAAGAGCTTACTCAGATGGAGGTTGGTGATTTTGTAACGCATATAGATCATGGGATTGGAAAATTTGGAGGGCTTCAAAAAATCGAGGTAGAAGGAAAATTCCAGGAAGCCATCAAGTTAATTTATGGTGAGCGAGACGTTTTATACTTGAGCATCCATTCCCTTCACAAGATTAGCAAATTTAACGGTAAAGATGGAGCCACCCCCAAACTTTATAAGCTTGGCTCCAAAGCGTGGAAAGCACTCAAGCAAAAAACCAAGAAAAGGGTCAAAGAAATTGCCTTCAACTTGATAGAACTCTATGCCAAACGCAGACAAAAAATCGGTTTTGCTTTTGCACCAGACAGTTATTTGCAGTGGGAACTAGAAGCCTCATTCCTCTTTGAGGATACCCCAGACCAAAGTAAAACGACAGAAGCCATAAAAAAAGACATGGAATCAGCCCAACCGATGGATCGCTTGGTTTGTGGTGATGTTGGTTTTGGAAAAACAGAGGTTGCCATCCGAGCTGCATTCAAAGCCGTGGACAACAGCAAGCAGGTGGTCGTTCTCGTTCCAACAACAATATTGGCTTTTCAGCATTTTAAAACCTTTAGCACACGACTCAAAGACCTTCCCGTTAGGGTCGATTACCTCAACCGATTTCGAAGCTCAAAAGACAAAAAACAGATTCTTATAGATCTCGAAGAAGGAAAAATTGATATTCTAATTGGCACCCATCAACTGGTCAGTAAAAATGTTCATTTTAAAGACTTGGGGTTACTTATTGTTGATGAGGAACAAAAATTTGGGGTTGCGGTTAAAGAAAAAATTCGTTCTTTAAAAGAGAATATTGATGTACTTACCCTAACTGCTACTCCCATTCCAAGAACGCTGCAGTTTAGCCTAATGGCTGCTCGCGATCTTTCTGTCATCGCTACCCCACCGCCAAATCGATATCCTATTGAAAGTGAAGTTCTGCGTTTTAGTGAGGTTCAAATTCGGGATGGAATCCTCTATGAATTACAACGAGGAGGTCAGGTATATTTCATTCACAATAGAGTAGAAAATATCAAAGAAATTGCTGGGATGATACAGCGCTTAATTCCTGATGCTCGTGTGGGAATTGCTCATGGACAAATGGAAGGTAATACACTTGAAAAAAATCTGTTGAGTTTTATGGAAGGTGATTTTGATATCCTCATTGCCACAACCATTGTTGAAAACGGGCTAGATGTTCCCAATGCCAATACCTTGTTTATTAACAACGCTCAAAATTTTGGTCTTAGTGATCTTCACCAAATGCGGGGTCGTGTAGGTAGGAGCAATAAAAAGGCCTTTTGCTATTTTATCACACCACCACTGAGCGCGATGAGCAGCGATGCCCAAAAAAGAATTAAAACAATTGAACAGTTCTCCGCCTTGGGTTCAGGAATTCAAATTGCGATGAAAGATCTTGAAATCCGAGGTGCAGGGGATTTGCTTGGTGGAGAACAAAGCGGGTTTATTAATGAAATTGGTTTTGAAACTTATCAAAAAATCTTACAGGAAGCCATTGATGAACTCAAAGAAAACGAATTCAAATCCCTCTATGAAGACGAACAAAACGACTCCTTCAAGACCTATGTGAAAGAAGTACAAATAGATACCGATCTGGAAATTTACCTCCCCGATGACTATATCAATATTGTCAAGGAACGACTTGCGTTGTACCAACAGCTAAGCAACATTAAAACCAACACTGAGCTTGTTGAATTTGAGGAACAATTAATAGATCGCTTTGGACCCCTCCCAGAAGAAGCCAAAGAATTGCTAGAAAGTGTCCGTTTAAAATGGATTGCAACCCAGTTGGGCATAGAACGAGTACTTCTCAAAAATAAGCGTTGTACGTGTTATTTTATTGCAGATCAACAAAGTACCTTTTTTCAATCGCCACGATTTTCGCATCTAATCACTAAAGTTCAAGAAAATCCAGACCGAATGATGCTCAAAGAAAAAAATACCTCTCAAGGGCTTAAGCTTCTATTAAACATTAAAAATGTCGATGAAGTAAAGTCGGTAAAAGAATTGTTGGAAATACTCGTCCTGCCTACAATAATTTCAAATTCTTAATCACCTTAAATGCAATATTCACTTGATCTTCGTGCATCAGTATCGTAAATTCATTAGACGTTGAAATAACTTCGTTAATGTTCACCCCCTCCCAGGAAAGACGCTGAAAAATAAAATAATAAATTCCAGGTATGGTCACGTTTTCCTCTGGAAGTTTGATCGTAATTGAAGATAAATTTTCAGTTTTAGAATAACAAACCTCATTTTTAAAAAGCCCGTCAACCAGACTGGCAATATTTTGACTAACAATGATATTACATTCTGAAACTCCTCTTGAAGAGGTATAAAACACTTCTTTAAACTGCTCGATTTCTTTTAAAAGATTAGCTTGAGCAAAAAGAATGCTGTCCGAAATTAGAAAACTGTAATCCACCAAAGACGAACGCACCGTAATGTCTCCCAAATTTTTTAAAACTTTGACAATTTGCTTGGTTTGAACAAATTCTGCGGTGTCAGAAATTCGTTTTAATGCCATAACGATAGCTCCTGGCTTTACAGGTTTCTTAATCAATTCCTCAATATCAGTTTGAATATGACGCGAAAGTGAAGTGAGATTAATAATCCCTTCTGATAATGCGGAGGACAAATAAGGTTTTGTTTTGATGTATTCAACTACAGTAGCGGCTATTGTTTTCATACCATATCGTTTTCTGCAACAAAAGTAATTATTTAAAACAAAATGTTACAAATTAAACATTATTCCCATGCATAAAATGCATTTTTGAGGTGTTTCAACTTCCAATTTTGACCCTGAATTGTGATAGCGATAACATCAAATCGAACTTCCAGATCCATTTGATTCTCCTCGAGGTAGTGGTTTACTGCTTCAACCAAAAGTTTGATTTTTTTTGAGGAAATAAATTGCTGGGGAGTTCCAAAAAAGTCTGTGCTTCTAGCCTTCACCTCGATACATATTAGTTTTTCCTTTTTTTGCATGAGCAGATCAACTTCAGCCCGCCCAGCGCGGTAATTTTGCTCTAATAGTGCGTACCCTTTATTTAGTAAATACGCTTTAGCTTTTGCTTCTGCTTCTTTCCCAAAGAGGTTGTGCTCTGCCATCAGAATTCATTTGGAGTAAATTAAAGATACAATCTAGCCCCTAAAAAAGGGACAGTTTTGTGTACTTTTGACAAAATTTAAGTCGTTCCTATGCCGAAACGTTATACTGTTACAGCAGCGCTACCCTACACAAACGGTCCCATTCATATTGGACATTTAGCTGGAGTCTATATTCCTGCAGATATATACAGCCGTTATTTAAGGGAGCAAGGGAAAGATGTCGCCTTTATTTGTGGAAGTGATGAACACGGAGTTGCTATTGCTTTAAAAGCAAAAAAAGAGGGTAAAACACCGCAACAAATTATCGATCAATACGACCAATTGATCCGTGAGTCTTTCAACTCTTTCGGAATAGCGTTTGATCATTATTCCAGAACTTCTCGAAAAATTCATCACGAAACTGCTCAGGAATTTTTCAAAATTCTCTATGATAAGGGTGTTTTTGAAGAAAAAGATTCTGAGCAACTGTACGATCCAGAAGCGAAACAATTTTTAGCTGATCGTTTTGTTACAGGTAGCTGCCCAATTTGTCAAAATCCAGAAGCGTATGGAGATCAATGTGAAAGTTGTGGAAGCACACTAAGCGCAACGGAATTAATTCATCCGCAATCTACATTAAGTGGGGCAAAACCTGAATTAAAAAAAACCAAACACTGGTATCTTCCTTTAAATCAATATGAAGATTTTATATCAAAATGGATACTAGAAGGACATCAAAACGATTGGAAACCAAATGTATACGGTCAGGTAAAATCCTGGGTTAGCAATGGACTCCAGCCCAGAGCGGTAACCCGAGATTTAGATTGGGGTATTGCTGTTCCTGTGCCACATGCTGAGGGAAAAGTCTTGTATGTGTGGTTTGATGCACCCATTGGCTACATTTCTTCAACGAAAGAATGGGCAAAAGAAAAAGGAAAAGATTGGGAGCCTTATTGGTGTGATAAAGAAACCCAATTGGTCCATTTCATTGGAAAGGATAATATCGTTTTTCACTGTATTATTTTTCCCGTTATGCTAAAAGCTTCTGGGCGTTATATTTTACCCGAGAATGTACCCGCAAATGAATTTTTAAATCTGGAAGGACAAAAAATATCGACCTCTAAAAACTGGGCAGTATGGCTTCATGAATATTTAGAATCATTTCCTGAACAGCAAGATGTCTTGCGTTATGTCCTTACAGCCAATGCTCCTGAAACAAAAGATAATGATTTTACTTGGGACGAATTTCAAGCGAGGAATAACAATGAATTGGTAGCCATTTATGGAAATTTTATCAATCGAGTAATGGTGCTGACTCATAAATACTATAATGGATTTGTACCTCAACCCCATACCCTGCATGAAGAAGATAAAAGTGTCTTGCAGGCCATGGCTCAGCTCCCCAAAAAAATTGGAGATTCTATAGAAAACTATCGCTTTAGAGAAGCGAGTCAAACCCTTATGAGTTTGGCACGAATGGGAAATAAATACCTCGCAGATGCCGAACCTTGGAAATTGATAAAAACGGATCCTAATCGTGTACAATCGATTATGTACACGGCTTTACAAGTTGCCGCTGGTCTGAGCATACTCTCAGAACCTTTACTCCCCTTTACAGCCCAAAAGCTTCGAACGATGTTGCAACTCAAATCAAAATCCAAGCTTTGGGAGCAAGTTGCCCATGGAGACACACTGCTTCAACCCAAACATCTCTTAGGAGCATCCGCTTTGTTATTTCAGAAAATTGAAGACGATCAAATGGAGTCAGAGCGGAGTAAACTTCGAAATGCTGCTCAGAATAATAAAGAGGAACAAAAAAAAGCAACCCCTCTAAAACCACAAGTAGAAGCAAGTCAATTTGAGACACTTGATCTGCGGGTAGCGGAAATCCTTGAAGCTAAAAAAGTTAAGAAAACAAAAAAATTGATGGAACTCACTGTACTCCTCGGAGAGGAAAAGAGAACCGTTGTTTCTGGGATTGCCAATGACTATGACGAAACTGAATTGATAGGAAAAAAAGTAACCCTTTTGGTGAATCTCAAGCCCAGAGCACTCAAGGGGATCGAAAGTCAAGGCATGATACTTTTGGGAGAAAATGAAGCAGGGAAATTAATTTTTGTCGCTCCAGAGGATACCCAAGTTCGAGCAGGAACACCCATTAAATAGTGGATCTCCAATCCATGGTTCCCATTGCCTATCATTCCAGCTATAAGCTTCCTCTTCCAGAAAACCATCGGTTCCCGATGGAGAAATACGAACTACTTCCTCAGCAGTTACTTTTAGAAGGCACCTGCAAGAAAGAAGATTTTTTTGAACCGCATCCGGTACCTCTTGAGACCGTTTATCGGGTTCATGATCCCGATTATGTAAAACGATTGTGCAATTTAGAACTTCAAAAAAATGAAGTTAGAAAAATCGGATTTCCACTAAGTGAGGCGCTTGTAGAAAGAGAATTTATCATCGCAGGGGGGACGGTTATGGGAGCATTAAAATCCCTTCAAAATGGCATTTCGATGAATATTGCAGGGGGTACGCACCATGCTTTCCACTCTCATGGAGAAGCCTTTTGTCTTTTAAATGACCAAGCTATTGCCGCTCAATATCTGTTGGATCACACTCCTCTTAAAAAAATTTTGATTCTCGATCTGGATGTTCACCAAGGAAATGGAACCGCAGAGATTTTTAAAAAAAATGATGCGGTTTATACTTGCTCCGTTCACGGCGCTAAAAATTATCCTTTTAAAAAAGAACAAAGTGATTTGGATGTAGGCTTGGATGACCAAACGGATGACCTCACCTATTTAAATGAAATTGAAACCATACTAACTAAGTTGGTAGATCAACTCCGCCCTGACTTTATTTTTTATCTATGTGGTGTTGATGTATTAGGTTCGGATCAATTAGGTCGCTTAAATTTAAGCTTGGCAGGGTGCAAACAACGTGATCGACTGGTTTTGGAATATTGTAAAAACAAAGGAATTCCAATACAATGCAGTATGGGAGGGGGGTATTCCAAAGACCTCAATATCCTTATTGAAGCACATGCCAATACCTTCCGTGAAGCTGTTGATTTATTTGGCTAGGCACGCCAAGTGTGGCTTTTCATTTCAATGGCTGCAATCACAATATCCTTTCTACTAACCTGACCAACCAGTCGGTTTCCTTCCATAACGGGATATCTTCTTCTACTACTTTTTGAAAAAAGTGCAGCAGCATCAAAAACACTTGTATTTGCGGGTATAGTATCGACTTCTTTGGTCATGAAATGAGCAACTGACTTATCTAAAATTGGAAGATTAAAATACCGGCTGTCTGATATTTCCTTCATACAGTCTGCTTCCGAAATCACTCCGACGAGCGTTCCATTTTCATCGACCACAGGACCTCCAGAAATACGATTAGAAATAAACGCTTTCATAACCTCATGAATCGTTTGTTCAGGAGAAAAAATGACCAATTGACGGGTCATGATATCCCCTACTGTTAACTTTGCGGGAGTGATCCTAACGGTTTTAGCTCTTTCTCCCTGAAAACTTTTTATCGGCATACTATTAGTTTTTTGGTCTCAGTAATATAGTGTTTTTTGACGAAATCCATCTACTCCTATTCCGAAAAGGACCCTTCATTAAAAAATATAGCAGTAATATTGTTAAATTTAAGTTCATGAATCAAGTTGGTATTTTAGGATGTGGTTGGTTAGGTGTGGGCTTGGCAGAAAAACTAACTTCAGATAGCTTTGGCCTCAAAGTCTCCAGAACTTCCCTAGAAAGCATCGCAGAGCTTAAAGCTAAAGGTTGGGATGCCCATCAAATTTTTGTTGCCAATTCCAGTGTGCAAGGCAATTTAGAGTTTTTTGAAAATTTAGATCAACTTATCGTTTCCATTCCACCTGGAAGAGCTAATTCTAGTGGATATTTTGAAAAGATTTCTTCTCTTTTAAAACATTTAAAATCCTATCCTAGATGTCGAATCATATTCTTGAGTAGTACCTCGGTCTATGGAAAAAAAGGAGGTGTTTATAATGAATCCAGCTCTGTTTTCCCTGAGACAGAAGCAGCAAAAGCATTGGTTCAAAGTGAAAGGTTAATAGTAAATTCCCCACATTCTTCCCTTGTTGTACGTTTGGGTGGACTGATAGGAGCTGATAGAAATCCCATTTTTTCGCTTTATAAAAAATTAATTCCAAACCCAAATGGAAGGATCAACTTTATCTCTAAAGAGGATGCTGTATTGGGATTGTTCCAACTTATCAAACATACAGCGCTGGAGGGAATCTTTAATATAGTCCATCCACATCATCCTACTCGAAGAGAATATTATCTTAAGATGGCTACCAAATATGAACTACCAACACCTAATTTTAAGGATGATGAACCGGCTGTGGAACGATTCATCCAAGCGACCAAAATTGAATTTGAAACCGAATTTCGATATACCGTTGATAATTTGTTAATAGATTAAAGAGAAGCAGGCAGAGTTGTGCTGTTGATTTATTTAATTTACTTCAACAACAGAAACATGTCAAAGCAAAATCAATATATCGCCTTATTAGAGAAACTGCTTACTCACTTAAAAAATGCTAAGCTCGAGTATTATAAGGCCTCCGATCAAGCTGGATCCCCTGAAAAAAAACGTTTTTTTAACCAGCAGGGGTTACTAAGAAATCGATATTTTCAAGAAACTCTAATTGAACTTCAATACTTTGGAATGTCTTCCGAGGATCTTGTAATTAGTCGATTTAATTTTGATCAGTTGTTAATATCTTCCATTGAAACCCTCAAAGCTACAGCAATAGAAAAATGCATTTTTGCAGATCAAACGCTTTTGGAAATCTACACTCAGTTGGATTCTTTTGAAATTAAAAATCTAGACCTCCAAAAACATGTTTCTAATTTAGAAATGGCAATGAGCCAAAATAAAGAATGGGTGGAGCTTATTTTAGAAAAAAAACGAGCTTCTTATTAAAGAGCGGTTTCTGAGGTAGTTCCTGTTTCAAAATTTTGATCTTCATCCTTTAGTGATATCATCCTAGAAACCAAGGCGTTGTAATACTGATACAATAATTGTAAAGAAGGTACAAGAGAATCCGATTTGTAATGTCTTGTAAAATATCGAGATTTCTGTGTCTGCATATCCACAACCTTCAAGCGACTGGTAATTTGAGGTATATTTAAAAGATCCGGCAAGGGATTTGTTCGCATTTCTTTTATCCGTGCAGACAAGGCAATCAGGTCCACCTCAACATCCTCCACATTCAATTCTTTGAGTCGGGACATGGATTCGTATATATTCCTAAAAGCTTCCCACTCCTCCAGTTCATAGGCTGTTAAAAATTCTTCAGGATACGCAATCAGTTCAAATTCCGGTTTGGGTATAGAATCTCTAGTTTGTTCAACTAGAGTGGAAGAGACCGTCCCGAGCTGTTGTTTTTGATTTGTGCATGAAATGAGAAACAGTAACGAATAGACAAAAAAGAGGTACGGTTTGATTTTCGTTTCCATTAAATTCCTATTGAATTAATCTTGAACAAAAGTATGGTGAAAAATAAAAACTGAAGTATAAATAAGTGAAAAGGGAAAGGCCCATCGATTTGAATTTTCCAATGGTGAAATCCCATTTGAAGAGGAAAAGCCACGAACGCCCACCCAACATAATTATGAACAGATGCCAAACCCTCAGAAAACGTCCAAAAATCGAGTACAGGTGCTACGGGTTCAATGACTAAATCCAAAGTAAGCATCAGCCCCACACCGAGAAGTGTTTTCAACCAAAACGAATTTGAAAAAAAAGCGGCAATACTCCCGGTAATAAAGGTCAGTATGCACCAATTAATTCCAATCAGCCAAGGCACCTCAAATACTTTGGGTCCTAAAACTGCTCCATAAGAATATTCGCCAAAAATAAGTCCGTAACGTACCCCCAATATTTCCGCTGCCATTCCCACAACAAAACACAGAAAGAGCAGACCAAGCGCTTTTTGATCGCGCTTTAAATTAATGAGGAGAAGCCCAAAACTTAAAAGTAAATTTAGAGGAGTAGCACGAACAAACCATGAGGCATTACTGTAAATAATTCCAAGGATACCCGATACGTGAAATAACCAGATCAGAAAAATGGAAACGTGTTGTTTGGTAAAGACTGTACTTAAGTTCATTAACTCGCTTTGGGTATCATTTCATCGACAATTTTCGCTGAGAGTAAACATAGTGGAATCCCGCCTCCTGGATGAACGCTTCCACCACAAAAATATAAGTTTTTTATACGATTAGAAAAATTTGGATGTCTTAAAAATGCCGCCATGGGATTATTACTCGACGCTCCATACAAAGCCCCTAAATGGGATTGTGTTTTTTCTTCAATCATGGGTGGCGTGAGGACCTCCTCACAAGCAATTAAAGGACCTAATGAAGTTCCTAACTCCTTGGAAAGTTTAGAGATAATTTGTTTGCGCAACTTTTTTACCAAGGCCTCCCAATCTTGGCCATGATTTGCGGGTGTATTGATCATCACAAACCAATTTTCGCATCCTTTAGGCGCATCCTGGGGAACATCTTTAGAGGTGATATTTACATAAATTGTGACGTCATCTGCAACGGTTTTATCTTCAAAAATTGCTTTAAATTCTTTTTGATAATCATCCGAAAAAAAGATGTTATGTAAATCAAGCGAATCAAAAGTATGCTCAATTCCCCAATAAAATATGACTGCTGAACTTGAACGTTCTTGCTGCAAAGTTGTTTCAGGGGCTTTATGTTGGGGTAACAGTTTTTTATACGTCGGGTAAACATCCATATTGGACACTACCAAATCCGTTGGATGAAATCCTGTACTCGTATGAATTCCTTTTGCTAAATTATTTTCGACAATAATTTCATGCACCCTGGTGTTAAAATGAAAATGTACTCCCAACTTTTTGGCTAAATCAAATAATGCTTGTGTAATGGAAACCATCCCTTTTGTGGGAATAAAAGTTCCATAATGCCCTTCTAAATGCTGGATTAAGGTCATTATACCAGACGTTTGAAAGGGGTCTGAACCGTTATAGGTTGCATACCGATCAAAAAGTTGAACCAATTGAGCTGCTTTGAAGTTTTCTTGATTCACTTGATGTAAGCTTTTCGGAAGTTCTAATACCCTCAAATTTGCGATAGCTTTTAAGGTGGAAAGCGTAAAATAAGTTTTAAACCGGTGAAGCGACTGTTCTAAAAAAAGGGAGTGGGTAAGGGTGTATTTTTTTTGAGCTTTTTTTAAATATTTTTCGACTTTCTCTGCAGGTTCTCCAAATACCTTTTCTACTTCCTTGATAAATAAGTGCCGATCAGAATAGGCCGTAAACTGGGTGTGATCTGACCAAAAATAGTTGCAAGCAACATCTTTTTTTTTGTATTGAAAATAGGTTTCTGCTTCTAAACCTGCCATATCGAAAAGCTGCGTAATATAGTCTGGCATGGTAAACAAAGAGGGGCCTGCATCAAAACGATACCCCTTTAACTCGAAAGCGGAGAGTTTACCTCCAGGATAGTCATTCGCTTCAAAAACAGTCACCTGATACCCTTTTAATGCCAAACGAATACTGCTTGCCAATCCAGCAACCCCTGCACCTACAATGTGTACACTTTTCATGAAGACAGTTTTTTAGTTGTATCGGAAAGTAAATAAAAACGAGAAAAAAGATCTTCTTTATACCAGTTTTTTTGGCGAGTCTCTTGTACGATTTTTGCATGTTGCCTTCCTTTATAAGCAAAGGCATTTACGGCCTCGAAGCTCTCCCAAATACTTACCGTAGCTTGTTGAATAAAAGGCCACTCCCCAATTCCCTTATAATACAAAACCCCTTCCGCTGATTGAATGGCTTTACTCGCTGCAGGGACAGCTTTCCAGAAAGAAAAAAGTCGGTTCCAGCGGAGGGTAGCTCTAGTAATTACGACGACTTTTAATTTGTTTTTTATACTCAACTGCTGCTCGTCAAGTGTACTTTCAATATTTTTAAACGGATTGAATCCACTCCATTTTCCATGGCTTTTAACGGATTGCAAAACAAGATCTCTTTGGGAATGGGCTTTTTTTTGATAGGACTTAAAGACCCTATGGTTGCTAATGAAATGCGTATAATCCTCTTGCTTGGTCCAAACTCCCATAAAAGCATAGGTAGAAAAATCAGGAGACAAACTAAAACCATCTCCTCCACCTGTTCCAAGAAATTTATAAAATTGCAAACCCTTCACCTCTTGCATTTGCTTACCAACAACCCCCATTTGTTTAAAAGCCCACAATCGGTGCTTTTGGAACGAAAAGAAAGTTAAAGTGGTTATTGCTGGCATGGTTTTCTTAGCCGATTGCTAATGCTCTAATATAGCAGTTTAATCTAGGGGAACAAAGAAAAACGTCTCTGTTTAGGATTTTAGAATTTAACTTATGGAAGTAATCTTGCAGAGACGTTTGAAACCAAATTGAATTTAAACTTGTTTAAAGATATATAAAAATTGTTATACAAAATGTGTTTATGAGATTAATTTTTTAACTGATCGATAAAAAAAAGTATATGATTCTGTGAATCATTAAGTTACACTATATACAGTTCAGGTAAAAAAGTGTATTTTCATGTTACTAAATTTAGATTAATGAAAAAAATGAATCGTTTTGATATTTTTATCTATGCCTTAATCATTGCCAATATCGTTGCAATGGTTCTCGAATCTCATCAATCCATTGAGAAACAGTTCTCTAGAGGTTTTCACTATTTTGAACTCGTATCCATACTCATTTTCTCCTTAGAATACCTCTACAGGATACTGACCAGCTTCAAAGAAGAAAAGTGGAAAGGAGTTAAAAAATACATGTTTAGTTTTTTTGGATTGATCGATTTAATTTCTATCCTTCCTTTTTACTTAAAGCAATTTGTATTGTTAGACGGTCGATTTTTCAGAATTCTCCGACTGTTTAGACTCTCCCGTGTGTTTAAGCTCGGCAGAGACAGTAAGTCCTTGAAGCTTTTTATTAAGGCCTTAACCTCTGTTAAAAATGAATTGAAGTTCACTTTATTCCTTTCCATTTTGACCATACTCTTTTCAGCATCTGCCATCTACTTTTTAGAAAATGAAGCCCAGCCCGAAGTTTTCTCCAGCATTACTGCTTCTCTCTGGTGGGCTACCGTATCTCTAGCTACAGTAGGCTACGGGGATATTGTACCTATTACGGTTTGGGGGAAAGTTTTTGCTTCAATAATTTCCTTGGTGGGAATTGGTGTAGTAGCCATTCCTACAGGAATTATTAGTGCTTCATTTGTGGAGGAAATTCATAGCTCTAGAAAGAGATAATCCTAAATTAAAATTTTTCTTCTGACATAAATTTTTGTTTCTTAGGGTCAGATTTATAAAAATGCTTCATCCATGAAAAAATTAATCTTTGTTTTCCTACTGCTCCAATTTTCAGGGATTAAAATTATTGCACAACAACCTTCAACCCTGGAGGGAAAAAATATACTTGTTGTCTATGGAGGCTGGAAAGGTCACCAGCCAGAAATTTTTGCAACTAAAATAGCGGACTGGCTTAAAACACAACATGCGAATGTAATTCTCTCAGAAAGTACCGCATCCTACACGGATACTGAACTCATGGATTCACTCGATTTAGTCATTCAACATATTACCATGAGTAAAATGAGCGCCAGAGAGTCCAGTGGTTTAAGTCGCGCAATTCTCAACGGAGTGGGACTTGCAGGATGTCACGGAGGTTTAGGTGATTCCTTTAGAAACGATACCGAATTCCAATATATGGTAGGAGGGCAATTTGTTAAACATCCAGGAGGACAGGTAGATTATCAAGTTACCATTACCGAAAAAGAAGACGAAATAACCAAAGGAATTCGAGATTTTAATCTGCATACAGAACAATATTATATGCATTTTGATCCACTTATTGAAGTCTTAGCGACCACACGTTTTAGCGGTGAACACGATGCCTGGATTGAAGGGGTAGAAATCCCCGTGATTTGGAAAAAACCCTATGGTAAGGGTCGCGTATTTTATTCCGCATTAGGGCATTCGGAGGACCTCTTTGAAGTTTCTGAAGTATGGACTCTAATGACTCGTGGTATTGAGTGGGCTACAAAATAGCCCTTCATTTTTTAAGCTCTTTTTTTAGATTACCTTTGTGCTGCTATGAAAAGAAAAATTGTCATTATCGGCTCGGGGTTTTCCTCACTCTCTGCTGCCTGCTACCTTGCTCAAGAAAACAATGAAGTCCATGTTTACGAAAAAAATAGCACCTTAGGAGGTCGGGCACGTCAACTCAAAAAGGAGGGATTCACGTTTGATATGGGGCCCTCTTGGTATTGGATGCCGGATGTCTTTGAATCATTTTACAACGATTTTGGGAAAAAAACCAGTGATCTGTACGAATTGGATCGACTCGATCCCGGATATCAGGTTGTTTTTGGAGAAAACGAATCCATTGCTATTGGTGATTCCCTTGAAAAAATTTACGCCGTTTTTGAACACGAAGAAGTAGGCAGTAGTACAAAGCTAAAACGCTTTATGGCTTCCGCCAAAGAAAACTATACGATTGCTATCCAGGATCTGGTTTATCGCCCTGGTTTGTCCCCATTAGAATTGGTAACCCCTGTTACCATTAGAAAAATTAACTACTTTTTAAGTAATATTAAAAAAGACGTATACAAAGAATTTAAAAGTCCCAAACTAAGACAAATACTCCAATTCCCGGTTTTATTTCTTGGAGCGAAACCAGCGAATACCCCCTCCTTTTACAACTTTATGAATTGGGCAGATTTTGGCCTAGGAACTTGGCATCCAAAAAATGGCATGTACCGAATCGTGGAGGGAATGGTTGGCATTGCTGAATCTCTTGGAGTCGTATTCCATACGGATGCCTCGGTAAGTAAAATAGAAGTTGATGCTTCAGGGAAAGCGAAAGGAATTCTTGTGAATGGGTCATTTGTGGCTGCAGATGTTGTCCTTTCTGGTGCCGATTACCACCATACTGAAACCCTTCTCGAACCAAAGCACCGAGCATATAGTGAGGCCTATTGGGACAAAAAAGTCTTTGCCCCGTCCTCTTTACTCTTCTACATTGGTCTTGATAAAAAAGTAAAAAACGTTTTTCATCACAACCTCTTTTTCGATGTAGATTTTGACACCCATGCTCAAGCCATTTATGATCACCCTGCCTGGCCTGAAAATCCACTTTTCTACGCAAACTTCCCTTCGACCTCAGATCCGTCTATGGCCCCAGAGGGAAAAGAAGCCTGCTTTTTGTTGATCCCTATAGCTCCAGATTTAGAGGATACTCCCGAGCTCCGAGCACATTATTATGACCTGGTACTCACGCGGCTTGAAAAACTGACTCAACAAGAACTAAAATCTCATGTACTTTTTAAAGAATCTTTTTGCGTCAATGATTTTATTGAGGACTACAACTCCTATAAAGGGAATGCTTATGGAATGGCAAATACCTTACTTCAAACCGCCTTTTTGAGACCAAAACTAAAAAGTAAAAAAGTAAAGGATTTGTATTTTACAGGACAATTAACCGTACCCGGTCCAGGGGTCCCTCCAGCTCTAATTTCAGGGAAACTTGTTGCAGAACTGATTCATAAGAAAACTTAATCTTTCGGGTTCAATACCCACCAAATAAATTCAAATTCGCTGTCTCTAACCTGAATAACTGAGTCTAACATTTTGGTGCCCGATTCCAGAGAAGACTTATAATTTTGCAACTGTTCTTGAACAGATGTTTCCCAAAGCTCCAAACGCTTAAATAGATTGTACTTTATGAATTTGTCCTGCTGAATGTATTTTCGGTTTTCCAACCAAAATTCGTTATAGTCAGCCTCAACCCAAGTTAAATCATAAACCCACTTTGTAGCAATACGATTGGTGAATTGGTTTACTAAATTTTCTTCAATTTTCCCGGTATTTTCAATCAGATATCCCAATTCGACACCATCGTAGATTTGAGTCATCTTTAACCCAACTTTTTTCGGCAATAATCGAAAGGTCCCATCGAGTTTAATGGCATCAAAAATTACTCTTTCGGGATTAAATGGATCCCTCTGAGTATAGTTCCCCATAGGGGAAAAGTAAAGTTTCCCGTTCGGTTCTTCTTCATCTTCAATAAAATCAATAAAAACACTATCGTTGTCTTGATCCCATCGATCATATTGTTTTCTGTACATGGAAACCACCCAATCGATTTGTTCGATATATTCGTCTGTATATTCAATCATTTTACCTACCTCTTCTTTGAGGTTTACAAGATTTTCAATCCCATGAGTTCGGTTTTCAGAATCCCCCCCTTGTTGTTCAATTCCAAAAGACACCGTTACACCAAAAACTAGAATTATAAATTCAACTATAGATTTTTTTACTCGATCCCAAAAATCTTTGATATCAAATCGATCTCCTAGAGTTATTAATCGCAGAAACCAATTTAAATTTTCTTTCTCAATCCCAGCGGATTTGTTCGCGTCAGCATACTCATCACGAGAAATGTATCCATCTTGATTGGTGTCAATTTTATCAAAATCATCTTTTTTATCCACAATTTGAGATTTTAGGTTATTGATCCATCATCTTAGGAAACACAACACCTTCTTGTGCATTACTTTATGCTGGACACGTATTTTAAATTGTACTTGTTAAATATAATAAATAAATAAAATCTAACTCTCAAGAACCCGACTCCCTGAAATCCCCAATTATATTTTTTGAACAAAAGCTTTCTTAGGATCAAAAATTTCATTTATCAGTTTAAAAAGTATCTGCTCAAAATGAGCATAGGACGATTCATCGATTTTCAAAGGAACACGTTTCCTGGGTATTTCGTTTGTGGAAGCTATTAAAAAACTAGTATTAAAATTTTTCAAGGGAATTATTCCTGTGATTACACTTTCTCCATTAAAATCGGATCTCAAAGCATAGGTATAGAGTAAGGCTTGGAACAGAGCGCTTTTTTTTGGATCCGTAATGAGTTCTTCCCAGTCAGAAAAAGCCAAATCGGCCGCTGTTACACTTCCGGTTTTATAATCAACAACACGAGTCACTCCATTTAAAATATCAATTCGATCCACTGTTCCTTTTAAAAAAAGTTCCTCTTTCTTTTCTTCAAGCCGTATTGGAACATGAAATTGTTTTTCAAGAGCATAAATAACTAAACTATTTCCTTCTTGAATTAGTGCTCGCTCTTCTTTTAAAAACCCTTTAAGCAATTCCTGGGTGACTTTATAAATGAGGTAATTTTTACCTGTCTGAATCCCCAATCCTTGAACTTTTTTTTCAAAACAAGATTGCAGTTTATCTGGAAGTGATTCCAACATTTTAGCATAGTGATAGTCCTCCAGTTTTTTTCCTAAAAAGGGTTTATACAATTCCTCTAAAACTTCGTGAATAATTGTTCCCTTTTCTGCTGCATTAATTTCGATTTCTTGGGATTCTTCAGGCCTTACTTTGAGTAATCGCTGCTCATAAAACATAAAGGGATCACGGATATATTGAGTCAATGAGGAAGGAGAAAATCCTTGAAGGGCGACTTCCTTGATTCGCTTTAACACAGCAGGGGTTTTTATCCCCTCGCGAACTGCTTCTACTGGAGAATTTAATTGAAAATCCAATTGCTTAAACACCAATTCGTGTTGGGGTTTTTTGAAATATTCCAATTGAATCAAAAACCTACTTTTTTCTCCAGAAAATAAACCGTCCGAGACATCGTTGTACAACAGGGAAATATGTTTTGCACGTTGCAACAACCTAAAAAAGTGATACGCATATAAATGGTCTTGTTCAATAAAGGTATTCAGTCCATACTTTTTCCGTACATCAAAGGGAATAGAAGAAAATGGTGTTTTCCCGAAAGGCAAACTCCCTTCATTAACATGTGTAACGATTACGTGATCAAAATCTAAAACACGACTCTCCAGCACGCCCATAATCTGTATTCCTAAAAAAGGATCTCCTGCAAAGTCCAATTTTTCTTTTCTGAGAAAGCTTACAAAAACCTCCTCTACATCAATTAACGTTTTCATTCCCGGATTGGATTGATGCAATTCTAAAATTTGCTTCCATAGGGATACCATACGATCTGATACATAGATGCTTAAAGCCGATACATTGTTTTTATATGCAAGTTCTGCCAAGTTTTCCGAAAGGTTGATCATCCTCTTTAAAAACAATTCGATGTTGTCAAAGGGACCGAATAGTAAAGCCCCCGCTTCAGATTTTCCATACACTGTTTTTAAACTGAGAGTAGTGCTGCGATACTTTTTTTGCTCCTGTATGGCTTTTTTAAGATCAATTCCCTTTTCTTCTAGATAGTCTGTTAGGAGTTGGTTTTCCATCAGCGTACGAATCAGATCCACCGAAACTTTTTCGCTATTTGCTTGTTTAAGTACTTCAAAAAGTGTCAGAAAATAATTTGCTTCTCCTAAATCGTTTAGAGGATAACCCATAGAAGCATTCCATGGGACCTCTGTAGCCGATATAGCCGAAAGCAGCGGTTGTAAAATTCCTTCATCTCCTAACACTAATGCAATCGTATCTGAAGGAGTTGCTCTGTAAGTTTCAATGGCAATTTGGGCAGCTGCTTTTGCCTGATCAATGTTTTTAGAAACATTGATTACCTCAATTTTTTTAGGATTTAAAAAATAATTGGAAAATTGACTTTTGAAATCTTGCCTTAGAAAAGTCCATTCTTTGCTGTAGTTTCTAATAAAATGACCCGCGCTGTGAAAGGGATCTTCAAAAAAGGAATGATCTAAATCCCATAAAATTTCAGCCTTTTGCTCGGCTATCAATTCTTGAATTATCACTTCCTCAGATTTAGTCAGCGCATTAAACCCTACAAAATAATGATAGGGTAAGGTGGACTCTAAATAATGCCCAAGATTCTGTGTCGCTTCCCGATATTGCAACCCTGAGTAGCCTTGTTGTCTTTTGATAAGTACACGATATAAGTTGCTGTAAAGCTGTGGTACCTGAGCTTGGAATTTAAAAAATTGTTTGCTGATCTCTCCCCCTTTTTTGGGATCCCAATACTCGATCCGTTCCACTGCACTCATGAAACTGAAAATAGAATTTGAATCCACCAATTGGGAGTCAATCTCATTGAATTCACTAAGAAGGCTTGGTGCCCAACTCAAAAACTGAGTTAAAGAATTTTGTTCGTCAACAGGAGTTAGTTTTTGATAAATGGAATAAAACACAAAGTGCAATTCTTGTGAATTAATTTTTTTTATCCCGGACAACTCCTCAATAAAAGACTCGATACTTATAATCTCCGGTGCAAAAATTGGTTTCTTAAGATTTTTTTTAAACGCTTCTTTTAAAAATTTAATTGCTCGAATACTGGGCACTATAATTCTAATTCGATCCAATTTTTCATTGGATTGAAGAATTTTTTTTGCGACATCATCTAAAAAAGTTAGCATCTACTCCATGATTTAATGGATCTAACTAGCCATTTAAATTTTGAAAACAAATTCATGAACACCATCTAATTTAAACTTTGATTTATTGTCACTACTTGAACGTCCTGGTCGATATATACCAGTTTGGTCTCAACCTGTTTATACCCGAATTGTTTCATCACTTCGGCATACCCCTCAATCTGTTCTTGATGTTTTGCTTTGGGTTTCCCCGTTTTATAATCTAGTATTGTCACTTTCCCTTCTTTGCTAATATTCATCCTATCAGGTCGCAAGATGGGCTGGTTGGGAATTAAAAGTTCTTTTTCACAAAACACCTGATCCGAACCCTCAAAAAGTACGTTTAGCTCAGGATGTTGAATCAATTGGGTAATACTTGACTTCATCGCCAAAAATTCTTCTTCAGGGAGTTGTTTCAAATGCTCCTCCTCCAATACCCTTGTAAGCTCTTCTCTACTCCTAATCTTAGCAAGTACATCGTGCAAGAGTACTCCTTTTTTTTGAGCAATATGCACTTCTTCATTTATGAGTGATGGAACGATAATTTTATTTTTCCAACGATTTGAAATCCCCAATTGTAGGTTTATTTTTTGAGGTTCTTCTTGTAACGATTTTGATGAGCTTTTCTCTTTTTGTTCGCCTGATTCATAGGCTGTATTTTCATCTAAAACCTTGCCTTGGTCTAAAACAAAACTCGAAAACAGTTGTGCATAATTCGTAGGTGAGGTACTCTCTGAAACTTCTTGAGTAATAATGTAAAGCTGATCCTTAGCTCGAGTTAATGCCACATAGAGAACATTCAATGCATCGAATTGTTTGGCTACCAATTGTTCTTTATAAAGTGCTTCAGCCTGGGTACCGAACAGGGGTAATTTCTTAGAAAAATTAAACCATCCCCATTGAACTTCCTCCAACTCAGTCTCTTTGAAAGAATACCAGATTTTCTCCGTAATATTTGGATTAATAGGAGTATCCATAAAGGGTAAGATCACCACTGGAAACTCTAACCCTTTGGCTTGGTGTATTGTCATGACGCGGATGGCATTCTTGTTTTCAGGCGAAGCAAGACGCAACTTTTCAGCTTGTTCTTCCCAATGTTTTATGTAAGTCGCAAGAGAAGCCACACCACTCCTACTAAACTCAAAGACATCCTCCATAAAGCTGCTTACAAAAGCATCGTTTGAATCTAAAAAAGGAAAGCTTTCTACCAAATAATCTACTTTTTCAACTAGCGGTAATCGATCAAACTCGTTTGGATTAAAAGAAATAGAAAACTGCTTTTGAATTGCTTTAAAAAATTTGGCGGTAGAGAGCAGTACCGTTTGATCTACAAATTCAAAGTAAGCTGTTTTTTCCACTTCAGAAAACTCCCAAAGACGGTCTAAAATGATTTTATGTTGAGTAATTTGTTCGGGTTGATCGAACAACTTCAGTATCGCAATTAGAAGTTGAACTTGAGGGGATTTTAATACTTCTAATGAATCTGAAGAGACTATGTTATATCCCTCAGCGATCAATTCTGCTCCAATAGCAACAGCCTGATCTTTTGTACGCACCAAAACCGCTATCTCTTTTTCGCTGTATTGATTTGCCATAGCCTGTGCTACAGCATTCAGCGTTTCCGAAATATACAAAGGCTTTTTTTCATCTTGTTTAGCCCCTTTACCTACTGCTTTAATCTGGACAAAACCCCCTGGAAGGTTTACTTGTTGTTGACTATCGGTTCCGTAAATCGATTCGATTTCTGGTGAATGTAGCGCTTGTGCAACATGGAGAAAAAAAGCATTATTAAATTCGACTATAGCAGCCGCAGAACGGTAATTCACTTCCAATCGTTTTATCCATGGCGCTACCTGAAAAGGATTGCTTTTTTTGTTTAATAAATTCACAAATTGTTGGATATCACCCCCTCTCCATCGGTAAATTGCTTGCTTAGGATCTCCTACTAAAAGTAAGGAGCCTCTTGTTCCGTCTAGGGTTTCACCCTCCAATGCATTTCCTATAAGCGGAACTAAATTTGACCATTGTAAAGATGAGGTATCTTGAAATTCATCCAAATAAAAATGCTGGTAACGTTCTCCAAGTCTTGCAAAAATATAAGGGGCCTGTTCTGCTTGAACCAAGGCGCTGATTTTTCGATTAAATTCTCCTAGTAGTCGAATTTGGTTCTCATTTTGATACGCTTCTAAACCTTTCTCTATTTCTTGCAAAACAAGCCTTGGTGTCCAGAATTTAAGTGTTCTGTCAAGCAATAAATACAACCCTACTGCATTTTTTATTTCAAAAAAATGATGCAATAGTAACGAGCGCTGTTCTTCGATTTGATCGACGGTGGCTTGATCTGTAGCTTTTTTATAAAGGGGCCGATCCCCTTTCAGCATCGATTCAAGCTGATTTTCATAAAGTTTTTCAAATTTTCCGCTTTGAACTACTTCTAGATGTTTGTGCAAAGCATCACGCATAAAAACTCCTCGTTCGAAACCATTTTCATCGAGAAATTTTAAAAAATTAATTGCAAGGGTGTGGATTCTATCTTCCGTTTTTTTTATGCTCTTTTTAATTTTTTCTTGATCCTTTTGATGGGTAGCTCTGTCTTTTTTTCGAAGATCTGAAAGAGGAAGCCTGTCGTTTTCATTAAGAAGCAGTGAAGCAAAATCATCCAAATCGGTTTGGACGTCCCAACTTAAACCTTGATTCATTTTGGTGATACTAAGTTCAAAAAGAAGCTGAGTAATAAATTCATCTTGCCCGATTTGATTTATTATGGAATGAACCACTCGTTTTAAAACACGTTTAGAATCGAGCTCTACTTCAAATCCCTGAGGTAATTCAAATTCCTTTGCAAAAGTTCGTACAATTCTGTGGGTGAATTTATCTAAAGTAATCACATCAAAACTCCCGTATTCGAACACGATTTTACGTAACATTTTTTCTGCCCGATCGAGTAGTGTGTTTTTATCAATTCCCAAGTGAGTACAAAGATACTGCATCAAAAAAGGGTCTTTTTCGGGTGCCTGATAGAGTAAATACAAGGCCTCCAAAATCCTTGCTTTCATTTCATTTACTGCCTTGTTAGTAAATGTCAATGCCAACATCATTCGATAAGGCCTAGAATTATTAGATCCTAACAATGTGGTGAGATAATACAGAACTAGGGTATAGGTTTTTCCCGATCCCGCTGCAGCATTGATAATATGGAAATTGGATTGCTTCATAGAAATTAATCCCTTCCTAAAAGTAAGGCTTTTCAAAACTTAGCCTTCTATTCAGAAAAGAAATTTTAATTTTGTGTGAATCATAAAAATATATCATATGTCTTTTGAATTACCCGCTTTACCTTACGCTTACAATGCATTAGAGCCCCACATTGACGCTCGAACCATGGAGATACACCACAGTAAGCATCACAACGGTTATACTACAAACCTCAACAATGCAATTGTCAACACCCCCTTAGCCACTCAATCTATTGAAGAAATTCTGAAAAATTTAGATCTTAACAATAAGGCTGTTCGTAATAATGGAGGTGGATTTTATAATCATTGCCTGTATTGGAATATTATGTCCCCTCAGGGTGGCGGAACTCCCTCAGGAAGTTTAGCTGATGCGATCAATAAGGCTTTTGGAAGTTTTGAAGGTTTCAAAACGGCTTTTAGTACTGCTGGAGCAACACAATTCGGTTCCGGATGGGCATGGTTATGTGTTCATGCTAACGGTAGCGTTGAAGTATGTGGATCTCCGAATCAAGACAACCCTCTAATGCCGGGTGTTGGTTGTGGAGGAACACCCATCCTGGGCATGGATGTTTGGGAACATGCTTACTATCTAAACTATCAAAATCGAAGACCCGATTATATTGAAGCTTTTTTTAATGTAATTGATTGGAATAAAGTCGCTGAACTCTACTCGAAAGGAGCACAGTAAAAAGTTTACTAAAATAAAAAGGAGGAATAAATTCCTCCTTTTTGCCCCAAATCTTACCATGAACTTAACCTACTTATGTTCAGGTCTTGTAAAAGTATTCTTAAGATTTTTGGAAGAACTATTTTGTCGTTTAAAAGTCTTTATTTGGGATTAGCGGTTTAGCTGTTAACAAACTGTTTAAAAATAAAAAGGAGGAATAAATTCCTCCTTTTTGCCCCAAATCTTACCATGAACTTAACCTACTTATGTTCAGGTACTGTAAAAGTATCCTTAAGATTTTCGGAAAAACTATTTTGTCGTTTAAAAGCATTTTTTTGGGTTATAGTGTAAATTTGTATTTTTAATTATAGTTAATAATTCTTTCTAAACCCAACGCACCACTGGATTTTACACTAAAAGCAAACCCTTCATCGTATTTTTCCCTTAATATGCCCTTTTGTTGTTTTTCTCTACAAAATTTACAAAAGCTTGATTCACCACACGACAACCTCCTGGAGTTGGGTAATCTCCAGAAAAATACCAGTCTCCTAAGTTTTTGGGACAAGCTAAATGAAGTCCATCTATTGTTTGAAATAGGATTTCTACCTCTGCTTTGATGAGATCATTTTTAAGCAAATAGGCAATTTTACTGGAAATCTGTTCGTTGGTGTAAGGAGCATAAATAGCCTTTACATGGTTTGGAGGTGTTTTCTCTCCTTCAAGTATACTTGCCTGACAGTTTTTATAGACAGAGGCGATGATCTCCTCATACGTTCCGTCGTCTTCGTGCAAAGCTAGGGCAGCTCGAAAAGCAATAAACTCCTCTAGCTTTGCCATATCGATTCCGTAACAATCGGGATATCGGATTTGCGGAGCACTAGAGACAACCACAATCTTCTTTGGACCCAATCGATCAAGCATTCGAAGTATACTTTTTTGCAACGTAGTTCCACGAACTATACTGTCGTCTATTATGACCAAATTGTCCGAGGGTTTGACTACCCCATAGGTAACATCATAAACGTGAGCGACCAAATCATCCCGATCACTATCTTCTGTTATAAAGGTTCGTAATTTAGCATCCTTGATGGCAATTTTTTCAATTCTCGGCTTGAGCTCTAAAAGTTTGGAGAACGCTTCGCTGTCAGGAGTATTGGTTTTAAATAGTTCTTCACGCAGCGTGGCTCGTACATGATCCTGAACGGCACCTATCAATCCATAAAATGAAGTTTCAGCGGTATTTGGAATAAAGGAAAATACCGTATTTTCCAAATCCCCTGATATTGCCTTATGAACCAAAGGAAACAGTGCTTTTCCTAAATCTTTACGTTCTTGATATATTTCAGCATCTCCACCTCTTGAGAAGTAAATTCGTTCAAAAGAACAGGCTTTCTTGGTTTGTGGCTCTTGAATTTTTTTGATAGAGGTTCCACCAACTTTTTTGGTGATTAAGGCATGTCCGGGCTCTAACTCTTTGACCTTGTCATAAGGCACGTTAAACACTGTCTGGATTACAGGTCGTTCGGAGGCAACTACCACGATTTCATCATCGGAATAGTAATATACCGGTCGAATCCCTACGGGGTCTCTTAAAACAAAAGAATCTCCGTGGCCAAACAAACCTGCCATGGCATATCCTCCGTCCCAATTTTTTGATGCTTTTCGAAGAATTTTTGAAATTTTTAGACGTTCCGCAATCTTGGGAGAGGCTTCTTTTTTAGAATAGCCCTCCTTTCTTAAATTTTTATAAATCTTCGCAACCGCATCATCTAAAAAATGTCCGATTTTCTCCATTACCGTAACCGTATCGGCTTTTTCTTTTGGATGCTGTCCCAAATCCACCAAGTTTTGAAACAACTCGTTTACGTTGGTCAGGTTAAAATTTCCTGCAACAATTAAATTTCTGTGCATCCAGTTGTTTTGTCTTAAAAAAGGATGTACACTTTCAATGTTATTTTTACCAAAAGTACCATAACGAACATGACCCAACATCAATTCACCTATATAGGGGACTCTGCTTTTAAGGGCTTCAGCATCGTTTATAATTTCAGGTTCAAGTTCAATTTGCTTTTGAATTCGAGAATTTATGATTTTGAAAATCTTTTGTATGGGTTGCTGATCGGCAGAGCGAACCCTACTGATGTAGCGTTGTCCTGGATTCACGTCGAATTTAATACTGGCAAAGCCAGCACCATCTTGACCGCGGTTGTGCTGCTTCTCCATCAACAAATACATTTTATTTATGCCATAAAATGCACTTCCGTATTTTTCCTTGTAAAAGGCTAAGGGCTTTTTTAATTGCAGTAGGGCAATTCCACATTCGTGTTTAATTGCATCACTCATTGGAAACTTATGTTAGTTCAATTTCAAATTCTGTTAGTCTTTTAAAGGTCTTTATTCTTTGTGCGAGTTGGGTAAAACTGATTTTTTCTAGTGCTGTAGTTCCAAATTCTTGGACCGTAAAGGAAGCGAGTGCAGAACCTATGATGATTGCTGTTTTCATTTCTTCAAAAGAAATTTTTCCGCGTTGGGAGAGGTAAGCAGAAAACCCTCCAATAAAGCTATCTCCTGCTCCAGTTGGATCAAAAACTTCTTCTAAAGGAAGTCCCGGTGCACAGAATATCTTATTCTCATGAAATAATAATGCTCCGTGTTCTCCTTTTTTTATAATGACGTATTTAGGTCCCAGGGTTTGAATCAATTTGGCTGATTCTACTAAGGAATGTTTCCCCGTTAGTTGTCTTGCTTCCTCATCATTTATTGAGATTACATCAACTTTACCAATTAATTCATCTAATTTTTCCCGATAGCTCTCAATCCAAAAATTCATGGTGTCCATGACCACCAAATCGGGTTTTTTTGACATCTGACGAAGTACTTCCATTTGGATGTTGGGATCAAGATTTCCCAGCAGAACGATACTTGCGTCCTTAAAGTTTTCCGGAACTTTGGGTTCAAATTTCGTCAAAACATTGAGTTGGGTTTCTAGGGTAGTTCGGGTATTTAAATCGTTGTGATATTTACCACTCCAAAAGAAGGTTTTTTCTCCCTCCAACGTTTCTACTCCTGTTAAATCTAATTTTTTCTTTTTTAGAAGTTCCCAATGTGCAGATTCAAAATCCGATCCAATGATTGATACTAATCCACACGATGTTTTGAAATTTGATGCTGCTAATCCAATGTAGGTGGCACAACCCCCCAATATTTTTCCGGTTTTCCCAAATGGGGTTTCTATAGCGTCATAGGCGATAGTGCCCAGAACCAAAAGTTTATTGTTCATACTACAAAAGTAAAAAACTTGAAGCGCGTTTTGGAGTTATCCCCAAGATTTATTTTCACAACGATCTATAGCGTTTCATTTAGAGTCAGATTGCTCTGATTGTTGGAAAACAGTATCCGCTATCAACTCTTTCCCTTTGGCAGCGTTCACTGCTAATTGGTCACAGCGTTCGTTTTGTGGATGCATATTGTGTCCTTTAATCCATTGAAATTGGACATCGTGCTTCTTATAGACTTTTAAAAACCGCTTCCACAAATCGCTGTTTTTTTTATCCTTAAAATTGGTCTTTTCCCATCTAAAAACCCATTTTTTTTCAACTGCATCAACTACATATTTTGAATCCGAGTAGACCACAACCTGCATGGGAACTTTTTTAAGTTTTTCAAGTCCAACAATTACAGCTAGTAGTTCCATTCGGTTGTTTGTAGTTCTAATAAACCCTTGAGAGAGCTCTTTTTTATAGGACTTTCCTACCCATTCCAAAATCAATCCATACCCTCCATGACCGGGATTTCCGAGTGAAGATCCGTCAGTGTAGAGGTGTACGGTTTTAGACTCCATTCGAGGGAGGATTTAATAAGCGTGAAATAACAGGTGCAAAATGAAGGTGTTCTAAACTGTGAACTTTTGTTGCAATTGTTTCGGGTGTATCCTCATCGGAAAGGGCAACTTCTTCTTGAAAGAGTATCGCTCCTTCATCATAGGCTTCATTTACGTAATGAATGGTAATCCCTGTTTTGCTCTCCTTGTTGTCTTTTACTGCTTGATGTACATGCATGCCGTACATCCCTTTGCCTCCGTATTTAGGTAAAAGGGCAGGATGGATGTTGATTATTTTTTTTGCGAAGGTGCTAACCCAATCGCTTCCAATTTTCCATAAAAACCCAGCCAAAACAATAAGATCAGGATGAAGTGCACGGACTTGACTTAATAAAGTGCCATCCGTAAATGAGCTTTTATCAAATACACGAACCGTTATTCCAAAGGGTTGCATCCGTTGAATAACTCCTGCATTTGGATTGTTCGTGTAAATTGAAACGACAGAAATTGTTTGATCTTGTTCAAAAAAGCGGCAAATTTGCTCCACATTTGATCCATTCCCAGAGGCAAATAAAATTATATTTTTAGTCATCAATACGGAGTTAATCCTCAGTAAATATACTACTTTCGAGAACGAATGGTTAAGTTGAATTGGAATTTTATTGGAATATTCAAACTCATTATATCATATTCATTTAAAGTTTTATATTTTTGTTGAACATAATTAAACTAAACAAGATCATGTCAGATATTTCCTCAAGAGTAAAAGCCATCATAGTTGACAAACTAGGTGTTGACGAAAACGAAGTTGTAGCTGAAGCGAGCTTCACTAATGACTTAGGAGCAGACTCGTTGGATACCGTGGAATTGATCATGGAATTCGAAAAGGAATTTGATATCCAAATTCCAGATGACCAAGCAGAAAACATTGCTACGGTTGGCCAAGCCATTCAATTTATTGAACAAGCAGACTAATTAAGAACAATGGAACCAAGACGTGTAGTAGTTACCGGATTGGGAGCCCTTACACCCATTGGGAATACCCTCTCAGAATATTGGGAGGGTTTACTTTCTGGTAAAAGCGGTGCTGGGCCAATCACTTATTTTGATCCGAGCTTATTCAAAACTCAATTTGCTTGCGAGCTAAAGAATTTTGATCCTTTGGACCATTTCGATCGAAAAGAAGCACGGAAATACGACCGCTTTGCTCAATATGCCATGGTGTCTGTAGCCGAGGCTATAGAAGATGCCAAACTACCCCTAGAAAAAATTGATAAAGATCGTATTGGTGTTATTTGGGGTGCCGGGATTGGAGGTCTGGAGACTTTCCAAAACGAGGTCCTCAATTTTGCTGCTGATGATGAAAACCCAAGGTTTAACCCCTTCTTTATTCCCAAAATGATTGCGGATATAGCCCCAGGGCTTATTTCTATTAAATATGGATTTAGAGGGCCAAACTTTGCCACCGTTTCCGCCTGTGCATCGGCTTCAAATGCAATGATTGATGCATTAAATTACATTCGATTAGGCTATGCCGACGTCATGGTTACTGGGGGCTCTGAAGCCGCCGTTACCAAGGCTGGTATTGGAGGATTCAATGCTATGCATGCACTTTCCAAGCGAAATGATGACCCACTAACCGCCTCAAGACCTTTTGATAAAGATCGAGACGGATTTGTTCTTGGAGAAGGCGCTGGTGCATTGATCTTAGAATCCTACGAACACGCTGTAAATCGTGGCGCAACAATTTATGCCGAATTAGCTGGAGGAGGTCTTTCTGCAGACGCCTACCACATGACCGCTCCACATCCCGAAGGTCTAGGTGCCAAAAAAGTGATGGAGAACTGTCTCAAAGATGCTGGGTTAAAACCCCAAGATGTCGATATCATCAACATGCATGGAACCTCAACTCCCCTGGGAGATATTGCAGAATCCAATGCAATTGTATCTGTCTTTAAAGAGCATACCTATAGTATGAATATCAACTCTACGAAATCCATGACAGGTCATCTATTAGGAGCCGCTGGTGCTGTAGAAGCAATTGCCTCCATACTGGCGATAAAACACGGTATCGTACCCCCTACGATTAATCATCAAACAGACGATGAAGAAATCGATTCTAAAATAAACTTCACCTTCGATAAACCCCAAGAACGAACAGTGAATGTTGCCCTTTCCAATACCTTTGGATTTGGTGGACACAACGCTTGTGTGTTGTTTAAAAAAATCTCTTACTAAAGAGGTGTGAAAATTTTTGATTACATAAGGAATTCCCGAATGGAAACGTCAGGGAATTTTTTTGTAGAACTCCAGAAGTTGTTAAAAATCAAGACTTCCAAGGGGGATTTGTACAAAGAAGCTTTTACACACAGCTCTGTTAATCTTAAAAAAACATCGGGGGAATCGGTTAACTTTGAGCGATTGGAGTTTTTGGGTGATGCCATCCTAAATTCCATTATCGCTGAAATCCTTTATCATAATTATCCCGATGCTAAAGAAGGTTCCCTAACTAAACTTCGTGCCAAAATTGTAAGTCGTGCTAAACTCAACCAAATCGGAAAAGAAATGGGGCTCTCAAAAATCGCTGAAATAGACAACCACCACCAAAATTTTGGAGAGGATATTCATGGAAATTTATTGGAATCACTCCTAGGAGCTTTATTTATTGACAAAGGTTATCTAAAGACCAAAGCCTATGTCGAGCAACATGTCGTGAATCCTTATGTAGATATGGATGGCTTGGATACGTTTGTGTTAAGTCATAAAGCTCTCCTTATCGAATGGGGACAGAAAAACAAAAAGCAGGTTGAATTTAAAACCACTCAAGTCAACGGATTAAATCCCTCGTTCAATTATTCATGCCAGTTACTCGTTGAGGGAACGCTAACTGCAAAAGCAAAGGAAAATTCTAAAAAGAAAGCAGAAGAAAAGGCAGCAAAAATTGCAGTACGTGCTCTAAAACTTAACCGTATTCAAGTGGAAAAATGAATCAGAAAATCTATCATTTAGCATTTGAAGATGATACCCTTCAAGATCATATCATCGCAATCCATAGTAGTATAGAGGCCTATCAAATCGCTTTTTTTCTCAATCAACGCCTGGCTGCAAACTTTAAAAGAGTGGACGATATTGCTTTTCAGGATACTCCCGCATCCTTTTTAATGTATGAATGGGAAAATCCTCTGCTGGATGTCACCACGACACTTTTTTCTAATAAAGCAATACATGAACAAAGTCCTTCAAAAATAAATAATAGTACATTATTTGAACTCCCTCTGAGAAATGAAGTATCTTTATTTCCTAAATTTAAACAGGTTGATTTTTTTATAAAATCACAAGATTTGCATACGATAGATATGCTCCTAAAGCCCTTAAACACATGGAAATCAACCTCCATGGTGTACAAGATGCCAGAGGAAAAAATTAAAAACCGATTGAACTTAATATTTGATTAATGAACATTATCAAAAAAACTAAAATAGTTGCGACTCTAGGTCCAGCTACTTCTTCAGACGAAATTATCGAGAAGATGATATTAGCTGGAGTGAACGTATTTCGTATCAACTTTTCTCATGCGGATTACAACGATGTAAGTGAACGCATTAGAATGATTCGGAGAGTAGATAAAAAATTAAATGTCAACACAGCCATTTTAGGTGATCTTCAAGGTCCCAAACTTCGTGTGGGTAAAATTGTTGAAGGAGCTTTTGTAAACCCCGGAGATAAAGTACTTTTTTCTACCGATGCCCCTTTTGTAGGGAATGCTCAAAAAGCCTACATGAACTATAAAAATTTTCCTAAAGACGTTTCCGAAGGAGAACGCATTCTCTTGGATGATGGTAAATTGATTTTCGAGGTTACTGCTACCAACAAAGTAAATGAAGTTGAAGCAGTGGTTATTCAAGGAGGGGCTTTTAAATCCAATAAAGGAGTAAACCTACCTAAAACAAAAATATCACTCCCCGCTTTAACTAAGAAAGACATTGAAGATGCTATGTTTATCTTCAAAGAAGACATCGATTGGATCGCTCTTTCTTTTGTTCGATATAGTCAAGATTTAATTGACCTTAAAGAACTCATGGCGAAACACTGTGACCGAAAGATTCCTATTATCTCTAAAATCGAAAAACCTGAAGCCATTGAAAACATTGATAAAATTATAGCTTACAGTGAAGGACTTATGGTCGCTCGAGGGGATTTAGGAGTTGAAGTACCTGCACAAGAGGTTCCTTTAATTCAAAAACAATTGGTCCTTTTAGCAAAAAAAGCGCGTATTCCCATTATCATCGCTACTCAAATGATGGAGACTATGATTGACAGCTTGACTCCTACAAGAGCTGAGGTGAATGATGTAGCAAACTCCGTTATGGATGGTGCAGATGCCGTAATGCTGTCTGGAGAAACCTCCGTGGGAAAATATCCTGTAGAAGTCATTAAAACTATGTCTAATATTCTAACAACGGTAGAAAACTCAGACCTTATCGAAGTGCCTCAAGATCCTCCAAAAATTAGAACCAAACGATTTATCACAAAGTCCATTTGTTATCACGCAGCTCATTTGGCAAATGACATTGATGCAAAAGCTATTTGCACTCTAACCAACAGTGGCTACACAGCCTATCAAATTTCTGCATGGCGTCCCAAATCTCACGTGTTAGTTTACACCTCGAATAAACAGATTTTAAATCAGTTGAGTTTGCTTTGGGGAGTAAAAGCCTTTTATTACAGCAACCTCAACAGTACGGATAAAACCATCGAAGAAATCAATCAGATTGCACTAGAGAAGGGCTATGTAGAGAAAGAGGATATGCTTGTAAATCTCACTGCTATGCCAATAGAATCCAAGGGGATGGTCAATACTTTGAGAGTTTCCATTATTTAGAAAGGGAGACTTAATTGGGGGTTTAAATTCTTATTTTTCAGAGGTAAGGATTTTGGTTTTAGGGTATTTAAATTCGACATCGATATCCCTATTAACCTTACCGAATTCTCTAGTTTATTTTGATACAGAAGAGCTTTGGCTTGCTCATACAGTATTTCTTTTGAACTCAAATATAGACTCCCTGTTTTAGATCTTGTCTGTATAGTAAAATCACTGTATTTAATTTTTAAGGTGATCGTTTTCCCTGCAAGACTGCTTTTTTGAAGTCGCCGTTCCAAACCCTCGGACAACTCTTTTATTTTTTCTTCTAAGAAAATCTCACTGCTTAAATTGGAAGTAAAGGTTCGCTCTATCCCTAAAGACTTTGGAACTCTTTGGGGCTTTACAGGACTGTTGTGAATTCCACGAACCACAGTATAATAATAGGCTCCTGCTTTTCCAAAATGTTCTTTTAAGAAATCAAGGGATTTCAACTTTAAATCTTTTCCAGTATAAATACCGAGATGGTACATTTTCAGTTTGGTTTTTTTACCTATCCCGTGAAATTTTTTTACATCGAGTTGTTCTAAAAATGGAAGTACTTCATTCGGTGGAAGTGTTTTTTGGCCATTTGGTTTATTCCAATCACTGGCGATTTTAGCTAAAAATTTATTGATGGAAATCCCTGCAGATGCCGTAAGGCCAGTTTGCTCATTAATTTTAGCTCGAATCTCTTGCGCTACAAGAGTTGCTGATGGATATTCGGATACATCTAAATAGGCCTCGTCCAGTGACAAGGGCTCTACTAGAGAGGTGTATTCCAAAAATATGCTCCGTATTTTTTTTGAGATTTCCTTATAGCGCTCAAATCGAGCGTTTGCAAAAATCAATTGAGGACACAATTCTTGGGCAACTCTTCCATTCATAGCACTTCGAACCCCAAATTTTCTCGCTTCATAACTGGCTGCAGCAACTACCCCACGGGGACCTCCTCCCCCCACTGCTAAAGGTTTTCCTCGCCATTCTGGATGATCCCTTTGTTCTACAGCGGCAAAAAAAGCATCCATATCGATATGGATAATTTTACGCCCTTCATCAAAAACGGCTTCTTCAGACATGACCTATAAATTCGGTTTTTTACTCGTCTTTGTAGATTTTGACGGTAAGATTCCCCATACTATTGATATGAGCGCGATACATCCCCGGAGTATTCATTTCCATGGCGACATTTCCTTGATGATCAATCCCTACAACTCCTCCGTCACCACCCAATTTAGCAACTTTTTCATGTATAACGATTCGTGCAGCCTCTTGTATAGACAAGCCTTTGTATTCCATAAGGGCTGAAATATCATGCGCTACTACAGAGCGAATAAAGAATTCTCCCCATCCCGTGGCAGAAATAGCACAAGTAGCATTATTTGCATAGGTTCCTGCACCGATAATTGGTGCATCTCCGATTCTATTCCACTTTTTATTGGTCATCCCCCCCGTGGATGTTCCAGCGGAAAGATTCCCATTTTTGTCTAAAGCTGCGCAGCCTACGGTTCCGTAGCGCTGATTTTTAAGAAATTCCTGTTCTAGGGAAGCGGATTCTCCCCCTTTTCGTTCTGCCTCTTTTACACGGTTCAAAGCCTCTTTTCTCTGCTCAGTGTAAAAATATTCAGGCGCGACAATTTCCAAACCTTGCTCTGCAGCAAATTGATCTGCCCCTTGACCTGATAGCATCACATGAGAAGAGCTTTCCATCACCTTTATTGCTGCTGAGATCGGGTGTTTTATTGTCCTTACTCCTGCGATTGCACCCGCGTCTAGAGTTTCTCCATTCATAAAGGAGGCGTCTAGCTCAATAGTTTCTTCAGCCGTTAAGACCGCCCCTTTTCCAGCATTAAATAAAGGAGAATCCTCCATCACATGAATGGTTTTTTCAACAGCTTCTTGACTGCTTCCTCCATTTTTGAGAATTTCATACCCTACTTGAATTGCCTCGGTTAATTTTTCTCGATAGGCAGCTTCTTTTTCTGGGGTCATATTTTTTCGTAAAAGGGTTCCTGCACCACCGTGTATTACAATTCCAAATGTTTCTGATGTAGTAATTTTCTCTTTTTTCGATGGGGCACAGCCCAACATAACCATCATTAAAAAAGGAAAAACGAAATTCTTTATTTGCATAGTTCTGTTTTTTTAAAGTTAACTTATTTCTATCTGTAAAACGAAAAAGGACTAAAATGTAAAATGAAATTCTGTCATTCCCCAAAATAAAGTAATTTTACTAAAAAAAATATGTATTCTATTTTACGATCCGTTCACTCCTACTGGGCCTATTTTGTGCTTATCCTCTTAGTTCTTGCTATTTTAAATGCTTTAAGAGGAAGAATTAGTGGAAAAGAATTTGGCGCTAAAGATCTACGGATCAGCCTTTTTGGACTCATTTTTTCTCATATTCAATTGTTAATTGGATTAATTCTCTACTTTGTTTCTCCATGGTTTGATCAATGGAGTGCTTTAGGTATGGGGGTTATGAAGGATGCCCAAACGCGATTGTATCTAGTAGAACACCCCATAACCAATCTCTTGGCAATAGTATTGATTACCATGGGTTGGTCCATGCACAAAAGACAAACAACCTCTTCAAAGAAATTTTTGAGAATTGCTTTGTTTTATAGTATCGGTCTTTTGCTGCTTTTAAGTAGAATCCCTTGGGATAGCTGGATGTAGTTTTATAAAATAAACCCTCCAATTTTTGAAGCCCTTTAAATTATCTCGAGTCCATCCTCCTAGAGCAACTGTAGGCGTTCTTGGTGGGGGGAGTTGGGCAACTGCCTTAGTTAAAATTTTAACCGATAGTAAAATACACGTTCATTGGTATGTTCGTAATGAACAGCAGGCTCTAATTTTAAAAAAAACAAGGAAAAATCCACTTTATCTTACCAATGTAAAATTTAGACCTCGTCGGATTACCGTTTACACCGACCTCAATGAGGTTGTTTCAAAATGCGATTGGATTGTATTGGCCATCCCTTCCGCTTTTTTAACCGCCGAATTCGAAAAGATTCAAGTTTCTTTAACAGACAAAGTTATCGTATCGGGTGTGAAAGGAATTCTCCCAGAAAGTCAACTCTTAGTTGGAGCGTATTTAACCCAAAAGTATCATCTCCCGAAAGACCAATTTGTGGTGATTTCAGGACCTTCACATGCTGAAGAAATTGCTTTAGAACGCTTGTCCTATTTGACCCTTGCCTGTGAGAGAAAAGAAAAAGCAAGCCAACTTAAACAACTCATGCAAACTTCCTATCTCAAGGTTAAAATTTCTACTGATGTCATCGGCACAGAATATGCCGCTACACTAAAAAATATTTATGCCATTGCATCGGGTATAGCCCATGGATTAAATTATGGGGATAATTTTCAAAGTGTTCTAATTAGCAACTCCATCCGCGAAATGAAACGATTTATTAAAAAAATTAGTCCACGGAAAAGAAATATTGATCAATCTGCCTATCTCGGAGATCTGTTGGTAACAGCCTATTCTGGTTTCAGCAGAAATCGGCGTTTTGGAAACATGATTGGAAAAGGATACTCCGTCAAAAGTGCCCAAATGGAAATGAATATGATTGCAGAAGGGTATTATGCTGCCGGATTGATTTTTAAAATAAATGAAATGGAAAAAACAGCATTCCCAATCCTCCATACCGTTTATGAAATCCTATATCTCAAAAAAGATCCGAAAAGAGGTTTTGCTCGATTAGCAAATAAATTGGATTAAAGAGTTCCCTTAAATTGTTTTAAAAAACGTACGTCGTTTTCAAAAAACAGGCGAATATCACTGATTTGATATAACAACATTGCAATTCGTTCGATCCCCATTCCGAAGGCATAGCCTGAATAGACCTCTGGATCTATCCCGCAATTTTCAAGGACATTGGGATCTACCATACCACAGCCCATAATCTCAAGCCATCCTGTCCCTTTGGTAATCCGATAATCCGTTTCCGTTTCCAATCCCCAATAAATATCAACTTCTGCACTGGGTTCGGTAAAAGGAAAATAAGACGGACGAAGTCTAATTTTTGAATTCCCAAATAAGGCATTCGTAAAATATTGTAGGGTTTGTTTTAGATCTGCAAAAGAAACATCCTTAGCGATGTACAGGCCTTCAATTTGGTGAAAAATACAATGTGCTCGTGCTGAAATAGCCTCATTCCTAAATACCCTTCCTGGAGAAATGGTACGAATAGGAGGTTGATTTTTTTCCATGTAACGCACCTGAACCGATGAGGTATGTGTTCGCAACAAAATATCAGGATGGGTCTGAATAAAGAACGTGTCTTGCATATCCCGAGCAGGATGATGTTCAGGAAGGTTTAGCGCAGTGAAATTATGCCAGTCGTCTTCGATTTCTGGACCCTCAGAAATTGTAAAGCCGATTTGTGAAAAAATATCAATTATTCGATTTTTTACAACGGAAAGCGGATGCCGATTCCCCATTTCAATTGGGAAAGCAGATCTGCTTGGATCTTGAATCTTAGGAGCACCCCCCTGAACTATATGTTGTGACTGAAGCAGCTGCACCTTTTCGCTAACAGCGGTTTTAAGAGTATTCAATGCTTGTCCAAAAGCTTTTTTCTCCTCGTTAGGCACTGCTCTAAATGCAGCAAACAATTCGTTGAGAATTCCTTTTTTTCCAGCATAACTCAGCCTGAAATTTTCAATAGCCTCCGCATCATTTTCTGAAAATGCCTCAACTTTCTTTAAGTGTTTTTTTACTTCTTCAATCATTTCACAAAAATAGGGTAGTTTTAGGAAATGAGCCCTTGCTTCACAAAGTAATCTACAACAGCTCCTTTTACCAATATACTTTGCTCTCCGGGTTTTAAGTTGGGAAGGGCCTCAACTAATTCAAAATGAGGCCAACCCTCCTCATCTATAAAATCAAAGCGGTAATAGCCAAAGGGTTCTAGAATTGTACATAAGCCTATATGAATCAGATTGACATTATCCTCTTTCTTAAGCTTTTCATGTGGTTTACCGTACTCTTGTAAACCAATAAGATAAAGAACCCCTTCTACATCCAGATCTTCACCATCTGAAAACTTTTCGGTAAGAATTCGAATCACATTTTCCCATCGGGATTTTAATTCTTGATCGCGGGTATAATTGGCCATATGCAAAGATATTATTTCCCTTGTTTCTGTTCTTAAAAAACATGTTTTCTCTCAGAGGTTTATCAAAAATCTGTACTTTGTAGGCATGAATAGTTTAGATATTGTCCTACTGATTTTCCTAGCCTACGGTTTTATCCGGGGTTTGATCAAAGGGTTTGTTGTTGAAATCGCTGGATTAATAGCTCTTTTTGCTGGAATACTTGGAGCCTTTAAATTTTCGAACAGTATTGCCGTTTACATCCAGTCTTATATCGACATGAATCCTAAAATCGTTCAGGTTGTCAGTTTTTTACTACTCTTTATTGCGATCGTTTACAGCATTTCTTTACTTGCAAAAATGCTAACCAAGACTTTACAGATCATCGCACTTGGATTTATAAATCGCCTTGTGGGTGGTCTTTTCGGACTGTTTAAATGGATTCTTATCCTCAGTGCGTTACTTATGGCTTATCAGCAAATTGAAAGTGTCATCACCCTTTTCCCAGAAAAGGTACTTCTCGAGTCCGAATTGTATCCTTTGCTCTCTGAAATAGCAGCCTTTTTATTTGATTGGATATTTACAAACAACAATCTTATGGAATCTCAATTGATTTAAATCAATCGATCAGTTTTTTGATTTCACCATTCTTGAACCAGCCTTCTGAGCCATTTGCAATTCGAATCTTTTTCCATTCTGATAACGAGTCTAAAACCTGAACTTTTGTTCCTTCATGGAGTATAAAAAGTAATTCCCCTTGCTGGTTTGGCTCAGACCATACGTCAATTTTTGATGAAAAAAGAATTGCAAATTGGTTTTGATCCAAGAGGGCATTTTTAGAAAAACCAACTGTAAAACTTCCTAAAAAGAGCAAACTGGTGATTAGAGATAAAAAGAAAAAAACGCGTTTTAAATTGGACGAAAAGACAAACAGATATCCTAAAAAAAGGCCAAGCGAAAGCCAAAGGAAAACCAAACAAAGTTGTGACCAAGAATCCAAGCTCATCAATCCAAAAAGTCGATTTCTAAGCTGTGTAATTTGGGACTCCGGCAGCGGCTCAATGGCATCAATTGTCATGTTTTGAGCAAAAGAACTGTTGATCTTAATGTCTTCATTTTTAGGATCTAATTTTTTTGCTTTTTCAAAATAGTAGATGCTTTCTGCAACTTGGTTCAATCGATAATATGCACTTCCTAAATTGTAATATAGTTCTGCACTATGCAAACCGTTTTGTAGAACTTGTTTGTATGAGTTTACTGCTTCTGCATAATTAGCCTCGTTGTAGTAGGCATTTCCTTGATCAAAAAGAGAGGAGGTGTTTTCTTGGGCATGGAGTAAAGATCCAGCCCAAAGTAAAAACAACACAAAATTCATTCGCTTTTTCATAATTGTCTGTCTATGGCTGCCATCACTCGGCTAGCCCTTTCATAATCAGTTTGAATGCTCCCTGCAGAACCTGGAGCATAGCGCGCTAATTCACAATTTTCAACCACTTCAATAAAATCTTTAGCGAGCTGCTGTTCCACCCTTTTTTTAAGTAAAAGTTGCTCAATTTTAGCCTTACTCAGCTCAGTGGTCTCTATTTTAAGTTTAGCTTTTAAATAATTATGTAAAGCTCTTTCTAAAGCTTCATAAAATTCAACTTGATTGTGCAATGCTTTTTTAGCTGAACTCAAATACTTTTTCGCAAGCTGTTTCGCTAAACGCTGTTTTACACTTGAGGAGTCTTCTGATTTATTTAATATAAAACGCTTGAATAAATAAGCAAACAGTAGTAGTACAAAAGGAAGACCCAAGAGAATCCAGAATTTTAAACTCGCCCAAAAAGGAGCTGTTTTTATAGGTTTTAAGTTTGTTTCAAGTTGGATGAATCTGAACGAACTGTCCACTTCAGTCACGGGCCTTTTCGCTCCTATGCTGTTTGTGTTTTGTGAAGCAATACCTGCCACGGGACCATCATAAACATCAACCAATAATTCCTGGGATTTTAAGATTTGGTAAGCCTCTTGCTTGGGGTCAAAATATGAAAATTGCACCGCGGGTATGGGGTATTTTCCTTGATACTGTGGTACTATGGTGTACAATTCCTCTACACTTCCTTGCATACCGGTCAAGTTTGTTTTAATGTTTTCGGTGCGCTCAGGTTCGTAAACTTCTAAAGTATTGGGTACATTAAGTTTGGGTAAGTTAAATAAATTCAAATTCCCTTTTCCATTAATCTTTATTTTTGCTTGAAACGACTCGGAAGCTTTTAGAGACTCTTTAGATAAAATCACGTCGAAATCAAATTCCCCCACCGCTCCTGAAAAACTATCGGGTTGTCCTTGAGTAGGAAGGGGCTTCACATTGAGTTCCCTTTTACCTGCAGTAATTGTTTTTTGACCTTGAGTAAGAATTCTTCTACCAAACAAATCTTGCCTGTTACTAGGAACCTGTAAACTGAGATTTAGTGTCAGAGGTTCTAAAGTGAGCTTACCTGATTTTTGAGGATAGAGCACTACTTTTTGCCACACCACCTCGTTGTATTGTTCTCCTTTATAACTCCCTCGTGGATTTACCTGTACTCTGCCAATATTGATTTTATTACTCCAAAAATCACCATAACTCGGGGTCTCTAATTCCTGGACATCTGTAATCGAAATGGGGTTTCGGAAATACAATTTATACACTACTGAAATTCCTTCATTTATATAGGGGTTGGTGTTCGATATTTCGGCCACCAATTGAATGTTTTCATCTGTGATATAGTCAATGTTGTTGGGGTCATTGGGCTTTTCTACAGCCTCTGTGACTTCAATCTCTACAGGTGAGGTTTTGTAAACTTCTCCTTGTATGGTAATTGAGGCTTGATCGATAGTCAATTTCCCTTTGGTTTTCGGAGAAAGAAAATAGGTATAGGTTTTCGAAAAACTACTGACTCCATTTACCCAAGAACGATTAACCGATTGCTGGGGACCACTGACCACCAAAAAATTTGTAAAACTTGGAGGGATAAAATTGTCTCCGTTTTCATTCATTTTAAAATCAACTCGAAGCCGTTCATTAATGCCCAGCCTTTTTTTGCTCACTTGAGCATCAAAGGAGATTTGGGAATGGACACTGAAAGTCATCCCTATAAATAGAATTAAAAGAAAAGGAACTGCTTTAATGTTCATCATCTTTACCAATCTTTTTTTCCTCGAACTGGTACCCCTTTAACTTTCTTTGCGTTGACTTTGTCCTGGACCTTTTTTTCCTGATTATTCATTGCTTCTAATAAACTTTGAACTTGTTGAGGGGAAAGTTGGCCTTGTTTGGGTTCTTGATTTTTCTTTTCTGGGGAGTTGTTATTTTGCTGATCTTTTTGATCTTTATTTTGATCTCCTTCGTTTTTGGGCTTACCGTCGTCTTTATTTTCATCACCCTCATCTCCTTCTTCATTCGGGTCTTGTTCATCTTTATTTTCTTGATCCCCCTCTTGATCCTCCTCTTGATCTTGATCCTCTTCTTGTTCTTTATCTTGTTGATCTTTTTGATCTTTTTGATCGTCTTGCTCCTGTTCTTCAGGAGGTTTTTCGTTTTCTAAAAGCTCTTTTGCTAGGGCATAGTTATAACGGGTTTCATCGTCGGAAGGGTTATTTCTTAGGGCATTTTTATAGGCTTCTACTGCTTTTTGATATTCTTTTTTCTTCATAAAAACATTCCCCATATTGTGAAATGCTCTGTGCTTTTCTTCTTTAGAGGAAGCGAATTTTTGAGTTTGAAAAAATCGTTGAGATGCTTCGTCGTAATGCTCATCTAGAAAGTGGGCATTCCCTAAATTATATAAAGCCTCTGGTTTTTCTGGTGCCAAAGAAAGTGCTTTTCGATACGACTTTTCTGCATCGGTATAAGCCTCCTTTTCTACTTGAGTATTCCCATCGTAGATATGGTTAATAACCTTTCCTTCTTGAGCATGAAGCAAAGGAACTATTCCTAAAATAAAAATCCAAAACGTTCTATTTTTCATTGCCGTTCTCATTAAATAGATTCAACTTTTGTACCCATTTGGTTTTGGTTTCAAACAAAAATAAGTCCAATAAAAGAAAAAGTAAAGCTGCGATTAAAAAAGGTTGAAAACGATCCTTATAGCTCACAAATTTCTTGGCTTCAAATTCTTTTTTGTCTAAGGCTTTTAACTGTTCGGTAACAAAATCCAAAACCTCCTGCGTATCATTTCCATCCTGATATTTCCCATTGGTAGCATCTGCAATAGTTTGTAGTACTTCTGCATTCCTTTTAGTAATGACGACTTCACCATCAAAATCTTTTTTGTAAGATTCAACAACACCGTTTTGTTTGAGTGGGATAGGAGCACCATTTTCTGTGCCTACACCAAAGGTAAAAATTTTAATTCCCAATGCAGCGGCTCGAGAGGCTGCATTTGCAGCTTCTTCTGAATGATCTTCCCCGTCTGAAATTAAGAAAATTACTCTGTTTGTTTGGTCTTCGTCATCAAAAAAAGTTCCTGATAAATCAATTGCATTGTCCAATGCTGTTCCTTGAGAGGATAGCATATCGGTATTCAGCGCTTGCAAAAACATTTTTGCTGCTCCGTAATCTGTAGTAATGGGAAGTTGAGGAATGGCTTGTGCCGCATAGGCAATGATCCCAACTCGATCACTCGCCAACTGATTAAGAATCGCCGATACCAAACGTTTGGATTTTTCAATTCTATTTGGAGCTATATCCTCTGCCAGCATACTTTTAGAAACATCTATAGCAAAAACAATATCAACCCCTTCTCGTTTAACGGTTTCCAATTGGGTTCCAATTTTAGGATTCATTAACCCAATTACAATCAAGAGAATAGATAGACTAAAAAAGATAAGCTTTAATGTGGGTTTAAATCGAGAGCGATTTGGACTCAATTGCTTGAGTAAATCTGGATGAGAAAATCGCGCTTGAAGTGAACGCTTCCAACGAACCACAAATGCATAAGCCAACCACACTATGGGAAGGGTTCCCAAAAGGTAGATATACTCGTATGCGTCTATTTGATACATCTAAATAAAGCTTTTAAATAAGGTATTTCTTCCTATCCATTCTAGCATCAGTAAGCCCAAAGCCAAAAGGACTAATATTCTGTATTTTTCCTCGTAATTATAATATTTAAACTCTTCGATTTCTGTTTTTTCAAGTTTGTTGATCTCAGCGTATATTTCTTCAAGCTTTTTGTTGTCTGTTGCTCGGAAGTATATTCCACCCGTAGCCGATGCTATTTCTTTTAACAATTCCTCATCAATTTCGACTTTCGTCATGCCGTATTGAAATTCCCCGGTAGGTAAAATAGCAACTGGTGCTAATGCAGTTCCGTTACTCCCTAAGCCAATAGTATAGGTTTTTATTCCAAATTCAACGGCAAGTTCTATGGCGATTTTAGGATCTATAAATCCAGAATTGTTCACCCCATCTGTCAATAAAATAATCACCTTACTTTTGGCTCTGCTGTCTTTTAGTCGATTCACTGCGGTAGCTAAGCCCATTCCAATAGCTGTCCCGTCTTCGATAAGGCCTTGGTACGCGATTTCTCTTAAAGCTCCTTTTACAATTGATTTGTCACTTGTGATGGGTGTTTTGGTATAACTTTCACCAGCATAGACCACCAATCCAATCCTGTCAGAAAGTCTATCGTCTACAAAAGAAGAAGCAACGCGTTTTAATGCACTCAGCCTATCGGGTTTTAAATCTTGTGCCAGCATGCTTGAGGATACATCAATGGCCATGATGATATCAATTCCTTTGTTTGTTTTTGTTCGAGTAGAGATATCCACCGTCTGTGGTCTTGCAATAGCAAGGATAATCAACGCTGTAGCCAACATCCGAAAAACAAATAGTATGGGGCGTAGTTTGGCTAAAAAAGATCCCTCTCCACTGAATCCAGCAAGCGATGAAATCTTTAAACTGGGTTGTGATTTTTTCCAAGTGAAAATATGCCATGCGATAGCCAATGGCAAAAGAAGAAAGAGCCAGAGGTAATTGGGATTCGCAAAATAGATTCCTTCCAACATGGTTAAAGCTCTTTGATTAATTCTAGACTGTTTACAATCCGTTGTTCAATTTGTTCTCCATAACGATCCTCTTTTTCGTACATGATGGTCAGGATGATGGTGCCTTGTTCGAAAGTAAACAGATAAGCACTAAAGTTACAGCGTACGCGTTCCACTTTATTTTTCTTAGGATAATCTAGGGTTCCGTAAATTTTTGCAACGGGTATTCCCGAAGGTAAGGTTACCGCATCGTTTTTCATCAATATGTTAACCGCCCCTTTGGATTCAAAATTTGAGATAACACTGTTTACGAGTGCTTGTCCTTTTTCAAGATCTGCTTGTTGAGGATCGGAGGGAGGTGTTTCATCCGTACTCGGCGTTTTCTTCGGAAAATCAAACAACAAATCAATATAAAATGGACGATCAAATGATCCGAAACCAAACTGTTGAATCCGCTGATCCTTGGAGCTTATTCGTTCTAACACCTCAGGCGTTTCAATACTTAAAGGAGGGGTTCCGTATTGACTTTTTATCCACTCCCCGCTTGTTAGAACTTTGGTTGGATACCTGAAAAGGGTGTCTTTCACTGGGTAATAGCCGTAAATCAACATGGATACAACTAAAGTTAATACAGCTAAAATTGCCCCTCCAGAAATTCCCCAAATCCACAATTCTTTCCGTCTTTTTTTCTGAAGATACTCTTGATAAGCCACTTTTTCTCGAAGTTCTTCTTCAGTGGGCACAGGTAATGCCTCCTTAGTTTCGATAACTACGTGTTCAACTGCTTTTCGGTCCTCACTAGCTATGTATTTTTCGGGTAATAATTTAGCAAATTTGACTAAATCTGCATTTTGAAGTACGCCTCTAAGGCTTTTCAAAGTGGCTTTGTCTAGGTCTAAAGTACCCGCATCTTTCCGTAGTTGCAATTTTGCAAGCAATTCCTCTGAAGTACTCTCTAATGCATCGATTTTGGCTTCTTCTTCTAAATAACGCCTCACAACATCGGTCAATCTTGAGTAATACTCTTTAAATTCCTCTTGTTGGGAAAGGGATTTTCCTTCCAATGCTTTGAGTTCTTCAATAGCTCGCTCAAAAGGAGGAAGTTCTCTTTCTCGCAATTCTTTTTTACGCTTTTGAAAAAGGTAGGTGTACATAACACCCAATAACAGCATGCTGACAACTAAACTCCATAAAATCTTTACAATTAAAGCGTCGTAATTCTTTTCGATCTCGGTTAGTGGCTTTATGTCGTATAAAGGCTGTTGTAAAGTGTCTACCGTTACGGCATTTACCCGGATTGGAATGAGGTCCGCAATTTTAGAAAATCCATCCACAAGAACCTGCTGTTGGGGGATAAAATAGTTCCCCGAATCGAATTGAATTAAGGCGTATTTCTTAGTATATAAATAATGAGATTGTGCTCTTAGGGTATCTATAGGGCTTTCTTCCAAGAGTTCAAAGGGTGCAAACAGCGGTTGCTCTGGAAAAAGTACCTGAGCTGTACTGTCTGCTTTTATTTGGAGTATGTAATTCAGTTGCTCTCCAATTTTCACGGTCGTTGTATCTACCGCGACGTTCAGTTGAGCTTCCCCCTGAGACCACACAAAAACGCTCGTCATGACTGCCAAAAGGCTCAGGCTGTATCGTTTTAGTTTATCCACGTGCTTTAAAATATCCTAACAGTTTTTTTACATAACTCTCCTCCACACTGCAGTTTAATTGTCCTGCTCCGTTCTTTTTGAACAGCTCCTCAAAACTTTTAACCTGTTCGGCATATTGAGCACCATAACTACGACGAAGCTCTTTGGAAAAGGTATTGATCCATTTCATACGCCCCGTTTCCGCATCGACCATGGGCACCATTCCTAAATTCGGAAGGGTTTTTTCCATGGGATCGTACACTCGAATTCCTGTTAAATCGTGCTTTTTTGCTGCAATTCGTAGTGTTTTATCATAGCCTTTATCCATAAAGTCCGATAATAAAAAAACAATGGCTTTTTTCTTTAATACACTTGAAAGAAATTCAAGAGCAACTCCAATCGCTGTTTTTTTACTCAACGGGTGAAATTCTAACAATTCCCTTATGATTCTCAAGATATGAGAACGTCCTTTCTTAGGAGGAATATACAATTCTATTTGCTCGGAAAACAAAACTAAACCTACCTTGTCATTGTTTTGTAAAGCTGAAAAAGCAAGAGTTGCTGCAATTTCTGTTAAGACTTCTTTTTTAAACTGAGATCTCGTTCCAAAGGCTTCTGAGCCACTTACATCCACGACCAACATCAGGGTAAGTTCTCGTTCTTCCTCAAAAACTTTGACATAGGGTTCATTGTATCGAGCGGTAACATTCCAATCTATTGAGCGAACGTCATCCCCATATTGATACTGACGGACCTCACTAAAAGTCATTCCACGGCCTTTAAAAGTTGAATGGTACTCTCCACCAAAGACATGATCGCTCAAACGGCGTGTCTTGATTTCAATTTTACGAACTTTTTTTAGTAGCTCTTTTGTATCCATTAGATGCTAAAGTGGAATGCTTAAAAAAAAATTAAAATAAAAGTTTAGGGAACTTCTACTTCATTGATAATTTGAGTAATCAGATCTTCAGAGGTAATATTCTCTGCTTCTGCCTCATAGGTTAAACCAATTCGATGGCGTAATACATCAAAAATTACAGCGCGTACATCTTCAGGAATTACATACCCACGGTGTCTGAGAAAAGCATGGCATTTCGCTGCAGTAGCCAGATTAATACTCCCCCTTGGTGAAGCACCAAAACTAATGAGCGGTTTCATCGACTCTAGATTATATTTCTCTGGGTAACGGGTAGCAAAAATGAGATTTAAAATATAATTTTCGATTTTTTCATCCATATAAACCTCACGCACGGTCTCCTGAGCAGTTAAGATTTGTTTAGTAGTCACCACAGCTTTCACTTGTGGCATTTGACTGTTTAAATTATTTCGAACGATGAGTTGTTCCTCGTCTAACTTTGGATAATCGATAACGGTTTTGAGCATAAATCGATCTACTTGAGCTTCGGGTAAAGGATAGGTTCCTTCTTGTTCTACCGGGTTTTGAGTAGCCATTACCAAGAAAGGCGCTTGAAGTTTAAAGGTCGTATCACCGATAGTAACCTGTTTCTCTTGCATCGCTTCAAGTAAAGCAGATTGTACTTTAGCAGGGGCTCTATTAATCTCGTCTGCCAAAACAAAATTGGCGAAAATGGGACCTTTTTTTATAGAAAAATCATTCTCTTTAATGTTGTAAATCATGGTCCCAACCACATCGGCTGGAAGCAAATCTGGGGTAAACTGAATCCTACTAAAACTTCCTTTAACCGCCTGGCTTAGTGTATTAATTGCTAGTGTCTTTGCTAGTCCAGGAACTCCCTCTAATAAGATATGTCCTTTCCCTAAGAGCCCTATCAACAGTCGTTCGACCATGTGTTTTTGTCCTACAATGACTTTGTTCATTTCCATCGTAAGCAAATCGACAAAGGCGCTCTCTTTCTCTATCTTCTCATTGATTGCTTTGACGTCAATCGTCTCATTTGTCTTGTTTTCCATAGAAATTATAGCATTTTTTTTGGATAGCAAATTTGAAAAATAAATATTCGTTTCCTTGTTAACAATTGGTTAAAAATTGAAGTGTCCACAAAGGGTGATCCTTTGAAATGTTCTTATTTTAGAAGTGAATTTAAGGTATTTTGAGTAGATGAATCCCTTTTCAAGAATAATTTACAAATCCCTAGTAGGCAAAAACTTGGTCTTGTATTTGGACTTTTATATCGCTCTAGGGTAATCTGCTTTGAATAACTTACTCTAAAATCATTTTTTATGAAAGATCAAATCGTATGTATTACTGGAGCAAGTAGTGGAATTGGCTGGGCTACAGCAAAAGCTTTAAATGATTTAGGCGCTCGTTTAATCCTTTGTGGAAGACGCGAAGAAAAATTAAAACAACTCGGGGAACAACTTCAGGTAGAATATCAATTGCTTGTTTTTGATGTTCGTGACAGAAAAGCCGTCTTTGATGCATTTAAAAGTCTTAGTGAAACATGGAGGAAGATTGATGTGCTGATTAATAATGCTGGAAACGCCCATGGACTGGATCCTGTTCATACAGCTGATGTTGATGATTGGGACGCTATGATCGATGGAAATGTAAAAGGATTGATGTATGTCACTAAAGCGGTATTGCCCCATATGGTAAAATCAAAAAAAGGCCATATCATCAATCTGGGTTCCATAGCGGGTAAGGAAGTTTATCCGAACGGGAGTGGATATTGTAGTAGTAAATTTGCAGTAGATGCTTTTACTACGGGACTTCGAATTGACCTTAACCCATATGGAATCCGCGTAGGTGCGATTCACCCGGGTTTGGTTCAAACTGAGTTTTCAGAGGTTCGATTTAAAGGAGATCAAGCACGTGCAGCAAAAGTTTACGAAGGTGCTGATGCCCTAACTGCAGAAGAGGTTGCAGAAGCTATTCGGTATATGCTTACCGTCCCTGAAAAAGTGAATGTGGCCGATCTTGTTCTACTTCCAACACGTCAGGCAAACGCTTATGTATTAAATAGAAAAACCTAACCTTCCTGACGATAAAGACCTGGATTCGCTTGCGTTACTATATTATTTTTATATTTTTATTTATCTCAAAGCTGCCGCATTATTACAACAAAGGCTACTGGATTCCATTCAAGGTAAAAACCCTGAGATGTATCTGGTAAGTATGGGAGACTTTAATGATAATCCTACTGATACAAGTTTGGAATTTTTGACTCATAAGAGTGACTTCCGTCCCTCTTTTCAACCGATGTTCAACCCTATGATTAAACTATTCAAAAATGGTATAGGCAGTTTGGCTTTTCGGGATCGGTGGCACCTTTTTGATCAAATTCTCTTGTCTAAAAATTGGCAAAAAAAAGAAAATCCCTTTTTTATTAAAGCTGCTGTTTTCAATCCTGCTTTTTTAAGAAATCCCGAAGGGAAATTTTCTGGATATCCCTATCGCAATGAAGTGAAAGCTTCAAAACTTGAAGGGTATTCCGATCATTTTCCTGTATATGTTCTGATAGGAAAAAAAGGGTCTTAAGCTAAATTCAGTCCTTCCTCATAAATTATTCCTCTACCGTTTCTGGATATAGAAAATGGTTGTAGGGAAATCGTGTGATGTGTAGATCTCTTACTTCCTGATAAATCCGAACTCGAAACGCTTCCAGATTTTCTTTACTTAAAGCAGAAATGAATAAGGCATTTCCATTGGCTTTATGTAGCCACGTTTTTTCCCATTCCTCAATTGAAAAATGAATTGGACCTCTTTGCTCAACCAGCTCATCCTCGTCCCAGGGTTCTGCTTGATAGGCATCAATTTTGTTAAAAACCATTAAAGTAGGTTTGTCTAAACTTTTAATCTCTTTTAATATTTGATTGACCGAATCTATATGCTCCTCAAAATTGGGGTGGGAAATGTCCACAACATGTAATAAAAGGTCTGCCTCCTGAACCTCATCTAATGTGCTTTTAAAAGACTCTACCAATTGAGTAGGTAACTTTCTAATAAAGCCCACAGTATCACTCATCAAAAAAGGAAGGTTTCCGATTACAACTTTTCGAACGGTGGTGTCTAAAGTGGCAAATAATTTGTTTTCTGCGAAAACATTACTTTTTGCAACGACATTCATCAGTGTAGATTTGCCCACATTGGTATAACCCACAAGAGCAACTCGAACCATGGCTCCTCGATTTCCTCTTTGAGTTGCCATTTGTTTGTCAATTACAATCAACTTCTTTTTAAGCAAGGAAATTTTATCTCGAACGATTCGTCTGTCTGTTTCGATTTCAGTTTCCCCTGGACCTCGCATTCCAATTCCTCCTCGCTGTCGTTCTAAGTGTGTCCAAAGACCCTTAAGTCGAGGGAGGATGTATTCGTATTGTGCAAGTTCCACCTGAGTACGAGCATAGCTTGTCTGAGCTCTTTGGGCAAAGATATCGAGAATCAAACCGGTTCGATCCAGCACTTTACATTTGAATGTTTTTTCAATATTCGCTTGCTGTGCAGGGGTAAGTTCATCGTCAAAAATAACTGTAGAAATGTCATTCTCTTTAACAAATTCCAACACCTCTTGTATTTTCCCAGTTCCAATGAACGTTTTGGGATTTGGAGGATCAATTTTTTGAGTGAATCGAGCCAAGACTTCTCCACCTGCAGTGTACGCTAAAAAAGCCAATTCATCCATATACTCCTTGGACTTATCCGCGTCCTGTTTTGAATTTATAATTCCAATCAGTACGGTCTTTTCAAAATCAAGTGATTTCTCCTCTATCATTTTATGTGGTCCATTTTTTTAATTTAAAATCTTTTCCATCGAAAACACCATAAGTAGTATGTGTAATCCAATCTCCTAGATTAATGTATTTTGATTTTGGATTCAACTCAATCTCTAAAGGAAGGTGACGGTGTCCAAAAAGAAAAAAATCTCGATGCTTATCTTTCAATTTTCGTTGTGCATATTGCGCTAACCACTCTTTTTCTTCACCTAAAAAAACTACATCTTCAGCTCCGGAAATTAATTTGTTTTTAACCGAAAAATATTGACCAATGCGCATCCCAATATCAGGGTGCAGAGATTTAAATAAGAATTTAGCAATCGGATTGACAAATACTTTTTTCATGCGTTTATAACCTTTGTCATTGGGACCTAGTCCATCACCATGTCCAATAAAAAACGAGCTATTCTCTAGAATAAATTCCTGTGGTCTGTGGTAAACGGGTATTCCCAATTCTTTTTCAAAATAATCCACCATCCACAAATCATGATTTCCTACAAAATAATGAACCGCTATCCCTTGATCTACAAATTGAGCTAATTTACCTAAGATTCTTACAAAACCTTTAGGAACAACCGTTTTGTATTCCATCCAAAAATCAAAAAGATCGCCCAAAAGAAATAAAGCCGAGGCATCTTTTTCTATCTCGTTCAACCAATCTAAAAACAGCTTTTCACGAACCTTACTGGCCTCTTGAGTAGGTGCCCCAAAATGCTGATCCGATGCAAAGTAAATTTTCTTGTTTTTTGGAATTTTCATTTCATCTCTCTAACCTATGGCTTGATCTAAATCCGCTATTAAATCACGGACGTCCTCTACCCCAACACTCAAACGAATTAAAGCATCCACCACGCCACTCTTTTCACGAATTTCTTTGGGTATTGAAGCATGGGTCATACTAGCAGGATGCCCAGCCAAACTTTCGACTCCTCCTAATGATTCTGCTAAAGTAAAAAGTTTAAGTTTTTCCACAATCTGAATAGCTGAAGCATAATTTGCCCCTTTTGTAATGAAGGACAACATCCCTCCAAAATCAGTCATTTGAGATTTGGCAACTTGGTGATTGGGGTGGTCCTCAAATCCCGGCCAATATACCTTTTCTATTTTGGGGTGATTTTTTAAATAATGGGCTATTTGTGCTGCATTTTCACAGTGTCGTTGCATTCTGAGATGCAAGGTTTTGATTCCCCTCAAAGTCAAAAAACTGTCCATAGGTCCGGGAACTGCCCCACTTGCGTTTTGAATAAATCCTATTCGCTCTGCCAAATCTTTATGATTGGTCACCAAACTTCCTAAAATGACATCGGAATGTCCAGCAAGATATTTTGTTGCCGAATGCATCACAATATCTGCACCCAAAACTAGAGGCTGCTGCAGGTAGGGCGAAGCAAAAGTATTATCCACTGCCAATAAAATAGAATGCTGTTTACATAAAAAAGCAACAGCCTTAATGTCAATAATATTCATCATGGGGTTGGTTGGTGTCTCCACCCAAACCAATTTCGTTTTTTCATTGACCTTAGCTTCGATATACTTCGGGTCATTCATGTTTACAAAATGAAACTTGATCCCAAAATCCTCAAAGATCTTCGTAAATAAGCGATATGACCCTCCATATAGATCGTCTGTTGAAATAACTTCATCCCCTGGTTTAAGAAGTTTTAAAACCGCATCCATTGCTGCTAATCCGGAACCGAAGGCAAAGCCGTAGGCTCCAGCCTCTATGCTCGCAAGGGCTTTTTCTAAAGCCTGTCGGGTAGGATTATGAGTACGACTGTATTCAAAACCTTTATGCCCTCCCGGGGTAGTTTGCGCATAGGTTGAGGTTTGATAAATTGGAGGCATTACTGCGCCATATGCTTGGTCTGGGGATTGACCTCCGTGTATTGTTAAACTATTAAAATGTAACGGATCTTTCATTTATGCCTTATTTTATGGGTGTAAAGGTATTTGATTTTGAACAAAACGTCTGTTTTTCAATAAAATCATTTTTCTTTGTAGTTCAATAGTTAAATATGCGTGTCTTTTTTTATTTGAGCAGTTGTGATACTTGTAAACGAATCCTAAAGACCCTTGAAATAGGACCCTCAATTGAACAAATCGACATTAAAAAAAATCCGATCACAGAAACGCAACTCGATGAATTATACTCCTTAACTCAAAGTTATGAGGCCCTCATCAATAAACGAGCACAACTCTTCAAGCAACGGGGGATTAAAGTAGAACAAATCGGTGAGCAGGAATACAAAAGTTTACTTTTAGAACACTACACTTTTTTAAAACGACCTGTTTTGGTTTTTGACCAAACCATATTTGTCGGAAATAGCCCAAAAGTGATTGAGGCTGCAAAAGCCTTTTTGAATGAATAATAGAGCTCTAGCACTTTTTGCTGCCCTAGGAGCCACTACTATTTACGGCTTAAACCATACCATCGCTAAAGTTGTCATGCCCCATTACATAGGAGCTTTCGGATTTATCATGTTACGGGTTGTTGGAGCGGCTAGCCTATTCTGGATAACGAGTCTTTTTATACCCAAAGAAGTAATCGATCGCAAGGACTATCCTCGGATTTTTTTTGCTGCCTTTTTGGGAATGTGCATTAATATGCTCATGTTTTTTAAAGGTTTACAACTTTCTACGCCTATTAATAGTGGGGTTATTGTCACCTTAACGCCCATCATCATTCTCATTTTATCTGCTTTCTTTCTCAAAGAACGTCTTACTGGCCTAAAGTTTTTAGGAATCACCTTGGGGTTTTCGGGAGCGCTACTCCTTATTTTATATGGCAATACGTCTTTAGTAATCAACGCTCCTAATGTTAGCTTAGGGAACAGCATGATGCTCATCAATTCCACGAGTTATGGAGCATATTTAGTCATCGTAAAGCCCCTAACCAAAAAATATCAAACCGTTACCTTAATGAAATGGATGTTTTTACTTGGAATTTTCATGACCTTCCCGATTACCTTTTCTGAATTTAAGGCGGTCTCGTGGAGTTCCCTCCCCTTTGATGCCGTGTGGCGAATGGCGTTTGTGGTCGTAGGAACAACTTTTTTAACCTATATGTTTAACGTTTATGCACTGAAAACTTTACCCGCAACTACTATAGGGGCGTTTACCTACTTACAACCCTTGATTACCATCGTATATGCAGTACTCACAGGTAATGATATTTTAGATGGAGTTAAATTAAGCGCTTGTTTATTGGTCTTTTTAGGGGTTTATTTGGTTTCGAAAAAAGTGAAAAACAAAAGCGAGCTTGGAACTGAATCCTCAGGCTAATCCATCCCCGACTCCATAAGAAGAATCAATAAAGCAAGCTGTATGGCTTGATGTCCCTCTTGATTCAACCACCATTCGTCTAGTGAATGGGCTTTACCTCCTTTTCCACCTCTCCCAATTGTCACTGCGGGAATCCCTTTAGCGATAGGAATGTTGGAATTGGTAGAGCCACGAGTAAGGTAGGGTTTGACTCCAAAAGCAGCCGTTGCTGCTAATGTTTTTTGAACCAAAGGAAGCTGATCCGAAAGTTCACCAGAGGGTCGATTTCCAATTTTATCTATTGCTGCTGTCAAATCAGGTCCTTCTCTTTTCATTTCATTCTGATGAGCTAAAGCATTTTGAACAGCGGTTTCCAAAAAATCTTCCATCTCCTCTAATCGGCTTGGATCAACGGACCGAATGTCTATTTCCATAATAGATTCAAAGGGAATTGAATTAATCGAGGTACCCCCAGAGATCACCCCTACATTATAGCTAGTTTTAGGTCCCTCACTAGTATACTTATTTGCAGCTTCTACAAAGTTACTAATCGCCTCTCCTAAAGCGTGATGAGGATTGGCTAAACCAAAAGCACCCCAGGAATGTCCTCCTGGTCCTTTAAAAGTAACCCGATAGCGGTAAGACCCTAATCCTTTGTTGTTTACACGGCCAATATCCCCTCCGTCAATTGCAATCCAACTGTCTATTTTCGGACCTCCATCTCGAAACAAATATTTTACCCCACGTAAATCCCCCAAACCTTCTTCGCCTACAGAACCTACAAATAAGACGTTGGACTTAGGCTGGATCGTTTCAGTTTTTAGCGTCTCTATAAGGGTGAGTAACATTGTCAAGCCTCGGGTATCATCTCCAATTCCGGGAGCAAAAAGCGTATCGTTTTTGATCTGAACTTGAACATCAGTTCCTTCAGGAAATACCGTGTCCAAATGGGCGTCCAAAGCGACCGTCCGCTTCCCTTCACTACCCTTCATTAAACCCAATACATTCCCTTCTTTATCGATCCAAACAGAGTCTAGAGCCAACTCTTTAAAATAGTTTGCAAAGGCTTCTGCCCTCAGGGTTTCTTTGAAAGGAGGAGCTTCTATTTCGTTGAGTAGAATATGCCGTTCAAGCGTTTTAGACTCCAAAGCCTCAATTCGTGCAAAAGCTTCCTTGATCTTTTTGTTCTTTAAAAGTTTAGTAGTTGCTTTGATATAGGATTTGTCGATTGAATCGGTGGGTTGAGCTACAGAAAAACTGCTCACCAAAACAAATAGAAGTAAAGTATTTCTCATCGTAGTATTCATTCTTAACTTTTTAGGTTTTTAGGCAACTTTCCGTGGGATCTGGTATCTGCTGCAGTTAATTTTTTATAGGATGTGGTTCTGTTTGAAGCTTCAAACTGTGTTTTTAATTCTTGTGGAAGAGCCGTCAACTTTCTTGTTTTTAAATTCATCCACGCACCCATCATTTCACATCGTGCCACATTTTCCCCTTCTTGGTTATAGAAATTGTGTTCAAAAGAAAAAAAAGTGCCCTCTTCACTCATCCCAGCCAATTCAAATGAAACCCGAATTTTATCATCAGGCATGACTTCTTTAAAATAAAACAACTGCTCATTAAAAACGATTGGACCAATGGCTCTGTGTTGAAGATCCTTATGGGACAGCCCGATATGTTGAAGAAAAGCCATTCGAGTTTCACTCGCATAACTCAAATAGGTGATGTTCGCTAAATGCCGATTGGCATCTAAATCATTCCATCGGATTTCAAATTCTTTTAAAAACATGCTGCAATTTTTTATAAAGCTATTCTTTTTCTATTTTTAGCAAAAATTAAATTCATGAAATATACTTTATTACTACTTAGCCTAACTTTATTGATGAGCTGTGGCTCTAAAGAAGAGAATAAAAAAGGATTTGAATACAACCGCACTACAAAAGAAGTTAAAAAGGCAAATGCCCCCAAGGGTTCAGAAGTTCCGATTGATTTGAGTAATAAAGGTATTGGTCCCATTAAGTCTGTTGATTTTGGAAGTTCAATAGATAAGGACTTGGCTTCCCTAGGAGAAACTACTTTCAAACAAAAATGTACCGCTTGTCACATGCCTGATCGAAAACTAATTGGTCCTGCAATGAGCGGATTGTATGAAAGACGCAGTCCAGAATGGGTCATGAATATGCTTTTGAACCCGACTGAAATGTTAAAGCAAGACCCCATTGCTAGTGCCTTGCTTAAAGAATATAATAACGTGATGATGCTCAATCAAAATTTGAGCGAAGAAGAAGCTCGCGCAATTAGCGAGTATCTTAGAACTTTATAAGGACCAAGCTTTTCCTCCCGTAGTTTCCATGAGATCTACACAACCTTGCTGACGACCTGGAATAGGTTCGTAGGCCATAACTTGCTCTCCGATAAACTCATTGGTTTTAAAAGCGTTTACGGTCATGCTTCGCAATTGAAATGCAAAACTTGAGGCGGCTTCTTCACCAGCGGGTGCTTCATCAGATTTCAAATATTTGGCTAATTGAGCGTCCCATTCTTCAGTAGTTACTGCTGATGCACTCGATTTTCCTGTAGCTGCAAGTGCTGCTGCGATAAAGGCTTCCATCCCAGATTTTGCTTCTGCTTGTCTTTCTTCATTTAAAACTGCCTTAATATAGGCGTCTGCAAATTCAGGTAATTTCAATTCAATTGCTCCAGGAATATCTGTTGGAGGAATGATAAGTTCCATTAATCCAGATAAAACAGAAAACTGTTCTTGAGAATAAAACACAGGCATTGTTTGTGAAGCTGTTTGACAGCTTTGCATCAATCCAACTACTGTAGGGGTTATGGTGATTGCACCAAATCCCATTCCAATATTTTTTAAGGCTTTTCTTCTATCCATTTCAGTAAATATTAAAGATTCATTTTTTTCAATTCTTCTACAGCGTGATTCGCCGCTCTAGCCGTTAGGGCCATATATGTAAGTGATGGATTCACATTTCCTGCAGAAGTCATTGCAGAGCCGTCAGTAACATAGACATTAGGAACATCATGCAATTGATTGTGTTTATTCAAAACAGAGGTCTTAGGATCATGTCCCATACGAGCCGTTCCCATTTCATGAATTCCTAAACCGATAGCATAGTCTCCATCGTATCCGCGTACATTCTTAAATCCAGCATTCGTAAGCATTTCTTCAGCTTGGAATTGCATGTCTTTACGCATTGATCTTTCATTGTCCTTGATGGTTGCGTCAAAAGTTACTGTAGGTAAGCCCCAAGCATCTAATTTGTCGTAATCAAGTGTCATTTTGTTTTCGTGGTAAGGTAGAATTTCTCCAAAACCTCCTAAACCAATTGACCAAGAACCGGGTGTGGTGATTGCTTCCTTAAAACCAGCACCATACGCCATTTCTTTAACTGAGTTGGACCAGCCTCCTCGGCCACCACCTCCTTGATACCCATATCCACGTATAAAATCTTTGGAGTCAGTAGATCCACCAATATTTCTAAATCGGGGAACATAAATCCCATTGGGTCGTCTTCCAGTAAAGTATTTGTCTTCAAATCCTTCTACTTCAGCAGATGCACCCACACCTAGATGGTGATCCATGATGTTGTGACCTAATTCTCCTGAATCATTCCCCATACCATTAGGAAATCGGTCAGACTTAGATTGTAAAAGAATGGAGGTTGTAGGTACAGTAGAAGCGCAAAGGAAAATAACTTTTGCGTTAAATTCCAAAACTTCTTTAGTTTCCGTATCAATAACACGAACGCCCGTTGCACGTTTGCTATCAGCATCATACATTACTTCTGAGGCAATTGAATTTGGTCGGAGGGTCATGTTTCCTGTAGCTTCAGCTGTAGGTAGAGTAGAAGAGTTGCTACTAAAGTAGGCTCCAAATGGACACCCTCTCATACAACGGTTTCTGTACTGACAGTTACTTCTTCCTTGACCTGGCTTCGTACCTTCAGTGATGTGTGCAGTTCTACCAATAGTAATGATTCGATCCGAATAGGTTTCTGCCACAGATTTTTTTAACACATCCTCCACACAGTTTAACTCCATGGGTTTTAAATAATTTCCGTCAGGAAATTGAGGAAGACCTACATTTTCGCCACTGACTCCAATAAATTGCTCTACATAATGATACCATTGTTCCATATCCTTGTAACGAATAGGCCAATCAACAGCAACTCCGTCCTTAGCATTTGCAGTAAAATCAAAATCTGTAAGTCGGTAACTCTGACGTCCCCACATCAGGGAACGACCCCCTACATGATAGCCGCGCATCCAGTCAAAACGATTGGTTTCGTTGTAAGGGTGCTTTAAATCATCAACAAAAAAGTGCTTGTTTGATTCTGTCGTAGTATATCGTGTTCTACTTTGTTTGGCTTGATTAATTCTTGTTTCGTTTGTAATGACATCCCCAGTCTTGTAATCCCAAGGATCATTATTCATGGTGGGATAGTCCTCAACATGTTTTACCATAGGACCGCGCTCAAGGACAAGAGTTTTTAATCCTTTTTCGCACAATTCTTTTGCAGCCCAGCCTCCACTGATTCCTGTACCTACTACTATGGCATCGTAATTTGTTTCCATCAATTTGTTTTTTTTGTTCTTAGGATTCCAAATATAATTATTTTTAGCTTCTATTTTAATAATTTGAATATATTTAAGGCACTGAAAATAATTTGTCTTAAAAAAAAGTATTCTGTATTCCTATCAAGGTTTTTGTGCTTTTTTTAAAAACTGAAATTATTTATGAAACCAAATAAAAAAACTTTACTATGAAATCTTTTGCTCTCTCTTTAATTACTCTAACCTTAGTGTTTGCTTGTCAAAATCAAAAAAAAACAACTCCTCCTCCAGCAGAGCCCTTTTTCAACCTATCTCTTGCTCAATGGTCATTTAACAAAAGCTTTCGTTCCGGTGAAATTTCACCCTACGAATTTGCTCGTTTAGCAAATGAATTGGGATTTCAAGGGTTGGAATATGTCAATCAACTCTATCCTGATGTTATGGAAAGTGAGGATAAGCAGGCTGCTCTTGCCGCATTTGTGGAAAAAAACAATGCTCTTGCTGCTCAATACAATATGCAAAATGTTTTGATCATGATTGATAATGAAGGCGATCTCGCTAGTTCAGATGAAGCTACACGGATGCAAGCTATAGCAAACCATAAATTGTGGATTGATGCAGCAAACCAAATGGGGTGTAGTGCCGTGCGAATGAATCTATTTGGAGAGAAAGATCCAGAAAAATGGGTTGCCAACTCCATTTCAAGCCTCTCGGATTTGGCAGACTATGCTGCAGATAAAAACATTAATGTCATTGTAGAAAATCACGGTCGTTTGAGTTCAAATGTTCCTTTTTTGATGCAAGTCATCAATGGTACTGGAAAAACAAATTGTGGAACCTTACCGGATTTTGGAAACTTCTGTATTGCTGAAGAAGGCTATGGATCCCTTTTCGATGGGAGTTGTAAAAAAGTTTACGATCCCTACCAAGGGGTATCGGAAATGATCTCGTCCGCTTTTGGAGTTAGTGCCAAAGCATACGATTTTGATGCCGAAGGAAACGAAACGACCTTGGATTACCGGCGCTTAATTTCAATTGTAAAAGAAGCCGGATATAATGGGTTTATTGGTGTAGAATATGAAGGAGATCGTATAAGTGAAAGAGACGGGATCATCGCTACTAAAAACCTGTTAGAAAAAATTGGAGCGACCTTGTAATGATGAAGTTGACTACCAAACTTCAGCTTTCGCTGCTTTTTTTTCTTGAATTTTTTGTTTGGGGTGGTTGGTTTGTAACCATGGGTACTTTTCTATCCCAAACCTTTAATGCTAGTGGAAGTCAATTAGCAATGGCATATGAAACCCAATCCATCGGTGCCATTATCGCTCCTTTTATTATCGGTCTGATTGCGGATCGGTATTTTGCTGCACAGAAAATTTTGGGGATACTCCACCTTGTTGGCGCAGTCTTACTTTTTCTTGCCAGTCAAGCGGGAAGTTTTGCTAACTTTTATCCGTATATTTTCATGTATATGCTTTTGTATATGCCAACCCTAGCTCTTGCAAATTCAGTTGCTTTTCATCAAATGAAAAATCCTTCCAAAGAGTTTGCACCGATCCGCGTACTTGGAAGCATGGGCTGGATTATTGCTGGATTGACCATAGGATTTTTAGCTTGGGAAGGAAGTCAAGTCCTTAAATATACCTTTTATATGGCGTCAGCAGCTTCTGCCGTTTTGGGCGTGTATAGTTTCTTTTTGCCAAACACGCCTCCAAAAATTGACAAAACCCAAAAAGTTAATTTAAAAACAATCTTAGGATTAGATGCGCTGGCTTTACTGAAGGACCGAAGTTATCTAATTTTCTTTTTAGCCTCTGTTTTGGTATGTATTCCTTTGGCATTTTACTACCAGCATGCCAATCAATTCTTAAATGAAGTGGGCATGCAGGCCGCAGCATCCAAAATGGTGATGGGTCAAATTTCAGAAGTCTTCTTTTTGCTGTTGCTTCCTATTTTTTTAAATCGGTATGGACTCAAAAAAGTACTCGTTTTTGGGGTACTTGCTTGGGGGCTGCGCTATCTTTTATTCGCCTATGGCGATGCTGGAGAAAATACTTGGATGCTACTTTTTGGCATCATTCTGCATGGGATTTGCTACGACTTTTTCTTTGTTTCAGGTCAAATATATACCGACTTTAAAGCAGGAGAGCAGTATAAAAGTTCTGCCCAAGGACTCATTACCCTTGCTACCTATGGCGTTGGAATGCTAATCGGTTTTCGATTTGCAGGATGGCTAACGGATCAATATGTGAGTAATGAGGGACATTTTTGGAAAGAAATTTGGATTCAACCTGCCATTTTTTCTTTTCTTGTATTAATCTTATTTTTAATTTTTTTTAAAAACGAAACCATTAAAATCAAATCAACATGAGTAAAATCAGACTAGGTGTTTTAGGAGGAGGAGGAGATTCTCTAATTGGAGTACTTCACCGTGTAGCATCAAACATGTACGACCGTTATGAAATTACAGGAGGGGTTTTTAATCCCATCTATGAAGAGAACCTCAAATTTGCTAAGCAAATTGGTGTCAATACAGATCGTGTCTATATCGACTTTGACACGTTTATTGCAGAGGAAATAAAAAAGCCTAAGGAAGAACGCATTGAAGTTGTATCTGTACTTACACCAAACTTTTTGCACTACCCAATGGCAAAAAAACTGCTTGAGAATGGATTTCACGTCATCTGCGAAAAACCCTTAACTACCTCCTATGAGGAAGCTAAGGTGTTGGAAGCGCTGCAGAAAAAAAACAATGCAATCTTCGCAGTAACCTATACCTATACCGGCTATCCTATGGTGCGCCATATGAAACACATGATTGCTCAAGGTGAACTAGGAGACATTCAGAAAATTGATGTACAGTATTATCAAGGGTGGATAAATCCTGTGATTCACAATCCAGAAGTTCGGAAAACCGTTTGGCGTTTGGACCCTAAAAAAGCCGGGATTAGTTCTTGTATAGGCGATATCGGAACCCATGCTTTTCAGATGACAGAATATTTAACCGGTATGGAAGTAAAATCTGTATTGGCAGATCTCAATATGCTTTATGAAGACAACACCTTAGATATTGATGGTACCGTATTAATTCGTTTTTCCGATACCGTAAAAGGTGTTATTCGAGCCAGTCAAATCGCTACTGGGGAAGAGAACGGTCTTACCGTAGCAATCTATGGAAAAAAAGGGGCCTATCGATGGGAACAAGAAAATCCAAATTACCTTTATCACTTAAAAGATGATGAAGCCCGAAGAGTGATTAAACCCGGAAATGCATACACTTCTCCGGTAGCCCTGGATGGAACAAAACTCCCTGGAGGACATCCTGAAGGTATTTTTGATGCAATGGGTAACATCTACAAAGGTGTTGCAAAAGCGTTGAGAGGAGAGAAAGCATTTGATGGAGAATACCCCAACATGAACGATGGGGTTCGAGGAATGTTATTTATAGAAAAAGTGGTAGAATCACATAAAAAAGGAAACGTATGGTTCAGCATGGAAAATCAATGAAAACAATTAAAGGTCCAGGAATATTTCTAGCCCAATTTGTTGACAGTCAAGCCCCTTTTAATAGTTTGGACGGGATGTGCAAATGGGCTTCTGATCTGGGATATAAAGGAATTCAAATTCCAACTTGGGAGACTTTTTTAATCGATTTAGATAAGGCTGCAGAAAGTCAAACCTACTGTGACGATTTGAAAGGAAAAATCAATTCCTATGGTCTTGAGATTACGGAACTCTCAACTCACTTGCAAGGGCAACTGGTTGCGGTTCACTCTGCCTATGATTTGATGTTCGACAACTTTGCTCCTGATGCGTACAAAAGAAATCCAAAAGCTCGTACGGAGTGGGCAATAGATACAATGAAAAAAGCTGCCCTCGCTAGCAAACGTCTTGGACTAAATACCCACGCTACCTTTTCGGGTGCGCTTCTATGGCACACTTGGCACCCTTGGCCACAACGACCCAACGGATTGGTTGAACTAGGTTTTAAAGAATTAGCAAAACGCTGGAAACCGATATTGGATGTATTCGATGAAAACGGTGTTGATGTTTGTTATGAAATTCATCCGGGTGAAGACCTTCACGATGGGGTAACTTTCGAACGCTTTTTGGAAGCCACAGGAAATCACAAGCGAGTGAATATTCTCTATGATCCTAGTCATTTTGTTTTGCAACAGTTGGATTATATCGAGTACATAGATCACTACCATCAATTTATCAAATCCTTTCACGTTAAAGATTCTGAATTTAATGCCACAGGTAAAAAAGGGGCTTTCGGAGGCTATGGGGATTGGATCGACAGAGCAGGAAGATATCGCTCTCCAGGTGACGGACAAATAGATTTCAAAACCATCTTTACAAAACTTACAGAATACGGTTGCGACCTTTGGGCAGTAATGGAATGGGAATGCTGCATTAAAAGTCCTGAACAAGGAGCTCGTGAAGGAGCCCCTTTTATTCAAAATCATATCATTGAAGCCACTCAAAAAACCTTTGACGATTTTGCTGGAGGGGCAACTGATGAACAATTTCTAAAAGACATTTTAAATTTATAATTATGAAAAAAATAGTGTTTTCAATCCTGATGCTTGGGTTTTTGACCAGTAGCAGTTTACCCCTTGAATTAACGAATCCTGAAACCAACGGAGACTGGGTGTCCTTGTTCGATGGGGAAACATTAACAGGTTGGCATCGGTTTAACAGAAACGGAGTCACCCCAATTTGGACAGCAAAAGACGGAGTCTTGACTTTTGATCCAGAACTCCGTCCTAAAGGCGATTACATCCATGACATCGTAACCGACAAAATTTTTAAAAGCTTCGAATTGTCTATCGAATGGAATATTTCTGAAGGAGGAAATAGTGGAATCTTTTGGGGAGTTCAAGAAGGGGAAGCCCATAACAAACCTTACTCTACAGGTCCGGAAATTCAGGTTTTAGATAACGAGCGCCATCCTGATGCAAAAGCAAATCCAAACTTTCACCAATCTGGTGCCCTATACGATTTGGTTCAGCCGAAAGTAAATGTATGCAAGCCTGCTGGTGAATGGAATCATATAGTACTCAAAATTGATCACAACACAAACGAAGGAAGCGTTACTCTTAACGGTACCCAAATTGTTGAATTTCCTTTAAGTGGTCCAGAATGGGATGCCTTGGTTTCCAATTCAAAATTTAATGACGATTGTAACTTTAAACGCTTTGGGAAATTCAAATCTGGAAAAATCGGATTGCAAGATCACGGAAATAAAGTTTCCTTTAGAAATATCAAAATCCGTGAACTTTAAAGACGTCCAACTATGATCATGTCCATGACGGGTTACGGGAAAAAAGAAACCCAATGGGAGGATAAACGAATCACGATTGAAATCCGGGCATTAAACAGTAAAAATGCAGATATAAATTTGCGAACACCCTCTTTTATCCGAGAGCTGGATACTGAGTTTCGCAAAATTATTGCAGCTAAAATGCAACGAGGTAAAATTGATTTAAATGTCTATATCGAATTTAATGGACAAAACGCTCCTACAAAAATCAATGAGGCTATCGTCAATTCCTATATGAAACAGCTGGATAAATTGGGGGAAACCCCAATCGCTGATCGATTAGCTATAGCGATGCGATTACCCGATACCCTTTCCTCTGAACGTGAATCCCTTAAAGAAGACGAAAAAAATGCCGTTTTACAACTTATGGACGAGGTCATTGAAGACATCAATACTTATCGAGCAGACGAAGGTGCTGCCCTCGAAAAAGACTTTCAATACCGAATTGATTTGATCGAAAAATATCTAGACGATATAGTCGAGATAGATCCCGAACGCGGTTTGAAAATCGAAGCAAAACTTAGAGATGCACTCGCCGAATTAAAAATTGAAACCGATGCCAATCGATTTGAACAAGAGTTGATTTTCTATCTTGAAAAATTCGATATAACAGAAGAAAAAGTGCGCCTTAAAAATCACTTAGATTACTTTAAAAAAGTGATGCAAAGCGATGAAGCCGTTGGAAAAAAACTGGGGTTTATCGCTCAAGAAATGGGTCGTGAAATTAATACGATTGGTTCCAAAGCGAACCATGCCGAGCTTCAGAAGATCGTTGTTCAGATGAAAGATGAGCTGGAAAAAATAAAAGAGCAATTATTAAACGTCCTTTAAGTTGAGTGCTGGAAAACTTATTGTTTTTTCTGCCCCCTCTGGAAGTGGAAAAACGACTTTAGTTCAACACGTATTAAGTCAAGATCTCCCTTTAGGATTTTCGATTTCAGCCACCTCTAGGCCTCCTCGGGGCAAAGAACAAAATGGCAAAGAATATTACTTTCTAAGTAGTAGCGAATTTAAACAGAAAATTCAAGAGAACGCTTTTTTAGAATATGAGGAAGTGTATCAGGACACCTTTTACGGAACACTGGTATCTGAAATTAATAGGCTTTGGGCAGCAGGAAAACACGTCCTATTTGATATCGATGTAATGGGAGGACTAAACATCAAAAAAAAATACCCCAAGGAGACTCTGGCTGTATTTGTAAAACCCCCTTCTTTGTCAGCTTTGGAAGAACGCTTGAGAAAAAGAGCTACGGACAGCGAAGAGAAAATTAAAGAACGCCTAGCTAAAGCGGAATCTGAAATGCTTTATGCTCCACAATTTGACTCTTGTTTGGTTAATGATGATCTCGAAGTAGCCAAAAAAGAAGTTGTCCAGTTGGTAACCAACTTCATTAATTCCTGAAGGATGCCTACCTTTACTCGGTGAAGAAAGTCGGTTTGTTTTTTGGTACTTTTGACCCTATCCATAATGGACACCTAACCTTAGCGAACCACTTTGCTAGTGAGTCCGATTTGGATTCTGTATGGTTTGTCATCACGCCACAAAACCCTTTTAAGTTAAATTTTAAAATGCTTCCTAACGAGAATCGTTTGGAGCTTGTTCGGCTAGCTATAAAAGGATCTACAAAGCTTGATGTGAGTACCGTCGAGTTTGATCTCCCAACTCCAAACTATACCTATGATACCCTCACACATTTGGAAAACAAATACCCTGAAATACAATTTGCTTTACTCATGGGTGAGGACAATATGGTAACTTTTCAAAAATGGAAGCAGTATCAATCGATTTTAGATCGTTTTGAATTGTATGTCTATCCGAGAAAAACCCAATATTCAATTCCTGTAGAATTTAAAAAACACCCCAAAATTAAATGGACAGAGGCTCCTTTAGTTGAAATCACCTCCACCGACATCCGCAATAGAATCCAGCAGGGTAAAGAAATAAAATCAAACCTCCCTCTTGAAGTTTGGAATTGTATTTTGAAAAAAGGATTTTACAGCAACTAATTCTACTCCACTTTCTTTTTTAAAATCCTGTTTTGTGAGAAAAGTCTTACGAATACTACTCGGGTAAAACAGTCGACAACTCTTAAGTTTGTTGACTTTTAAGCCCTAAATCCTAGGGCTTTTGAAAAAGACTAAATTCTAAAAAAATAAAAAGATGAAAATTAACAGCAGTTGGGCCGTAGGTGGAGGTCTCTTTCTTGGTTTAGGAACGGGCTTCTTTTTTTTAAAAACACATCCGCTCTATTTTGTAGGATGCCTATTTTTAGGATTGGGTTTAGGTTTACTGGTAGGATCTCAGGGAACAAATAAAAATTCCTAGACTTTTGATAAAAAACTAATTCAAAATTTGAATTAGTTTTTGGGTCAATGATTTTCTGCTCCAGTCTTTCAGATTGGGAAAGGTGTTTTTTAGTTGCCCTTTTTTTAAACTAGCTTTTTCTAAAAAGTGTTTAATTTCAGATATTCGGTCGGGTTGAATCATTTGAGCATTCGTTCCTTGCATCAAAAAACGTCCTGCCTCAGAATCTGGATCTCCTATGGACAAAATGGGTTTTTCAGTAGCGATGTATTCCAATAGCTTCCCAGAAATCATATCCTTTTGGGCTCCAGAAAATATAATATTCAATAATAAATCTGCGCTTTTCATGAGCTCTATAGCTTTTTTATGAGAAAGATAGCCCGGTGCAATGATTTCGACCTGATCTAACTTTACTCTAAACTCCTCTAGAATTTCTTCTTGAATCTGACCTGCCAAGGAAAGACAAATAGTATGTTCATTTTGCAACGAATAAAGGGCGTCTAACACCCCCTGATACTCCTGATTGGTGGTTAGTAAGCCGGTGTAAACAATGTGAAACTTGGGATGCTGGGTATTTGTTATCGAGTTCATCAACTCATCGTCAAAACCGTTTGGAATCACGTGATAATTTTGGTCATGAACAAGACTTTTTAAATACTCCTGAAAATCTCCCCCAACGGTAGTGATCACCTCATCCGCATTGTGTAGAATATTTTTTTCTTGCTCTCGATCTTTGTTTTTTGCTCGAGCTGTTCTGTAAAGCTGAGCATTATAGAATAAGGTAACCCACGGGTCTCTAAAATCGACCACCCATTGAAGACCAAATTCTTTTTTTAATTGTGCCCCTACCCAATGTGAAGAATGAGGAGGACCTGTAGTGATGACTCGTTCGATACCCTCTTCAAGTATCCATTGTCGAGCTGCCTTCAGGGCATAAGGTCGCCAACCTTTTCGTGCATCGGGAATAAAATAATTTCCTCGAATGAAAGCCGCAATTTTTTCAAACAAGGATTGAGTTGCCACTACTCCCTGAGGAATTCCCTTATTTGAAGAAGCTGAACGTATTCTGGAATACCACCTCAACGGCTCTCGAGTAGAGGTTCGTAGGGTGGGGATATCTTCAACTTCAGAGACTAGGCTGGAATCTAGGACGGGATAAGAAGCTTTTTTTTTGTCAACGGTGAGCACATAAGGTTGCCATCCTAAGGCCTTGAGGTGTTTTGCAAAGTACATCCATCGTTGTACTCCCGAACCTCCTGAAGGTGGCCAGTAATAGGAAATAATAAGAATTTTATTAGCTCGTGCTTTCACGCGGATTTTTTGCCTTCCATAAAGGTACGGAAGAACAGGCTTCGCCGTAAAACAAACTTTTTGCTACAGGTTGCAATCTTCGGATCAGCTGAACATAAGCATCTTTAGGAATGCTGGGATCGGAACAGCCTTTAATCATAAGAGGTTTGTCTCTGAAAGAGGCCAGCTCTAATTCTGCAATTTTTTTTGAGAACAAATGGCGTTCTAGATCTTCCAAAGTACCCAGTACAATCTCTTTTGCGAAAGGTGCTAAATGACTCGTAACCAAAAGAACTGCCCATGCCGGTAAAATGGCGTCAGTAGAACAGTTAACAGCAATGTAGTGATCTTTATAGGCAGACCAATTTTCTTGATTGAGTAATTCTCGAAAAGGTTTTTCTCTTAAAATTAGTCCCTCATCCAACCATTGAGAAAGATCGATTAGGGTACGTTGACCCTCAGGAATCCAATCCTCTAAATCTATATTAATTAGGGGACTTTTAGCAACCTTATTTACGATTGTTTCTTCCATCTTTTATAACATTCCCAGTTCAAGCTTGGCTTCTTCACTCATCAAGTCTTGAGTCCAAGGAGGGTCAAAAGTGATTTCTACCTCTGCGCTTTTTACCTCATCTAGCGATTTTACTTTCTCCTCAACTTCCATGGGTAAAGACTCTGCAACAGGGCAATTTGGAGTAGTTAAGGTCATCAAAACTTTAACTTCCATGTCCTCGTTGACAAACACATCGTAGATCAATCCCAATTCGTAAATATCGACTGGGATTTCTGGATCGTAAATGGTTTTTAAAACATTGACAATTTTTTCGCCCAAGGCTCCAGTATCTTTAGTTTCTGACATTTTTTCTAGTTCAGTTGCGTTTGAAATGCCACTGCGTACATTTTGATTTGTTTAATCATTGAAACCAAACCGTTGGCACGTGTGGGTGATAAATGCTCTTTTAATCCAATTTTATCGATAAAATCAGTATCCGCTTCCAAAATTGCTTTGGGATTTTGATTGGAAAAAACCCGAATTAGAATCGCTATAATTCCTTTTGTAATTATGGCATCACTATCCGCAGTAAAAACCAACTGATCTCCTTCAAGGGAAGCGTGAACCCAAACCCTACTTTGGCAGCCTTTAATGATATTGTCATCGGTTTTGTGTTCCGCTGCGATCAGAGGAAGTGATTTACCTAGATCGATCATGTGCTCATAGCGTTGTGTCCAATCTTCAAAAAGGGAAAACTCCTCAATAACCTCCTGCTGTCTCTCTACAATGCTTTCCATACTCAAAATTAAAAATTTTATTGTAACATTTCAACAGCCTTTCGGACACCAATCACAAGCCGATCTATTTCTTGTTTGGTATTGTAAAAGGCAAACGATGCTCTAACCGTACCAGGGATTTGGTAAAAATCCATAATAGGTTGAGCACAGTGATGCCCTGTACGGACTGCAATTCCCATTTGATCTAAAATACTCCCGATATCATAGGGATGTATTTTACCAACATTAAATGAAATTACTGCTGTTTTTTTAGGGGCTTCTCCAAAAATTTTTAAACCCGGAATTTGAATTAGTTCTTTAGTAGCATACTCTAGCAATTCCGCCTCATAGGTCGCAATTGCCTCAAATCCGATGCTATTCATATAATCTAGTGCTGCACCAAAGGCGATTCCACCAGCGATGTTAGGAGTACCCGCTTCAAATTTATGTGGTAAATCTGCATAGGTCGTTTTTTCGAAAGTAACTGTAGCGATCATTTCTCCTCCTCCCTGATAGGGTGGAAGTTTATTTAATAAAGATTCTTTTCCGTAAAGCATTCCAACTCCTGTTGGTCCACACAATTTGTGAGCAGATGTTACATAATAGTCCACATCCAGTTGTTGAACATCCGGTTTGATATGTGGACAGGCTTGTGCACCATCTATCAAAACCTCCGCACCTACAGCATGGGATTTTGAAATAATTTCTTCAATGGGGTTTAGGGTTCCTAAGGCATTAGAAACGTGATTGACAAATACCAATCGTGTTTTTGAATTCAATAAACTCTCAAAAGCATTCATGTCCAAAGTCCCTTGCGGAGTCATTGGGATGACTTTTAAAAAGGCCCCTGTTCGTTCGCAAAGCATTTGCCAAGGGACAATATTCGAATGATGCTCTAAGGCGGAAACAAGTAGCTCATCTCCTTCTTCTAGCAAACGAGTATAGCCTGAAGCTATAAGATTGATGCTCTCTGTCGTCCCTGCGGTAAGGATGATTTCATGAGCGTGAGCGGCATTAAAATGCTTTTGTACAGTCCTCCGAGCTTGTTCATAAGCATCGGTAGCTTCCTGGCTTAATTTATGGACCCCACGGTGTATATTGGCATTTAGTCGGGAATAATAATCGACGATGACCTCGATAACTTGGCGCGGCGTTTGCGACGTTGCAGCATTATCAAAATAAACCAAATCCTGACCATTGACTTTACGTGAAAGAATGGGAAAGTCTGCTCGAATTTTATTTACATCAAACATCTACAATTCAAATCCTAGGTTAACACCAAGCTTTTTTGCAATCTGACCGTTGATTCGTTTTTTTAGGGAGGGAAGTTGTACACTTTCCAATACATTATTGGCAAAAGCATATGTCATTAGTGCCTTGGCTTCCTTTTTGGGAATCCCTCGGGATCGGAGGTAGAAAAGGGCTTCTTCATCCAGTTGTCCTATAGTACAACCGTGAGAACATTTTACATCGTCCGCAAAAATTTCAAGCTGTGGCTTGGTGTTTACGGTAGCTTTGTCATCCAAAAGGATATTGTTGTTTTGCTGGAAAGCATTAGTCTTTTGAGCAATTTTATCTACTAATATCTGACCGTTAAAGACCCCCTCAGAACGTTCTGAAAAGATGCCTTTGTAATCTTGGTGACTTTCACAATTCGGTTGGGCATGATGTACGAGTGTAGTGTGATCTACATGCTGCTTTTCATGTAAAATGGTAACCCCTTTTAGCGTAGATAGGATATGCTCCCCTTTATGGAAAAAACGCAAATTGTTTCGCGTCAATTTTCCCCCTAAGGAGAATGTATGCACGCTGGCATGACTTTTTTGCTCTTGAACAATATAGGTGTTGTCTATTAGCGATGCCGAAAGAAGATCGTTTTGAAGTTTATAGTAATCCAAAAATGCATCTTGATGAACATAGATTTCCGTAACACAGTTTGTGACCACAGGATGCTCTTTCAAACTTTGGTGGCGTTCGATGATTTGAACATGGGCGTTTTGATCAACCACAATTAAATTTCGAGGTTGTAACCAAAGTGCATTTTCGTTACCTGAAGAAAAATGAATGATTTCAATAGGCTTTTCAGCCACAACACTTTTAGGAATGTAAATGTACGCCCCTTCCTTTGCATACGAAGTATTCAAGGCGGTAAGACTATCATCCTCTGGAGCAATTTTATTGAAATACGTGTTGATTAACTCTTTGTATTTTGGTTTTGATAAGGCTGCTGACATTAAGCATACATCCAAGCCGTCATGTGTAGTATTTGATAAAAAGGGACTGTATACCCCGTCAATGAAGATTACTTTATAGGTATCCGTATCGTAGAGGAAGTATTTTTTGACATCGTTGACATGAATACTATTTTCAGATCTTGGATACAAAGCATAATCTTTTTGGAGTAAGGCGTCCAAAGAAGTGTATTTCCATGCCTCTTCTTTTTTGGATGGAAATCCTTTCTCTTCAAAAACTTTAAGCGCTGCAGCACGAACTTGGTGAACGCTATCATTTAAATTGAAGTCCTCTTCAAAAGCGAGATGTGAAGAAATCAGTTTTTCTTTAAACTCCATGTGATGCCAATTCTTTAATCCAGTCGTATCCTTTCGCTTCTAATTCGTGAGCCAACTCCTTGGTGCCTGATTTTACAATCTTACCATCAAAAAGTACATGAACAAAATCCGGAACTATGTAATCCAGTAAACGCTGATAGTGTGTAATTACAATTATGGCGTTGTCCTTGCTTTTTAGTTTGTTGACTCCATTTGCCACAATTTTTAAGGCATCAATGTCAAGTCCTGAATCCGTTTCATCCAGTATCGAGAGCGAAGGTTCTAACATGGCCATCTGAAATATTTCGTTCCGTTTTTTTTCACCACCTGAAAATCCTTCATTGAGGGAACGTGACAAAAACTTGGAATCTATATCCAACATTTTAGCCTTTTCTCTAATTTTTTTGAGCAATTCACTCGCAGGCATATCGTCCAAGCCTTTTGCTTTGCGATTGGCATTAATGGCTGTTTTGATAAAATTGGTCACAGATACTCCAGGAATTTCTACCGGATATTGAAAAGAAAGAAAAATCCCTTCATGAGCGCGTTCTTCTGCGTCCAATTCAGCGAGATCTTTACCCTTTAGGAGCATTTTCCCTTTGGTTATTTCGTAATCTTCATTTCCCGCAATGAGAGAGGAAAGTGTACTTTTACCCGAACCATTCGGCCCCATAATAGCGTGAACTTCTCCTGCTTTAACATCCAGATCAATTCCTTTAAGAATAGCTTTACCGTCTACTTCGGCATGTAAATTTTCTATTGTTAACATATATGTTATTTTATCCTACAGATCCCTCTAGGGAAATTTCTAATAATTTTTGTGCCTCTACAGCAAATTCCATTGGAAGCTTGTTCAATACCTCTTTGCTGAAACCATTAACGATTAAGGCAATTGCTTTTTCGGTATCGATTCCTCTTTGATTACAGTAAAAAATTTGATCTTCTCCAATCTTACTGGTTGTGGCTTCGTGTTCTATTTGAGCTGAGTTGTTCTTGGCTTCTATGTAAGGGAAAGTATGCGCTCCGCAGTCGTTACCCATAAGCAAAGAATCACATTGGGAAAAGTTTCGTGCATTTTTTGCACGAGAACCTACTTGTACTAATCCTCGATAACTGTTTTGGGATTTTCCCGCAGAAATTCCCTTTGAAATGATTGTACTTTTGGTGTTTTGACCAAGATGAATCATTTTAGTTCCTGTGTCTGCTTGCTGATAATTATTGGTTACTGCAATCGAATAAAACTCTCCTACAGAGTGATCCCCTTTCAATATACACGAGGGATATTTCCATGTAACTGCAGAGCCCGTTTCTACTTGTGTCCAAGAAATTTTAGAGCGATCATGACAAATTCCGCGTTTTGTTACGAAATTAAATACGCCCCCTTTGCCCTCTTTATCCCCAGGAAACCAGTTCTGTACTGTAGAATATTTTATCTCAGCATCGTCTAAAGCGATCAATTCTACAACTGCTGCATGCAATTGATTTTCGTCTCTTGAAGGTGCGGTACAGCCCTCCAGGTAACTTACATAGCTGTTTTTATCTGCAATAACTAATGTCCTTTCAAATTGCCCTGTTCCCGCTTGGTTAATCCGGAAGTACGTAGATAATTCCATAGGGCAACGAACTCCTTTGGGAATATAACAAAATGATCCGTCGGTAAAGACAGCACTGTTAAGACCTGCATAATAATTATCTGAAGGAGGCACGACGCTTCCCATGTATTTTTTTACTAATTCGGGATGCTCTTTAATCGCCTCTGAAATTGAACAAAAAATAATCCCTTTTTTTGCCAAAGTGTCCTTGAACGTAGTAGCAACAGAAACGGAATCCATCACGATATCCACAGCTACTCCTGAAAGTTTCTTTTGTTCATCTATGGATATTCCCAATTTTTTAAAAGTCTTGAGCAATTCAGGATCAACTTGGTCCAAACTATCGTATTTAGGTTTGGATTTTGGAGCAGAATAGTAGGAGATCGCTTGTAAATCAGGTTTGACATACTGAACATTTGCCCAGTCTGGTTCTTTCATTGCAGACCATGTTTCAAATGCTTTTAACCGCCATTCCGTCATCCACTCGGGTTCGTTTTTCTTTTTGGATATACTTCGTACAACATCTTTATTTAATCCGCTAGGAAATGTATCCGATTCGATATCGGTGTAGAAACCGTATTCGTATTCTTTTGTTTCTAACTCTTTTTTTAGTTCCTCTTCAGTATAAGCCATATTTTGTTCTTTTACAGTGAAAAGCTTTCTCCACAACCACAAGTTCTTTGTGCATTTGGATTGTTAAAAACGAATCCTTTTCCATTCAGTCCCCCTGAAAATTCAAGGGTAGTCCCTATAAGATACAGCAGGCTTTTCTTATCGACCAAAATCTTTACTTGATTATCCTCAAAAAGTTTATCCTCTTCATGAACTTCTCGGTCAAATTTCAAATCATAAGATAAACCTGAACAACCCCCGCTTTTTACACCCACACGAACAAAATCGTTTGAAGGATCAAAGCCTTCCTCACGCATGAGCATCGCAACTTTATCTTTTGCCGTTTCAGCAACTTTTATCATCTAATAAAGAATTATTCTAAATAATATGCAAATATAGCCTATTTCCTTTGATTTACTCGGAAATCCTATTGTTTTAAACTATGCTCGAATTGAGGAATTTAATTCCAAACGGCAATAAAAAGATCTTTTCCTCCCTTAGAATTCTGAAAATCCCCAGAAGTACTTTCGGTGCTTCCGACAACTAAAATTTTGCCATTAGAAAAATTTGAGAGTGCCTCTCCCAGATCCAAGCCATTTCCAACCAGCGTATGACTGCTAAGTACCTCGCCATTTGCAAGAGTATAGACCAGAAGTACATCATTTTTCAAAGTGTATTCTTCCTCTAGGGATAATGCATTCGAGGATTGATGCCCTACGGCAACTAGAGTTCCGTCCTCCCGCTCGACAAGAGCGTTTAAAGTTTCGAAACCTCGGTCTCCAATAGTGACCGTTTTTTTTAGAACCCCCTCAGGGGAAACCCACGCGAATAGAATGTCTGAAGATCCTTTGGGATCTAAAATGTCAAAATCTTGGCTATACGTTTGTCCAGCAATGAGATAATCCCCTGTACTTGTTTCTACTACAGCTTTCGCGGTATCATAACCACTCCCACCAATGGAACGTTCCCATAGTAACTCCCCCGATCTGTTGATTTTTAATACCCAAAAATCATAGCCTCCTTTGGGGTCACTAACATCAACATCCTGACTTTCTGTGGCTCCTACCAATATAAAATCTCCATTTTTAGTTTCGATGGCATCGTAAGATCGATCGTTATTGCTGCCACCGTAATACCTACGCCATTCTAAATTTCCGTCTTTATCTAACTTGTGGCACCAAAATTCTCCCACCCCATGTCTTGAAGATTTGTTCTCCACCTTACCCTCTTGACCTTCTCCTTTAGAGGCTGTAACATCTAAATAACCGTTAAAAAATAATCCCCCATCGGAGGTCGTTATAATGTTGTACGCATGATCGTGTCCTAAAAATCCGAAACTTTTTTGCCATAAAAGCGTTCCTTGAGAATCCGTTCTGATCAACCAATTGTCGTGTTGACCTTGATTCAGAGTCGCATCTCCATCTGCACTCATGCTGTACCCAATCAGGGCATATCCACCATCGGAAAGCTGGACTACATCATGCCCGCGATCATCTTTTGATCCGCCATAAGTTTGAGTCCACTCCAACTGAAAATTTGCGTCAAATTTCATTAAAAAATAATCGCTTCCTGCTCGGTTCTTACCACTAAAATCTCCATCTGTGCTCTCCGTATTACCGATAATAACAAATCCATTGTCCGAAGTCGTCCTAACGCTGTGTGCGATGTCCTCCAAACTTCCCCCAAAAGTTTGAACCCGTTCCCAATTCCCAATAACTGGTGGCAAAAAAGGAAAATCACTAAAATCCGTTTGTGAACAACCCAATAACAAAAAGAATAGAAATGACCTGAAGAGTTGTTTCATTAATCTTGAGAAGCTCGTACTAAAAATAATCCTGATTCAATATCATTTATAGCAATGACCCCGCTTTCAAAAAAGGGATAGACATTCCAAGCCCCGTTAAATTCTGGATTATTATCTGAAGGATAGGTGTCAAAAAACCCTTTTTCTGAAACCTGTTTTTCACCGATCGCGCTAATATCCAGCACACGCAAGCCGGCACGATAACTTGCTAAATAAAAGAGATCCCCTTTGGTGTACCCATTGTGATCTATCGCTTGAACGGTTGAATAATAATTCAAATGAAGCTTGGGGTCAGAAAGATCGGTGATGTCAAAGATACGGGTAGAGGTAGGCGAACCGAAGATTTGTTCATCTAATTCATCCCCCAATAAAAAATAACGATGGTCTTCTGTAAGATACCCTTGATGGGTATATCCTCCATTATCGTAATTTATAGATTTAACTAAAGTTGGATTTTCTTTATTTGTCACATCAAGAATAACGACTTGGTTGTTTGCTCCTCCATCACTATTACTTCCAAAAAAAAGTTCTTTTCCTTTATAGTTCTCATCGGGTCCATTGTAGTTTACAATTTGTGCATCGTGGGTGTAAGATGCATCTGCATATCCCCCTACCACCATCGGATTTTTTGGATCATTAATGTCAATAAATACAGGCCCGCCTTCATAAAGATTGGACCCCACAACATAAGCAAAACCACTGTCCTCATTAATACTGATGTTGTGTGCATTTTTAAAATCAGTGAGGTGTGCGTCTGCGGTAAAGGTCTGTCTTGAAGTAAGCCCTCTTAATTTTGTCAAATCAAAAACCTGCATTCCGTGATCTTGGGCTTCACTCACAATAAAAGCATGGTTTTTGTAAACTTTAATATCCCTCCAAATACTGGGTTTAGATGCAGTGGGTAATTTTCCCAAAAAAATAGGGTTTTCAGGATCTTCAATTGATAGAAATGCAGTTCCGTCATTTAGACCAGAAAGAACGTATTCTATCCCAGTTTCAGGATCTGTCCAGCCCCAATTGTCATTGGCTTCAAAACTTTCAAAATATTCTAACGGTATGTAGGATAACAAATCAAAGTTAGAACAAGGGTATCCTGCCGCAAATCCATCCTCACAGGGAACAAGACCGTTTATGGATTCTTTTTCAAGGGGATTAATAATATCGATTTCAGGGGAATCCTCTAGGAGTACTTCGTCCTCGTTCTCTTCCATTACGGATTTTGAACAACTCATTAATAGAACGATACCAGTAACCATTTTTAAAACTAGGGGCATTACTTTCATATTGACTTTTTTCAAATTTATTAAAGATACATTTCCAAATATTAATTCCACTGTTAAATAATTGTCAATTACTTTTGCATTATGTTTGAAAATAAAAACCAAAGCAAAACAGATCTTTCTTCCCTAGGAGAATTTGCATTAATTGATCATCTTACTTCTACGTTTAGCCTCAAAAATAAATCAAGTCTTCTCGGTATTGGAGACGATGCTGCTGTACTGGACTACTCCAACCAGCAGACCCTAGTAAGTACCGATCTGTTGATTGAAGGAATCCATTTTGACTTGAGCTATATGCCACTAAAGCATTTGGGATATAAAGCCATAATCGTAAACCTTTCAGACCTGTACGCAATGAATGGAACTCCTTCTCAAGTAACCGTTTCTTTAGCTGCATCCAACCGGTTTAGCCTCGAAGCATTGGAAGAATTGTATGCAGGAATTGCCTTAGCTTGTAAAAACTACAATGTGGATCTCATTGGGGGAGATACCTCCAGCAGTACATCGGGACTGATGTTGTCCATCACCGTTTTGGGAACCTCTGACAAAGAACATATTGTAAAGCGTTCTGGAGCTAAAGAGAATGATTTGCTTGTGGTAAGTGGTGATTTGGGTGCTGCCTACACGGGACTTCAAATTTTGGAAAGAGAAAAAGCGGTCTTTTTAGTCAATCCTAACTCCCAGCCCGATCTTACCCCATACAGTTACAGCATTGAACGTCAACTCAAACCTGAAGCGAGAAAAGATATTATCGAATTATTGAAAGAGTTAAAAGTAGTACCTACTTCCATGATCGATATTAGTGATGGCCTATCCTCAGAAATTTTTCACCTGGCAAAAGCATCGGAAGTTGGTTTCCACATTTTCGAAAACAAATTGCCAATGGATCCGGAGGTTAACCTAATTTGTGAAGAATTTAAAATCAATTCTACCACGGCTGTTTTGAATGGAGGAGAAGATTATGAATTGCTTTTTACCATTGCCCAAAAAGACTTTGACAAAATTAAAAATCACCCCCTACTAACTGTGATTGGTCATGTTGTAGAAAAAAATGCGGGTTGTCAACTGATCACCGGCTTGGGTCAACAAATTGAAATGCGTGCTCAAGGCTGGAATTCCTTTAAAAATAACGAAGGTTAACCCAAGGCAACATCTAACGTCATCATAACGATAAAGCCGCCAATAAAGCCGAGTGTCGCAATATCGGTATGTTTATCCTGCTGAGTTTCTGGAATTACCTCTTCAACAACTACAAAAATCATTGCTCCGGCAGCAAAGGCGAGTGCATAAGGTAATAAAGGCGTAAAGAAAGTAACGGCTACAGCGCCGATTACTGCCGCTACCGGTTCTACAATTGCGGAGAGCTGTCCGTACCAAAAACTCTTAAAACGACTTAAACCGTGACGTCTCATGGGCATGGCGACTGCAATTCCTTCAGGAAAATTTTGAATCCCAATTCCGATGGATAATGCTACAGCACCCGAAATGGAAGCTTCAGGAATTCCTGCTGCAACACCACCAAATAGGACACCAATAGCAAGCCCTTCAGGAATGTTGTGTAAGGTAATCGCTAAGGCTAATAATGTAGTTCGATGCCAAGGCGTTTTGATTCCCTCCGTTTCTTTAAAGTTGATATGTACATGAGGTAAAATTTTGTCCAAGCTGAAGATAAACAAGGCGCCCATTCCAAACCCTATGGCTGCAGGAATTACTTTTATAAATCCTTCTCCGGGACTCATCTCAATCCCTGGGGCCAATAAGCTCCAAAAACTTGCTGCAACCATAACGCCCCCCGTAAAGCCTAACATCCCATCAAGCACAATACGGTTCATTGTTTTTACAAAAAAAACAGTAGATGCACCTAATGCAGTAAGTCCCCAAGTAAATAGTGTAGCGTAAAATGCTCCTGCTATGGGACTAATAGATAAAAAAAAGTCAACTATATTTTCCATGCGAGAAGTTAATTACAGCAAAAATAAAGAGTTCCACAGAATATTCTATCAATTCAAGCCGATTTAATTACATTTACAAGGCGTCTATGAAAAAGCAGCATTTTGACTATATCGTTTGTGGAGGAGGAGCTTCTGGCTTATTATTTTTAAAAGCACTAACCGAAGATCCTTTTTTTAACGATGCCACTATTCTCCTGATTGAAAAAGAAACTAAAAATTCCAATGACCGAACTTGGTGCTTTTGGGAAGAAGAACAAGGAGCTTTTGATTCCATAGTTCATAAGGAATGGGGAACCGCTCAATTTTTTTCAAAATCACTTCATCTTGAATTCGATTTAACCCCCCTTCGCTATAAAATGTTACGCTCTCAGCCATTTTATAAAACGATTTATGATCGTGTAAAAAAAACCAAAAACATTAAACTACTCCAAACTCAAATTCTAGATCTCCAATCAAAAGGCGCCGTCACTCAAGTGATTACCTCTGAAGAAACGTATGAATCAACACGGGTTATAACCAGTCTCTATGACCATAATGCCCTTTTCCAGCAAAAAAAATATCCTGTGCTACAACAGCATTTTATGGGATGGTTTATTGAAACACCTAAAGCCTGTTTTGATCCCACAAAAATTCTGTTTATGGATTTCAATATCCCTCAAAATCAGGAAACCCGTTTTTTATATGTTTTGCCTTTTGATGAAACACACGCCTTGTTTGAATACACTTTTTTTTCTGAGAAAGTCTTAGATAAAAAAGTCTATGAAGAAGGCATCGAAGACTATTTAAAGAAAAAAGGAATTGACACCTTTACCCTGATAGAAAAAGAACAAGGCAACATCCCCATGAGTTGCTTCCCTTTTGAACAAGCCAACACCCCTTCCTTACTCCACATAGGAACTGCTGGCGGTTGGACTAAAGCCAGCACTGGATTTACTTTTCTGAACACCAATAGACAGGTTCATCGATTGATCGACTTTTTAAAAAAAGGGAAGCCCTTAAATGAATTTACTGCAAAAAATAGATTTCGCTTTTACGATTTACTTTTTCTCGATGTCTTGAGTAAATACAACTCAAAGGGAAGTGAATTGTTTGAGCGAATGTTTGCTAAAAATGACCCTTTAAGAATCTTTCGCTTTTTAGATGAAAAAACAGCCCTTTGGGAAGACCTATTGATTTTAGCTTCCTTCTCTTTCCAACAAAAAAAGTGGTTTATTTATGCCCTTTTTCGGCGGTTTTTTTAATATTTACGTTCCATTAGATTCTGCCCAAATTTTTTAAAAATAGACTTCCCCTGCGAATCTAATGAAAGGGAATCGAGTTTTTCAAAAGCTGCTTCTGTGTACTGTACTACCAAGGATTGTGTCCTTGTCTTGGCTCCCGAAGATTCAAAAAGTTCTTTAACAGCCTTAATTTTTTCCTCTGCTTTTCCTGAAGGTGTCTTTTCTGAAAACCATCTTAAAATTAAATCCTGATCGGCCTTGTTTGCTTGTGACATCGCTTGGTGGTAAAGAATCGTTTTTTTGTTTTCAAGTATATCTCCCCCTACTTGTTTTCCAAAAACTTTAGGGTCACCAAAAGCATCTAAAAAGTCATCTTGTATCTGAAAAGCTGTTCCTAATAAAACACCAAAATCATACAGCCCCTGGGCGTCTTGATTCGAGGCACCCCCAACTGTAGCCCCCATTTTTAAAGCACACCCTACCAAAACAGCTGTTTTTAAACGAATCATTTCCAAATAAGATTCCTGACTGACATGGGATTGTGTCTCAAAATCCATATCGTATTGCTGTCCTTCACAGACCTCGATAGCCGTTTGACTGAGCATTCGAGTTAAACTAGAAAATAGGCTGTCTTCATAGACTTCCAAACTCTGGTAAGCTTGAACCAACATAGCATCCCCAGAGAGAATTCCAGTATTCAAATTCCATTTCTCATGAACCGTTGGGTTCCCCCTTCGCAACGGGGCATCATCCATAATGTCATCATGCATCAAAGTGAAATTATGAAATAATTCAACTGCTAAAGCAGCGGCTAGCCCCCTTTCCACAGGAACATGATAAGCATCAGTAGCCATGAGAGTGAGTATGGGACGAATGCGTTTTCCTCCCAGATGAAGAAGGTACGAAATGGGTTGATACAGACCCGCAGGGGCTTCCTTTTGAACGATAGATTGAAGGTGATCCTGAAACTGTTTCGTATAGTCTAACATGAAAATTGATTTTTGTAAAAATAAGATTTAATCCAATGCTAATAGAAAAAGAAACTTTGGAAACTTTTTTTGTGTATTACGTTTCTTTGTTTAGATTTGCACAAAAAATTGGATGAAGGAGGCTATTGTAGCACAAGCGATTGATCTTTTTTTAAAGTACGGTTTTAAAAGTGTGACCATGGATGAGATTGCTCAGCAGATGAGGATCTCCAAAAAAACCATATACACCTGCTTTTCAAACAAACAAGCTCTTGTAAGAGAAGCTGTGTTCTTTCACTTTAGTTGTGTTTTAAAAAAAATCAAAACCATCTCTCAACAAGCAAAAGATCCAATTATTGAGTTGTATCAACTGAAAAAAGAGTCATTGAAACACATGACCAATGAGCACACTTCTCCTCAATACCAACTTCAAAAATTTTACCCACTTCTTTACGAAGAATTAAGAGTCATCGAATTTGAGTCTTTAAGTGGGATCTTCTATGAAAGCTTGAGAAAAGGGGTTGAGACTGGATTATTTCGCCCAGAAATCAATCTCGACTTTGTTACCCGAATTTTCTTTAACGGGATTAAAGGGGTGTCAGACATCAACTTATTTCCAATTGAAAAATACAAAATGGATGCGCTGTTGATTGATTTTTCAGAATACCATTTGCGCGCTATATGTACCCCCTTAGGAACCGAAAAATTAGAATTCTACAAAAAAGAACTTGACATATGATAACCAAATTCAAAGTACTTTTCCTTTTGGCTTTTGTTCCCCTTGTGTTCAATGCACAAGAACTGCCCGAACGAGTTAGCTTACAAGAAGCTATAACATACGGAAGAGAGAACAACCGACAGATCCTCAATGCCGATCGAGAAATCCAACGAGCCTATAAAGAGCGTTGGAGTGTAATCGCTATAGGTTTGCCTCAAATTAATGCAAATGCGTCCTATCAAAATTTTATTGAACTCCCTACCTCCTTAATTCCCGCCCAATTTTTTGGTGGAAAAGAAGGCGAATTTGCAGAAGTTCAGTTTGGAACTCCCCAAAATATGGTCGCAGGAGCAACACTCAGTCAATTGATTTTTGATGGTTCTTATATTATTGGATTGGAAGCCTCTAAGGTGTATTTGTCGATTTCTGAAAACATCCTTGAAAAAACTGTATTAGAGATTAGAAAAAATATTGTCTCTACGTACAGTTCCATCCTACTAATTCAAGAAAACATAAAGTTCTTAGAAAAGAACAGGGATAATTTAGTTGCAAATCTAGCTGAAATCCAAGCACTTTTCCGAAATGGCTTTGGAGAGGAAGAAAGCGTTGAACAACTGCGCTTGACACTTTCCGGAATCGAAACCCAACTTCGTTATGCTCAGAATACCGAAAAAATAACGCTGAATATGCTGAAATTACTCATGGGATTTCCAACAGAAGCCCCTTTGCAGCTATCCGATTCCCTAGATTCACTTACAACTCAAGGTTTATTTGAAGAAAAAATTGAAGCAAAACCCAATCTTGAAAGTAACATAGACATCAAGATTGCAACCAATAATTTGAAGTCTGAAAGTCTTTTATTCAAATATGAGAAATCCAAAAGTCTTCCTCAATTAACCGCTTTTTTAAATGGAAACTATACAGGGAACAGTGAAACCTTTTCCTTTATTGAATCGAATCAGAAATGGTTTGGAGCTGCACTTTTTGGGATCAATCTTAACGTTCCCATTTTTAGTTCGCTAAAAAGAAGCGCCGATACACAAAAAGCAAAAATTGCCGTAGATCAGGCCAGAACGAGTTTGGAGGAAACACAAGAACGAATAAATATTGAAGTTCAAGCCGCTCAAAACGATTATAGTCTGGCGGTTGAAACTTATTTTACCAACAAAGAAAATTTGGCATTAGCCTCACGCATAGAACAAAAAAATCAATCGAAATATTTTGAAGGACTTGCCAGTTCGTTAGAACTTCGCCAAGCACAGCTGCAGTTGTTCTCAGCTCAAAACAGCTACCTCTCTTCCATTCAAAATGTCATCCAAAAAAAATTGAATCTAGAAACCCTTCTTAACACTTCAGAACAATAAAAACATGAAAAAAGTAATTCTTTTAGTCAGTCTTTCCCTAAGCTTAATCCAATGTGGGCAAAAAAATGAAACCCCATTGAAAGCCGCTAATTTACCAGTGAGTTTAGATGAACTCACGGTTCAAAAAGACCGCTATATTCAGCAAATAAATACCTTGACCTTAGAATTGAATCAGGTCAATTCAGCCATAGAGAAATTAACCGTAAATGAAAAACGTGTACTTGTAAGCGCAATCGCTTTAAAAACATCAGCTTTTGAACATGCAATTGATATTCAAGCCAATATTAAGACACGCCAAAATTTACAACTGTACCCTGAATTAGGCGGAAAGCTGGAAAAGATCATCGTTAAAGAAGGGCAAGAGGTAAAAAAAGGAACACTGCTTGCCGTTATTGATGATGCTGGTTTTCAAGAACAAATTGATCAAATGCAACTTCAATTGGATTTAGCTAAAACTACCTTCGAGAGGACAGCGCGCTTGTGGGAACAAAAAATTGGTTCTGAGATGATGTTTCTCGAAGCAAAAACACGTTATGAAGCACAGAAGAAGCAATTGGACCAAATGAAGAAACAGTTGGCTAAAGCAAAAATATATGCTCCTTTTGATGGCATAATAGACGAAATTTTCGCAAACCAAGGATCCAACGTAGCTCCTGGAATGTCTCCCGTCCTTCGAATAGTTAATTTAAAAAGCATGTATGTGGAGGCTGATGTTCCTGAAAATTATTTGACAGCCATCACTAAAGGAAGTAAGGCTGTTGTAGAAATTCCAGTTTTAAACCTCACTCTGAATACAACTATCCGACAAACAGGAAGTTTTGTCCAACCCAGCAACAGAACTTTTAGAATCGAAGCTCCTCTAGAAAATGCAACTGGTCAAATAAAACCTAACCTCAACGCAAAACTTAGCGTGATCGACTATATCAACCCCAATGCTATTCTGGTTCCTCTGAGAACAATCCGAGAAAATGCTGAAGGAGAAAACTACGTTTTTGTATTAACAGACCCTGAAGGTGATAATAACTATATCGCGAAACAACGTTTTGTAACCCTGGGGAAAACAAAAAATGAAATGATTGAAATTACGGAAGGTATTTCTGAAAATGATTTGCTTGTTGATGAGGGGGTAGGCCTACTTGTCCCGGATCAGAAAGTTAAACGCATTGAGCAATAAACGCCAAACAAAATGAAAACACCCAAGATTAAAGAATTTTTACCCGCTAGCTGGGCCATAGATCACAAAACCGTGATTTATGTTATCATGGCTATCTTTTTCATTTTAGGGGTTAGTTCCTATTTCTCCATGCCTAGAGAAACGTTCCCTGAAATAAATGATACCAAGGTTTTTGTCAGTACGATTTACCCAGGAAATACGGCAGAAGATATTGAACGGTCGATTACAGATCCTTTAGAAGAAGCATTAAAAGGGGTTCCCAATTTAGTGGAGATTCGTTCTACTTCTTCTGAAGATTTTTCAGTGATTGAAATTGAATTTGATGAAAACATCACTATTGACGATGCCAAACAAAAAGCAAAAGATTTGGTAGATGGAATTACTTCTGGTCCCGATTGGCCGGTATTTAATAATGCAAAAGTAGAACCCAATATCTTTGAATTGGATTTTTCAGAACTTCAGCCTATTCTCAATATTAGCTTGCAAGGAGATTATCCGATAGAACAACTCAAGGTTTTTGCTGAAAAAGTTGAGTACCGTATCGAACAATTGCCTCAGATTAAAGAAGTTAATATTCGAGGAATCCAAGTTTTTGAGGTAGAAGTAGCGGTGGACATTTACAAGATGACAGCGGCTAAAGTTTCATTTAACGATATTATAGGCGCCATCTCAAGAGAAAATACTACCATTTCTGGCGGGAACATTGTTAGTGGTGGGCAGCGTAGAAATATTCGGCTCACTGGTGAAATTGAAAATCCCGAAGATTTGGCAACTTTTGTTGTAAAAACTGATAACGGACCTGTCTATCTGGGAGATATAGCAACCATATCCTTTAAAGAAAAGGAAGTGACTTCTTTTGCGCGTTCTTTTGGCAAAAAAGCAGTTTTATTGGACGTGGTAAAACGAGGAGGGAAAAACCTCGTTCAAGCCTCTATGGATATCAAAGAATTGGTTGCAGAAAATGAAACTTTAGGCTTACCCGATGACTTAGAAATTGTAGTTTCTAATGACCAGTCCAACATGACCCTTAACCAAATCAGTGAACTGGTAAACAGTATTATTTTTGGGGTCATCTTAGTAGTAACGGTTTTGATGTTCTTTCTTGGTTTCCGCAATGCCCTCTTTGTAGGATTTGCAATTCCAATGTCGATGTTTATGTCCTTTATGATCATGTCCTTTTTAGGATATACACTCAATACGATGGTGCTTTTCGGACTTGTTATGGGTCTTGGTATGCTCGTTGACAATGGAATCGTAGTTGTAGAAAATGTATATCGTTTGATGGAGAAAGAGGGGATGTCCCGAATTCAAGCAGCAAAAGCAGGGATTGGTGAAATTGCGTATCCGATTATTGTCTCCACCGCCACCACTATAGCAGCCTTTGTTCCGCTAGGAGCTTGGCCTGGTTTGATGGGAGAATTTATGATCTATTTCCCCATTACACTCTCTGTGGTATTGGGATCTTCCCTAATTGTTGCTATTTTCTTTAATTCCATGTTGGTTTCCCAATTCATGGAAATCAGTGATCGTGAAATCAGTACGAAATCCCTTTGGAGATTAACTTTTTTTATGGGTGGTCTTGGAATACTCCTGCTGTTTGGAGGTCCTCAAACCCGGATTTTTGGAAATCTAATGGTTCTGATCCCAGCCCTTTTTTGGTTGTATAAATTTTTTATAAAGAAATGGGCTTTGGCTTTTCAAAATTCATTTTTAATACAAATGGAAAATAGCTATCGCAAATTTTTAAGCTTTGCCTTAAGTGGAAAGAAACCTTATCTCTTTTTAGGGGGTACATTTTTTCTACTCTTCTTTTCCTTTGCCCTCATGGGAATTTTCCCGCCCAAAGTAGAGTTTTTCCCAAACAATCAACCACAACAGGTTTTTATTTTTTTAGAATATCCTGAAGGTACAGCAATTGCAAAAACAAATGCTACTACCAAAAAAGTGGAACAAGAAGTTTTATCCGTTTTGAAGCGACCCGAGTTCACTAAAAACGGAGTCAATTTACTTGTTGAGTCTATGGTTGCCCAAGTAGGTGAAGGTGCGGGAAATCCATTTATTGATAATGGAAATACCAACGAACTTCCTCATAAAGGCAAAATTACTTTGACTATGCGTGAATTTAATTTGCGCGAAGGAGTCTCCAGTGAAAGTCTTCGCAAAGCGATACAAGAACAACTCAATGGAAAATTTCCTGGCATCGCTATTTCAGTGGAAAAAGATGCCAAAGGACCACCAGCAGGGTATCCAATCACCATTGAAATTACTGGAGGAGAATACCTGGATTTAATTCTTACTGCAGAGGAAATGAAAGATTTTCTCAATCGAGTAAACATCAGTGGAGTAGAAGAACTTAAAATTGATGTAAATAAAAACAAACCCGGAAGTGAACTCGAAATTGATCGAGAAAAAGCAGGTGAATTGGGTGTTTCAGCTTCACAAGTAGGTCAGCTGCTCCGAACCTCGCTTTTTGGATCAAAAGCGGGAGTGTATAAAAAAAATGGGGATGATTATGACATTAACGTTCGTTTTAATGAAGCAGATCGTTATGATAAAAATGCCTTATTTAATCAAAACATCATCTTTAGAGATCCCGCTAACGGTCAAATTAAAGAAATCCCTGTTGCTGCTTTAGTGACGCAAAAAAACATTACCAGCTTCAACGCCATCAAACACCGAGACCTTAATCGGGTTGTTACTTTATATTCTCCCGTACTTGCGGGTTACAACGCAAACGAAGTAGTCGATCAGGTAAAAAAGGCATTAGAAAACTACAGCCTCCCAGAAGGGATCAACTTTAAGTTTTCAGGAGAAATTGAGGAACAAGAAAAAAATATGGCGTTTTTGACAAATGCTTTATTATCCGCCTTAGGGTTAATTTTATTGCTTTTGGTATTTCAATTTAATTCGATATCAAAACCATTAATCATTCTCTTGTCAATTTTCTTAAGTTTTACTGGAGTTTTCCTTGGCCTGATCGCATTCCAAATGCCTTTTGTCATTTTAATGACCATGATGGGAATTATCGCTTTGGCAGGGATCGTAGTAAATAATGGTGTCGTTTTATTGGATTACACCCAGCTTCTCATCGATCGTAAACACGACCAAGAAGAATTAGAGCCCGACGTATTACTGCCAAAAGATCTCGCTACTTTAGCTATTATTGAAGGAGGAGCTGCACGTTTACGTCCAGTTATCTTGACAGCGATTACTACAGTCCTTGGATTAATCCCACTAGCTATTGGATTAAACATCGACTTCTTCTCCATGTTCTCGGAGTGGAATCCTAAGATTTATATGGGAGGTGATAATGTCATCTTTTGGGGGCCTTTAGCTTGGACTGTTATTTTTGGTTTGACTTTTGCCACTTTCTTGACTTTGATTATCGTACCCGCAACGTTCTCCATCGTTTACTCTATCAAAATTGGTTTGAAGAAGATTTTATAAAGAATTTGAAATCCTAAGGCTTCACCCCTTAGGATTTTTTATTTTTGTCCAACATTATCACAACATGTATAGAACTCATAACTGCGGAGACCTCTCCCTTGATCAATTAAACCAAAACGTAACCCTTTGTGGGTGGGTACAAAAAAATCGTAACAAAGGATTTATCATCTGGATCGATCTACGTGATCGATATGGGATAACTCAGTTGGTCTTTGATGAGGAACGCACGCCTAAGGCTATCTTTGAAAATGCACAAAGCTTAGCAAGGGAGTTTGTAATTCAAGTTCAAGGAACCGTAATTGAACGGGAGTCTAAAAACCCAAACATGACAACAGGAGCGATTGAAGTATTGGTTCATGATTTAAAAATCTTGAACCCCTCTAAAACCCCTCCGTTTACGATTGAAAATGATACGGATGGTGGAGAAGAACTCCGTATGCAATATCGTTATTTAGATATTCGTAGAAATCCTGTAAAAGCAAAGCTCCTTTTCAGACACCGAGTCTCCATGGCTGTTCGAAATTACTTATCTAAAGCTGGCTTTATTGACGTTGAAACGCCTTATTTAATCAAGTCTACGCCCGAAGGTGCCCGAGATTTTGTCGTCCCTTCTCGTATGAATGAAGGGCAATTTTATGCCTTGCCACAATCCCCTCAAACCTTCAAACAACTGCTCATGGTTGGCGGTATGGATCGCTATTTTCAAATTGTTAAATGTTTTCGTGATGAAGACCTTCGAGCCGACCGACAGCCAGAATTTACTCAGATTGACTGTGAAATGGCCTTCGTAGAACAGGAAGACATTCTAAATCAATTTGAGGGGCTTACCCGACATTTACTTAAAGAAATTAAAGGCATTGAGGTGGACACTTTTCCCAGAATTTCCTTTGATGAGGCAATGAAAACCTACGGTAATGACAAGCCTGACATTCGTTTTGGAATGACCTTTTGTGAGCTGAATGAATTGGCTCAAGGAAAAGGTTTTAGTGTTTTTGACAGTCAGGAATTGGTTGTCGGAATTACCGTTCCAGAGGCTGCAGAAATGAGTCGTAAGGAAATTGATGCCTTGATTGAATGGGTTAAACGTCCACAAATAGGAGCCAAAGGACTGGTTTATGTTAAATGCCTTTCGGACGGAAGTTTTAAATCCTCTGTAGACAAGTTTTTTAGCCCTGAGGACTTAGCTGCATGGGCAGGACATTGTAAAGCTCAAGCGGGAGATCTTATTTTAGTATTATCTGGGGATACGAAAACAACACGAACCCAACTCAGTGCACTTCGAATGGAAATGGCAGAACGATTGGGATTGAGAAATCCTGAAGTTTTTGCTCCCCTCTGGGTTACGGATTTTCCATTGTTGGAATGGGATGATGAAAGTAAACGCTACCATGCCATGCATCACCCCTTTACCGCGCCTAAACCAGAACACCTTAATTTATTAAAATCAGACCCTGCTTCGGTGAAAGCCAACGCCTATGATTTAGTATTAAACGGAAATGAAATTGGAGGGGGTTCTATTCGAATTCACAATCAAGAATTACAGTCTCAAATGTTTGATTTACTTGGATTTTCTAAAGAAGAAGCACAAGCACAATTTGGCTTTTTGATGGATGCCTTCCAATACGGTGCTCCACCACATGGAGGAATTGCTTTTGGGTTGGACAGACTCGTTGCTATTTTAGGGGGAGAGGAAACCATTCGTGATTTTATCGCTTTCCCAAAAAACAATTCCGGTAGAGATGTCATGATAGACGCTCCTGCTCCTATAGATGATGCTCAACTCGCAGAATTATCACTCAAAATAACTGCAGCAAAAAAAGAATGAAACTTTTTTTAAGGATCTTTTTCACGGGGATACTGCTATGTTTGTTTTATGGAATCTATTACAGAACTCAAGTTGATTTTAAAACTGGAGAGCGGATTATTGGATTTACCGTTTTAAGTGCTGCTTTAATCTATCTCCCCTTGTTTCTTTATCATCGCTGGAATGGAAAAAAACTTCAAGACTATACCCTCACGGAAGAAAACTTGAAAAAAATGAGAGAAAACAGGAACGAATACTCCCAAACGAGAAATCACCCATCAAAAAGAAAAAAGAGTTCTTAAAATTCATGATTTCTAGAAACTCGATTTTTCAAAATTCTCACGAAAAGAATTGAAAATCAGTACGATTTAAAAAATAAATGTGTTAAAATTTACAGTTCGTATTATTTTAAGCTTACCTTTGCCCCATAATTTTTAAACAAAAGCATGACTGGTACAGTTAAATTTTTCAATGAAGCCAAAGGATTTGGATTCATTACTAACGATGAGTCCGGAGAGGATGTATTCGTTCACATTTCAGCCTTAGATGGCGTGACCCTTAGAGAAGGGGCGAAAGTAGAGTATGTAGAAGAAGAAGGTAAAAAAGGGAAGCAAGCTTCCAACATCAGCCTATTATAATTTATATATGATTACTGTGATTAGAGCACTTCTTGATGAAGTGCTTTTTTTTTATCCTCTTTTTTGAGCGAAAAAAACATCCAAAAGGAGCTTCGCTTCACTTTCCATAATTCCACTATGAATATGCGTCTTTGGATGCAACTGTATCCCTGCTTGTTGAAAACCCCGATGAGAATCTGAAGCTGCAAAAACAACCCGCTCCAATTGGCTCCATGCTAGCGCGCCAGCACACATTACACAAGGTTCAAGTGTTACGTACAATGTGCATCCACTAAGGTATTTCCCGTTTAAGTAATTTGCAGCTGAAGTAATGGCTTGCATTTCAGCATGTGCAGTAACATCTTTCAGTCGTTCAGTTAAATTATGTGCTCGAGCTATAATCCTTTGCTCAACTACGATAACCGCTCCTACAGGCACTTCTTCAGCATCAAATGCTTTTTGAGCTTCTACCAAAGCTTGTTTCATAAAGTATGCGTCATCCAATTCCATACTCCAAAAATACGAAAACCAAGAGCATTTAATCCCTTTGGGTTTTGCTTACCTTTACGACATGTCAAAAGCATTGTTAGAGAAGATTACAGATCCTTATGTTTTACGAGCTTATCCTCGAGAGGTTTTGCCTGAAGTGGCAACTGCTTTAAGAGAGACGATCATTAACTCTTTAGCAAAAGGAGAGGGCCATTTGGGGTCCAGTTTGGGAACGGTAGAACTCAGTATTGCTCTACATTATGTGTTCAATACCCCAGAAGACCTCTTGCTTTGGGACGTAGGACATCAAGCCTACGGTCATAAAATGCTTACTGGAAGAAGAGAAGATTTTCAAACTTTACGCCAGGAAGGAGGGATTAGTGGTTTTCCTAAACGAGAAGAAAGTCCCTACGATGCATTTGGAACGGGTCATGCAGGAACCACTATCTCTGCCGCTTTAGGAATGGCATTAAGTGCAAAAATTCAAGGCCATCAAAGACATCATATCGCGGTCATAGGCGATGCCTCCATAGCCAATGGAATGGCCTTTGAAGCCTTAAACCATTTGGGAACGACTACTGCTAATGTTTTGGTAATTCTTAACGATAACAGTATGGGCATCGATCCAAGCGTCGGGGCACTTAAAGATTACTTTGATGCCGTTAAAAACGATATGACTACCCTTTCAAATTTTTTTCAATCACTAAACCTTCCCTATTCAGGTCCAATAGATGGGCATGATATGGATGCCCTTTTGTCTGTATTAGAAACCCATAAAAACCAAAAAGGTCCGCGATTGCTTCACCTTGTCACCTTAAAAGGAAAAGGACTTCCCCTAGCTGAAAACGAACAAATTACCTACCACGCTCCTGGAAAATTTGACCCACTCACTGGCAAATTGAATCCCAAACCAACGAATGATAAAATCAAATATCAGGATATTGTAGGTCAGACGCTTTTAAAACTCGCAAAGGAAAACCCCAAAATAATGGCCATAACTCCTGCCATGCCCACGGGCAGCGGCCTAGTTGCTATGATGGAGGCTTTCCCAGATCGGTGTATTGATGTCGGTATTGCTGAACAACATGCCGTTACTCTTGCTGCAGGGATGGCTACACAAGGTTTGCTTCCCTTTTGTGTAATCTATTCCACTTTTTTACAGCGTTCTTATGATCAAATTATTCACGATGTAGCCCTTCAAAAGCTCCCGGTTGTTTTTTGCATTGACCGTGCAGGTATTGTGGGGCATGATGGTCCCACCCATCATGGAGTTTTTGATATTGCCTTTCTACGGTGCATCCCTAATCTTATGATAGCTGTTCCACGAGATGCACAAATGCTCCAAAATCTTTTATTTTCGGCACAGTTGGACTTAGATCTCCCGCTAGCTATCCGCTATCCAAGAGGCTTTACGGAGTTAGCTGAATGTTCTAGTCGCTTAGAGAAAATAAAATGGGGCAAAGGGAGTTTGTTAAAAGAGGGAAAACGCTATGCGATTCTTTCGGTTGGTACCATGGCTCAATCCGTCCAAAAAGCTTTTCTAAATTTTGAGGATGCTGAACTGTTTGCTCACTATGACTTGGGATTTGTAAAACCTTTGGATGAAGATTTATTACACCCTATTTTTCAAACGTATGAACGCCTGATCGTTTATGAAGAAGGCACTCTACTGGGTGGAGCCGGTAGCGCTATTTTGGAATTCGCTGCGACACATAATTATGCCATTCCAATTGACTTAAAAGGAATTCCCGATCAATTTATTTCACACGGGAATCCACAAAAATTACTGCAAAAACTAGGGCTTGATCCCGAGGGGATTCTAGCAAATTTGAAACTTCTCACAAATAAAAACAAGGAATGATTCCCAAAGCCCAATCGTTTTTTATATTTAACCAATGAGCGAACAAAAACGACTTTTCTTACTTGATGCTTATGCTCTAATTTTTAGAGGTTACTATGCATTTATTAAAAATCCAAGAATCAATTCAAAAGGAATGGATACCTCGGCCATTATGGGGTTTACCAATTCCCTACTCGATGTAATCAAACGAGAGCGACCAGATCACTTAGCTGTTTGTTTTGACAAAGGAGGCTCTTCAAGTCGAACGGAACTGTATACCGAATACAAAGCAAATCGAGACGAAACTCCAGAAGCTATCAAAATTGCTGTGCCTTATATTCAGCAAATTCTCCATGCAATGCATATTCCTGTAGTCGAAAAAGCAGGTTTTGAAGCAGATGACATTATTGGAACATTAGCAAAACAGGCAGAAAAGGAAGGGTATAAGGTCTTTATGGTTACTCCTGATAAAGATTTTGCTCAACTCGTTTCAGAAAATATTTTTATGTACCGACCCGCACGGATGGGAAATGGAATCGAAATTTGGGGTATCCCTGAGGTGCAAAATAAATTTGAAGTGGAGCGTCCAGAACAAGTCATTGATTATCTGGGAATGATGGGTGATGCAGTGGATAACATTCCTGGACTTCCTGGTGTTGGGGATAAAACTGCTAAAAAATTTCTCAAAGAATACGGTTCTTTGGAGAAACTTCTGGACAATGCCTCTGAAATAAAAGGAAAACTTGGAGAAAAAATCCTAGCCAGTAAAGAACTTGGAATTTTATCCAAACAACTCGCTACGATACTTTTGGATGTACCCGTAGTCTTCAAAGCAGAGGACTATGAACTCAGTCAACCCGATCCCGTAGCCGTGGGTAACGTCTTTGAAGAATTAGAGTTCAGAAGAATGGCAGAGAATTTTAAAAAAATATTTTCTTCAACCGAACAAATAAGAGAAGCTCCCGCAGAGTTAGTCGTCAAAAAAAAGAGCCCTCAAGAAGGTCAACAATTTGATTTATTTGCTGCTCCCGGAAGTGGGACCGTATCGAACGATCAAGACAAGAGCAAAAAAGATCTAACTACAAAAAAACATTGGTATCAAACAGTAAATAGTCCTTTGTCAAGAGAGCTATTACTCAAAAATTTACTTCAACAAAAAAGTGTTTGCTTTGATACCGAAACCACCTCTTTGGATGCTTTACAAGCAGAGTTAGTCGGAATTGCTTTTTCTTGGGAGGAATCCAAAGGGTTTTACCTTGTATTACCCGAAGATCGAAAACAGACATTGGAAATTCTAAATCCATTTAAATCCTTTTTTGAACATCAGGAGATCGAAAAAATTGGTCACAATCTAAAGTATGATCTCAAAGTTTTAAAAAACTACGATATTTCAGTAAACGCTCCCCTTTTTGACACGATGATTGCACACTATTTGGTTAATCCAGATATGCGCCACAATATGGATGTACTGGCGGAAACGTATTTGGATTACACCCCCCAATCCATAACGGAATTGATTGGAAAAAAAGGAGTGAACCAAGGAAATATGCGGGATGTGCCTATAGAAAAGCAAACGGAATATGCTGTTGAGGACGCAGACATCACCTTCCAACTCAAACACTATTTTCAAAAAGAGATGGAAGCTGCTGAAACCCTTGAACTTTATCAAAAGGTTGAGCTCCCGCTAGTCAAAGTATTAACAGAGATGGAATGCCATGGAATCAATTTAGACGTTCCTTTTTTAGAAACCCTCTCAAAAGGGCTTACGCATGATATTCAAAAACTGGAGGAGGCCATCTTCGATGCTGCTGGGGAAACTTTTAATCTGGCATCCCCGAAACAACTCGGTCCCATCCTTTTTGAAAAGCTCAAATTAGTAGATAAACCGAAAAAAACAAAGACAGGCCAGTACTCAACTGCAGAGGAGGTACTCTCTTATCTAGCTAAAGATCACCCGATTGTTTCAGATATTTTAGACTGGCGTTCTTTAAATAAATTACAAAACACTTACGTAGAAGCACTCCCTAAAGAAATCAATCCGAAAACAGGACGTGTTCACACTATTTACAATCAGGCCGTAGCCGCTACGGGAAGACTAAGCAGCAACAACCCTAACCTACAAAACATACCAATTCGTACACCCAGAGGGCAACAAGTTCGGAAAGCCTTTATCCCAAGAGATGAAAATCATGTCCTTTTAGCTGCGGATTATTCCCAAATCGAATTACGGATTATTGCTGCTTTAAGTGGGGATGAAGGAATGGTTACCGCTTTTCAGAATCAAGAAGACATCCATCAAGCTACTGCAGCAAAAGTATTTGGTGTCCCTATAGAGGAAGTAACAAAAGCACAAAGGAGTAATGCCAAAACCGTAAATTTTGGAATTATATACGGAGTTTCTGCTTTTGGGTTGAGTCAACAAACGGATTTGAATCGAACCGAAGCAAAAGAGCTGATCGATACCTATTACGCAACCTATCCTAAACTTCGTAATTACATTCAGGATCAAGTCGATTTTGCACGTGATCACGGATATGTCACAACCGTATTGGGAAGAAGACGCTATCTTAAGGACATCAATTCACAAAATGCCGTTGTTCGAGGAGCCGCTGAACGTAATGCCGTAAACGCGCCAATTCAGGGAAGCGCTGCAGATATCATAAAATTAGCGATGATTGCCATTCAGAAAAAACTTGATAAAGAACAATGGAATTCTAAAATGTTACTTCAAGTTCATGATGAGTTGGTGTTTGACGTACCCCTAGATGAGGTTGATTCGTTGAAGATTATGGTAAAATCAGAGATGGAGAATGCCTTTTCACTTGCAGTTCCTTTGGTTGTAGATCTCGGAATTGGAAAGAACTGGTTAGAAGCTCATTAACAAAAATCACTTCCTAAAATGGTCGTATTGAAAATTAGAATAAAAAATTTTTTCAAACTCATATATAATTGTACATTTGCAGCCCGTTGAAACAATTTTCAGCGGCTTAAAATAATTATTGTGAATACACTGAGTTATAAAACAATTTCTGCTAACGCTAACACTGTCAACAAAGAATGGGTTGTGATAGACGTTAAAGACCTTCCTCTTGGAAGAGTTTCTGCAATTATTGCAAACTTTTTGCGAGGTAAATACAAAACCAATTTCACCCCTCACGTAGATTGTGGTGACAACGTTGTGGTGATTAATGCTGCTCACGTTACGTTAAGTGGAAACAAATGGGATCAAAAAGAATACATTCGCCATACTGGATTTCCAGGTGGGCAACGTATCCTTAATGCAACTCAATTGCACGCTAAAAAAGATACTCGTTTAGTAGAAAATGCAGTTAGAGGAATGCTTCCAAAAAATAAATTAGGTGCTGACTTATTCAGAAACCTTCGTATTCATGGTGGTGCAGAACACCAACACGATGCGCAAAATCCAAAAGTTATTAATATAAACGATTATCTATAATGGATACAGTTCACACTATTGGCCGAAGAAAGACTTCTGTTGCTCGTATATACGTTAGCGAAGGAAAAGGAGCAATCACGGTTAACAAAAAGAATTACACGGACTATTTCCCAACACCAACTTTACAATACAAAATCCAACAACCATTCATGTTAACCAACACAGAAGGAAGCTACGATTTGAAAGTAACTGTAAAAGGTGGAGGAAGTAATGGTCAGGCAGAAGCTGTGCGTTTAGCTATTGCGAGAGCACTTTGCAACATCAACGAAGAGCATCGTGCTGAGTTAAAACCAGAAGGTTTGTTGACCCGTGATCCACGCATGGTAGAACGTAAAAAATTCGGTCAGAAAAAAGCAAGAAAAAAATTCCAATTCTCCAAACGATAATTGGTACGGTTCTGTATTTGCAGGACAAAGTTCATTCATTTATTACAAACAACCAGTTGCTTAAAACCGCCACGGCGGACATTAGTTTAGCATCTAAACAAATCCAAAGATTTGTTGCTAATCAAAAGGAACGTAAACTAACAAACAATGGCAAAACCACAAGTAAATGACCTGCTCAAGGCAGGCGTCCATTTTGGACACTTAACCCGAAAATGGAATCCAAACATGGCTCCCTACATCTATATGGAGCGTAATGGAATTCACATCATCAACCTTTACAAAACGGCTGCAAAGATTGAAGAAACCAATGAAGCGCTCAAGAAAATTGCTGCTTCAGGAAGAAAAATCCTCTTTGTTGCGACAAAAAAACAAGCAAAAGATATCGTTGCTGAAAAAGCAAAGGGAATCAATATGCCCTATATCACTGAACGCTGGCCTGGTGGAATGTTGACCAACTTTGTCACCATCAGAAAAGCAGTTAAGAAAATGGGATCCATCGATCGTATGAAAAAAGACGGTACGTTTGAAACCCTTTCCAAAAAAGAACGCCTCCAAGTAGACCGTTTAAGAGCTAAACTAGAAAAGAACTTGGGTTCGATCACGGATATGACTCGACTTCCTGGAGCTATTTTTATCGTAGATACTACCCGTGAACACATCGCTGTGCGTGAAGCTCAAAAACTCAAAATTCCAATTTTTGCAATGGTCGATACAAACTCCGACCCGCGAGATGTTGATTTTGTAATCCCTTCTAACGACGATGCTTCAAAATCTATTGAAAAAATATTAAGCCTCGTTACGGAATCTGTTGCTGAAGGGCTTAGTGAAAGAAAGAAAGAAAAAGACGGTGTTTCTGATGACGATGCAGCTGAAATGGAAGCAGCAGCACTACAAGAAGTCGCGGACACAGCAGTGCCTGTAGTTACTGCAGAAGAAAATAACGAAGATGCTCCTGAAGCCGCAACTGAAGGAGAAGAATCTGCTGAATAACTAGCTTAATTAATAAAAAAAAAGAAAAATTGTGAAAATTACTGCATCTGAAGTAAACAAACTCCGCCAATCCACTGGCGCTGGGATGATGGATTGTAAAAAAGCACTTGTTGAAGCCGAAGGTGACTTTGACAAAGCTGTTGAAAATCTTAGAAAGAAAGGTCAAAAAGTAGCTGCAAATAGAGCCGACAGAGACTCTTCCGAAGGAGCTGTTTTAGCAAAAGTTAATGAGGAGAAAACCGCTGGAGTAATTGTTTCCTTAAACTGTGAAACCGACTTTGTAGCGAAAAATGATTCTTATTTAAAATTGGCCAACGCGCTTACTGATCTTGCCCTTCATTTTGAAACTTTAGAGGATTTTTTAGCAGCAGATTTCGAAGGGATCACTGTAGCGGAAAAACTAACTGAACAAACTGGTGTGATTGGAGAAAAAATTGAAATCGGTGGTTTCAAAACACTCAAAGCTCCTTTCGTAGGAAGTTACATTCACGCGGGTAACAAAATCGCTACACTTGTTGGTCTTTCAGGAAGCATAAACGATGCTGAAGAAGTTTCTAAAAATGTGGCAATGCAAGTTGCAGCGATGAATCCTATCGCATTAAACGAAGAAGGAGTTGATGCCACAGTAATCGAAAAAGAAATTGAAATTGCTAAAGAACAACTTCGTCAGGAAGGAAAACCAGAAGCAATGTTGGATAATATTGTAAAAGGTAAAATCAACCGTTTCTACAAAGACAATACTCTTGTAAATCAAGATTATATTAAAGACAACAAGGTTTCCGTTGCTGCATACGTTAAGTCGGCTGGTGATGTAATCGTCACTGGTTTTGAGCGCGTTGCTTTAGTGTAGATTCACTATCCCTTACCAAATGAAAAGCATCCTTGAAGGATGCTTTTTTTTTTACCTTTAGTAGATGATAAAACAAAAATGTCCTTGGTGTTTGGGCGATCCTATTTACGAAAACTATCACGATACCGAATGGGGTGTGCCCGTATTCGATGAGCAAAAGATTTTTGAATTTTTAACTTTAGAAACTTTCCAAGCGGGATTAAGCTGGATTACGGTTTTAAAGAAACGAACTCATTTTTCTGATGCTTTTGATCAATTTGACTATCATAAAATTGCAGAGTACGATTCAAAAAAAATTGAAGATTTAAAAGTCAATACTGGAATAATAAGAAACCGATTGAAAATCGAAGCTGCTGTTAATAATGCACAAGCCTTTGTCAAAATTCAGGAAAAATATGGAAGCTTTTCTAATTTTATTTGGGACTTTGTGAACGGCAAACCGATCATAAATTCTTTTAAATCAGTGAATGAAATTCCCCCTTTTACTCCTTTAGCACAAAAAATTAGTTTTACCCTCAAAAAAGAAGGCTTTAAATTTGTTGGTCCAACGGTACTATACGCCCATATGCAGGCAACAGGACTGGTCAATGACCATCTAGTAGATTGTTTCCGATATCGGGAAGTTACTCTTTAAAAAGGCAGATCGTCTTCTACTTCGTTTGCATCTCCCTCAGCAGGTTCAAATGCAGAAGCCGGTGGCATTGGAGGCATGTCTGTTGGAGAAACAGCGCCTTCTGAAACGTCAATACGCCATCCTTGAACGGAATTAAAATATTTTGTTTCCCCTTGAGGGTTCACCCATTCTCTTCCTTTTAAATTGATCCCGATTTTTACCCCTTGACCAACTTGAAAAGCATTGAGAAGATCGCATTTATCTTGAATAAATTCAACTAAAATATGCTGAGGGTATTGTTCCTCAGTGGTTACTACAACCTCTCTTTTACGGAAACCATTTGTCCCATAAGTTTTCGTTTCGTCTATCCATTTTATTTTTCCGACTAATTCCATGTCCTGTTATACTTTGAAACAAAAATAACAAAAGTTTTTAGGGGGGTACTCCCCTTTAACTCATTTTCTTAAATTGATTTATCTTCGTGTCAAAGCTACTTATGAAATTCCCAAGTAACGTTATCGGTAAACTCAAAAACAGCTGGTTACTGTTCGCCTTTGGAATTGTTATTTTGATTTTGTGGAACACCAATGTTTTATTTCGAAATCTAAGCAAAGAAGAGCGAACTAAAATGGAGTTGTGGGCTATGGCTCAAGAAGAATATATTCAAAATCAAGAATTGAATAACTTAACCTTTGAAGTACTGCAACGGTCAGGACAAAACCCCATGATTCAAGTCGATGCAAACGATAAAATTCTTGAAATGAGAAATATCGATTGGGATGAAACCAAGCAAGATTCTGCAAGTCTTTATCGGATTCTGGAGAAAATCAAAAAAGAAAATCTCCCTATTGTCATCCAATACAAGGATAGCAAGGGAACGCTTGTAATTGATCAAAAGCTTTATTATGGAAATTCAGCAACTCTAAAAAAACTTCAATATTACCCTTTAGCCTTGTTGCTCATCATTATTTTGTTTGGTGCTGTGTTGTATTTTATGTTTAAGACTGCGAAAATTGCTGAACAAAATAGACTTTGGGCTGCCATGTCAAAAGAAACCGCTCACCAAATTGGAACCCCATTGACCTCCATGATTGGTTGGATTACTTTACTCAAAGAAAAGCAACCCGATTCTACCTCCTTAAAAGAAATTGAAAAAGATATCGCTCGGCTAAATTTGATAACAGAACGTTTTTCTAAAGTAGGCTCCATCCCAGAATTACATCCGAATGATCTTGTGGAGTCTATAAAAATCACGGTGGACTACCTCCAAAAAAGAAGCTCTGAACACATTCAGTTTCATTTGCAACTCCCAAATAAACCTATTCTAATTCCTCTCAATCCCCAATTAATTAGTTGGACTATTGAAAACTTGATCAAAAATGGAATCGACGCTATGAAAGGAAAGGGTGTCTTGCATATCCAACTGAAAGAGCACCCGTCTCAAATAGAAGTCCTTATCCAGGATAGTGGTTCAGGAATGAAAAAAGAACTTGCTTCTAAAATTTTTAAACCAGGATTTACCACCAAAACGAGGGGTTGGGGACTTGGTTTATCCCTAGCAAAAAGAATAGTTGAAGATTTTCATTTAGGAAAAATTTCGGTATTGAAAACAGAGATTGGTCAAGGGACTACTTTTCAAATACTCTTAAAAAAAGAGGTTTCTGTCCGGGCTTAGAATAAGCCATCTAGGGCGTCAGAAATTCGTTTGGCAATAGCCTTCATTTCTTCATCCGCTACGGAGACCTTTTTTTGAAACGTAACATCTTCCATCCCCTCTATAGGAATAAGGTGGACGTGCGCATGAGGAACTTCAAGCCCTATTACGGATAAGGCGATACGCTTGCATGGAACCACTTGCCTGAGTGCTAAAGCTACCTTTCTTGAAAAGGACATCAGCTGAATGTAGTTGTCCTCTGGCAGGTCAAAAAGTTTATCAACGGGGGTTTTAGGAACGCATAAAACATGTCCTTTTGCATTGGGGTTGATGTCCAAAAAAGCAAAGCAATTCGAGTCTTCAGCCACTTTATAGCTTGGAATTTCCCCTGAAATAATTTTGGAAAATAACGTAGCCATTAGCTTCTATTAATAGAAACAATTTCTAGGGCTATCGTACCGTTTGGAACGGAAATCGATGCAATATCACCCACTTTTTTTCCCAATAAGCCCTTCCCAATAGGTGAATCAACAGAAATTTTTCCTGTTTTAAGATCCGCCTCACTCTGAGCTACTAAGGTATATTTCATAATTGCTCCATTGCTTTGGTTTTTTACTTCCACAGTAGAAAGCACCAAGGCTTTAGAATTGTCTAACTCGGCTTCGTTTATAATACGAGCATTTGAAAGGGTATTTTCTAATTTAGCAATTTGCATTTCGAGCATCCCTTGTGCTTCTTTAGCAGCGTCGTACTCTGCATTTTCACTTAGGTCACCTTTATCTCTTGCTTCAGCAATAGCTTGGGACGCTTTTGGGCGTTCTACGTCCTTGAGATGGTTTAACTCTTGACGTAGTTTTTTTAAGCCTTCCTCTGTATAATAAGATACTTTACTCATGATTTCTACGTTTTATATAACAAAAATCCCCCCTAGGGTGGATTATTAATCAAATATACACAATTGAAACACGTCTTAAAAAAAATTGCCACTTTCTCTATACTATGGGGATCCTTCAGTTATTTGGTACTAAGTTGTGGGAAAACTCCTTTGGAACGCAATCCTTTTTTAGTTGATGTCCGTTTTCAACGAGAGTTTAATCTTTCCCTTCCGTTGTACAGTAGTCTAAATTATGTAGGCGGTAGCCTCCTTGTAGATGGAGTTGGTATCAATGGGGTAATTCTTTTTAACTTAAATGGATCTAGTTTTCTAGCCTGGGAAGCTACCTGCCCGAATCATGTTCCAGAAAGCTGTTCCAAGCTTGCAATTGAAGGCGTCTTAGCGGTATGTAGTTGTGAGGAGTTTCAATACAGTTTAGCGACTGGACAATTACTTAATCCCGCAAAGGATTTATCTCCACCGCAAGGTTTGTTATTTTATCAAGTACAGAATTATAATGGTGTTTTGAGTGTATCCAATTAAGGCTATTTTTAAATCATGAATCGAGTGCTTTCTTTAACACGTCATACATCCTCCTGGTTTTTTGGAATGGTACTTTGTTTTCAATTTACCTCAGCACAACTAATGGAACTCGATTTTACCTCAGAAAAAAGGGAGGAGAGTAGTTTTAGAATTCACCTCCTCCGCTCTGGAATAATAGGGGTTAGCAGCTTAAAGCATTTTGATATCACCGCTGAATTATTAAAATTTAGATACGACACCCAAAAAGGTATGTATTGGGGCTTGTCGATTTTCGGAACCCGTACTCTTTGGAAAGGGAATAAAAATGATGCACTCAATACTTTTGATTATTTGATGAATCCCCTTGGCGGAAACATTCATTGGAATCTCTTTTCTAAAATTCCACTCAAACGCACCCAAATACAAAATTCGAATGTTGGATTGAGTTTGGGGTCTAGGTGGATTCAGGGCCCTCCTTTACCCAATAATCAGAATACTAGTTTCTTAGACCACTACCTGCGTTTAGGGTGGGTACATCAGCGCTTGTTAGCTGAAGAGGCTTTAACAAACAGCAGTCTTTATCTCTGGGCTTTCCCTCACCTTCAAATTCATCAGTCCTCTGCAGAAAGCCGCCTCTTATTTTTTAATAATCAGATTGAACCACAGGCTTTCGGTTACGGAATGGAAATTGGATTGGAATACAATAGGCAATTTAAAGTGACCCTCCACGGTCAGCAACTCACCAATACAGACCCTCAAGGAGATTTCAATCGCTTTGTAGCCCGACTTGTAGTAGCCTATCAATTTTAAAAACGAACACTGATCCCGGTGATAAAATGAATCCCCGCTTGAGGATAATATCCCGCTCCTTCTATTGTTTTAACTTGCCCTGGATTGGAAAAATCATCCTCGTAAGTATAAAAATATCCGTTGGACACGTATTTTGAATCAAAAAGGTTATTGATGAGAAGTGACCATTGAACACGCTCTGGTCCATTTTTAGGTTCCCAAGTCCAAACCGCGGAAAGATCGGAAATAAAATAGGCCTCGAGTAAAGAGTTTTCTGAATCAATATTCCCCATGTATTGAGTCCCTACATATTTAGATAGTAGTCCAATTTGAAAACTCGTTGACGGCGCATAAATAAATGCATTCCCAGCAATAAAATTTGGAGAAAAAGCCAAGTTGGTGTTTTCTAAGGGAATCAATATGCCGTCTCGTTTAAAATAAAAATCGAGATTTTTATTCGTGCTTAAAGCGAAGTTTGGTTTCCATAACAGCTGATCGAGAAGTTGCCATTGTGCCTCTACCTCCAAACCAATACGCCTACTTTTACCTACGTTTTGCCTAATGGGAGCTCCGACAGCATCTATCGCCCCGGTTAAGACCAACTGATCTTTATACTCCATCCAATATACATTCGCTTGAGCTTGAATTCCCTCTTTTTTAATCCGCCAACCCAACTCAAAATCATTCAGTTTTTCGGGTCGTGGACTTCCGTTTTCATAGTCGGTTCGATTGGGTTCACGTTGCGCTTTAGCATAAGAAAAATACAGCTTCTGAACTTCGTAATAGGAATAGGTAAATCCTGCCTTTGGATTAAAAAATAAAAACTGATCCGATACCTCAAAAACTGAAGGACCGGCAATTTGTCCAGAAACTTCATAATTTATACCTCTGACTTGAAGGTCAATAAAGGCATTCCAATTGGTATTCATTTTTTGTGAAAGTTTTACAAAAGCACTTCCCTCAGTTTTTATTCCTTGATTTTCATAAAAACGATGCTTGGGAGAGACCTCTCCAATTTGTTGCCCCCAAAGCAAAACTCCAAAATGATCTCCAACATAACGACTCGCCAATCCTCCAAAGTTTACTGTCGTCTGTTTGTCTTGGTAATGTAACCCCAAGGTCAAAACATGATAGCGGTTATCTAACCATTTTTGAGTGCTGTTTTCGGTACTGTTTACTTTCGTCTCGTTTGGTATAAGTTGTAAATATTCATAGGACGTTTCCGAACCAAAACTAATGTTTTGGGAGTACCACAAGTCGTTATACTCCTCATAGAACCCTCTCCCATACGTAGAATTAAGTCCAATAGAAAAGTTCCATTGCCTATTGATTTTTTCGTTCCAGTGCCATTGAAAATGATCTTGAGTGTAATCGTCCACTTGGTTTTCATAAAAGCCATCAGGTGTTCCATTTGCATCAAAGATAGCTCCTGCTGGATTCGATCGTCGATCCGATGCTAAAGTAACTGCATCCAAGCCGTACCAGGATTGATAAGTGATTTCATGACCGCCAAAAAACAAGGTCTTGATCAAGGTATTTTCGTCTTGAAATGTCCCTTGAAAAAAGTATGACTTCAAATTAGAACTGGCTCTGTCCACATATCCGTCCGATTGTATTTGTGATAAACGCCCAGTGAGTGTAAAATTATTTTTTAACAAGCCTGTAGAAAACTGTAAGCTGTTTTTACTTGAATTAAAACTCCCTACACTTGATGAAAACTCGGCAAAAGGGTCAAAGGTATTTGCAGAAGTTTGTAGATTCAAACTCGCACCAAAAGCCGCAGCACCGTTGGTGGAAGTTCCTACCCCTCGTTGTAATTGAATTTGATCTACCGAAGAGGCAAAGTCTGGAAGATTTACCCAAAAAGTACCTTGGGATTCTGCATCATTATACGGAATTCCGTTTATCGTCACATTGACCCGTGTAGCATCGCTCCCTCTCACACGAAGGCCCGTGTAACCAATTCCTGCACCCGCATCACTCGTCGTGACTACTGCAGGAAGGTAATTTAATAAGATGGGGATGTCTTGCCCTAAATTTCTGGGAGCAAGTTCTTGTTGACTGATGTTGGTAAAGGTAACTGGAGTGTCCAGATTGGCTCGAATTCCGATGAGTTGGACTTCCTCTAGGCTGATAAGAGGCAGAGAGTCCATTGGTTTTTCTGATCGCTCGCTTTGAGCCGTTCCTAAAAGTGTGTAAAGTACGGTAATGAGAAATAATCCATGTGTTTTCATTCGAATGTGTTGATTCAAATAAAAGGGGTGATTATTTTATTATGTTAAACTACGTGATTCAATTTTCCCTTGGCAGCATTACCTGCCCAGGTTCTGTGGGTATAATCTCAGCCGTTTCACGGCACCCCTTTGAGATGTTCGACAAAGGTATGAAAACTTAAAAACTAATCCCGAATTAAATCTACTATTGTTTTTACAGGATGGAAGGTTTCCGAAGGAATTTCAATAAACAAGGTATTCCAGGCGGCCATACCTCCATTCCATAAGCCTGGCCACTCTAATATTTTGATGGTAGCGCTGCCTTCCGTTTTTTCACTTACCATAAAGCGCTTATCGTCTCGAAAGTCGTAAAGAGAAAATTTATCCCCTCGGTGATTGGTAATGCCACAAACCATCATCACAGGATTAAAATGAGTGCTCTGATCAAGAGCAATCTGATGAGACTCTTTGTCGGAGTTGAGTTCTACGCCTTCGATAATTTGAAGGCTTTTCCCTCTGGCGTCTTTTTTCCAAAAGGGACCTCCACCTTTTGCTCCTTCCATGGGTATCATTCCACAAATTCTCAAAGGTCTATAAAGATAGTCGAAGAGAATTTGATGAGGCATTTTCCCTGAATTTTTCAATTCATAATTTGGATCAAAATGATTTTGAATAAATTCAATAATTTCCTCAAAATCCGCTTCGGATTTTAAACTTTCCAAATTCTTTAAATACTGAAACAGTTGATTTTGAATTAGAATTAATTGACCTCCCAAAATTCGCATCCATCGTTCTCCTTCGGCATTCTCTTCGCTTAATAAAATGTTGTCGATATTTTTAATCCAAATGCAATCTGCATCCAACCGATTTAAGTTTTCTAGTAAGGCACCATGCCCCCCTTTTCTAAAAGCAATTTTTCCTTCATGATCTCTGATCCAGTTGTTTTGACTGTCCAAATAAGGCGTATCCGTTAAACGATGCTGATAGGAATATTCAATTTTGAATTTTTTACTTTGATCCTGAGTTCGTTTCGATCGAAAAGCTGCTTCTGCAGCTTCAAAAGCCGCTCTATTTTCTTTATCTATGGTCAGGTGAATGGGGAGTGCTTTGTATTGATCCCCTAATTCTACAGCTTCTATTAATTGAGCTTCAAAGGCAGTCCACTCCACCCCTTGTTCATCCACAAAAAAAGGAATCAACGCTTTGGGACGTTTAGGATAATCCAACCCGTTTTCCTTGATAACAAGTTCGATAAAAGCATCAAAAAAATCTGCTTCAGTAGCAATTGAGACCGAACTGTCTTGAATAATTTTAGCATATGCTGAAGTGTAAAAAGGAAGTTTTTTTAATTGCGTCAACGCCTTGTTGAGTACACGGCCTTCCTCAGCATTTAGATAAGCTTCAAGACTAAACCTTGAGGCTGATTTGGCTTTTTGATACGCAAAAAAGGGGGCGAACATCCGGCTGGCTGCCCCAGAAGCAGGTACAAACTTCATCCAATTGCGACTCTCTAACGCTCTATAGAAGAGGTCTAAAGCAGTTTTTTCTTCTTCTAAACTTAATTTCTGTATGCCATTCCCCAAAGTAGCGGCCTCGATTTCTCTTTCGATCTCCGTCCCCCGAATTATAAATTCGTATTGTCGCTGAATCAGTTCAATAGATCGGTTGCTTTTTTGTAACTGTTCAATATCGGCTTCAGTCAAGGTATTCATCCCGAAATTATTTTTTTTAAAACAAAATTAGCTTGTTCCATTCGTGCTTTATGCGTGCCCTTTAGAACTGTAAAAGGGAGGTTGTTTTTTATCAAAAGTGCTTTAAATAACTTGAACATGTCTTCCCTATCGTTGGGTCGATCTCTCAAATCATCGGCTTGCCAAGGTACATCAATATGGGTTAAAAAATAATGGTCGTATTGAAAAGTACGTGCATAGTTCAGAATTCTAGGGTCACAATATCCCTGGAAATGTGATTCGGACCAAACTTGGGTTACCAGAACATTGGTGTCGCAAAAAAGAAAATCCTTTGCGGTTGAAAGCGCTTTATTTTCTGCTTCCATTTGTCCTTTTACAATTTGCAATAGATCATCCTTTGAACAAACCTCGCCCGTAGTATCCCATTTTTTTTGAAGGTAGTCTCGTGCAAATTCGGGAACCCAAGCGGTATGATACGCTTCGGCTAAAGCTTTTGCAAGCGTTGTTTTACCCGTAGATTCTGGTCCATAAATGACGATCCTCAGACAGTCTGACGGTTGCTGTTGTATACTTTCTTCCATTCGATAAAACCAAAGATTGCAATAATCGTAAAGATAAGGTACTGAAAACTTGTCAAGGCAAGTCCTTTATACAAATACAAAGGAATAGAAATGACATCCCCAACAATCCAAAAAATCCAGTGGGCAATTTTTCGCCTTGCCATTAACCACATCCCTACAAAAAATAACGCGGTAGTAAAGGTATCAACCGGGGCTGTCCAACTGTTCCACTTGCCAAGTAGCCCATAAACACCTCCCACAAATAACATAGATAGTATAAATAAAAAAACACTCCATTTTTTTTCAGACCGATTCATTCTGTCTATTTGATGCAGTACAACACCTTCTTTTTGTTGGGTCCAAAAAATCCATCCGTAAATACTCATGATAAAATAGTAGGCGTTGATTAAAAAGTCCCCCATCAGTCCCGCTTTCAGGAGCAAATAAACATAGATTGCTGTCGAAATCATTCCCGTGGGATAAACCCCTATTTTGTCTTTTTTTGCAAACCATACGCTTAACAAGCCCATCACTACTGCAATACCTTCTAAGCTGATGTCCGTGATAGAATACTCCTTATAAGGAGCAATAAAAAAATCAAAAATCGGGTTCATACTGACTTCGGTCCCCTTTAACCAATTTTAGGTGTAACATTACAGCGTCTTCTTCATTAAAAGTTTTTTTAATTAAAGGAACTAAAGAAGTCATCACAGCATCAAAATCTCCATAAAGCTGGGTGCTTAATGGGTTTTCAATAATGGTAAAGCCGGTATCTCTCAGGCTTTTTATAAAATTTTTTACCGTTGGAATGTAGGCTTCTTTTAAAGGGGTTAGAGTCAATTCTACAGATATTTTCATAAACTTATTTTTGGGTAGCTAGTGTTAAACAATAGTTTTCAAATTTTCTGAAATAAAGTTTGCAAGTTGTGGTCTTTTGGTCATCAAAGATTTCTCCGGTTCCTGTATTGGAATCGCTTTGGAAAGGGTGAATACACAATTGTTTTCCAAAATGGATCCCTGGTTTTTTATAAAGTTTGTAGAGTGCTTCTTTCGCAGTCCAAATTTGCGTGAGATAAACGATAGGATCTATAGTCTTAGGGAAAGTAATTTCAGAATGGTGAAGAAATCGAGGACCAATTCGAATAATTTTATCTTGATAGTATTCAATGTCTATCCCCACCTGGATAGGGGAGATCACTACTGCTGCTATATTTTGGGTATGGCTTATAGATATGTACCTCCCATCGGTTAAATAGGGGGCACCACTGGGATCATACTGATGCGTTTCAGGACGAATCCCTAGGGATTTAAGCAATTGTCTAATGGCTAAATACCCTTTTCTGTGGATACTGCTTTTACGCTGTGCCAGTCGGTCTAATGCTTTTGTGGAAAGAGAAAGCCCCTCTGCTAAATCAGCCTCTGTTTCACTAATGCTCCAGACGACCATTTCCGTTTGCTTTGCGACAGTTTCTCGATGGCATTCAGGCATTTGTTATTGTATAGAAAGGTTGTACTTTTGCTCCTCAAAACAAAGGTACAACTATGGACTCTAAAACAACAAAGTACATCCCTTATAAAGTAAAGGACATTTCTCAAGCTTCATGGGGTAGAAAAGAAATCAACCTAGCTGAAAAAGAAATGCCCGGTTTAATGGCATTAAGAGAAGAATTTGGTCCCTCACAACCCCTACAAGGGGCGCGAATTGCTGGCTGTCTGCACATGACCATCCAAACTGCCGTACTAATTGAAACATTGGTAGCCTTAGGCGCTGAGGTTACTTGGAGTTCGTGTAATATATTTTCTACTCAAGACCATGCGGCTGCAGCTATTGCTGAAGCTGGAATTCCAGTATATGCTTGGAAAGGAATGAATGAAGAAGAATTTGACTGGTGCATCGAACAGACTCTCTTTTTTGGAGAAGATCGCAAACCACTTAACATGATTTTAGATGATGGTGGGGATTTAACCAATATGGTTTTTGACCGTTTTCCAGAGTTGATTAAAGAAATTCGTGGACTTTCAGAGGAAACCACTACTGGAGTTCACCGTTTGTATGAGCGAATGAAAAACGGCACTTTACCGATTCCTGCGATCAATGTAAACGACTCGGTGACGAAATCTAAATTTGACAATAAATACGGTTGCAGAGAAAGTGCTGTAGATGCTATTCGTAGAGCTACTGATGTAATGTTGGCTGGTAAACGTGTTGTGGTTTGTGGCTATGGTGATGTTGGAAAAGGTACGGCAGCTTCTTTTAGTGGAGCTGGAGCTATAGTAACCGTTACTGAAATTGATCCTATTTGTGCACTTCAAGCCGCAATGGATGGTTACGAGGTAAAAAAACTTTCTTCCGTTATCGCTAATGCAGACATTGTATGTACTGCTACAGGAAATAAAGACATCCTCAAAAAAGAAGACTTCCTTAAAATGAAGGATAAAGCTATTGTTTGTAACATTGGCCACTTTGACAATGAAATTGATATGGCATGGTTAAATAAAAATTATGGCCATACCAAATCAGAAATTAAACCACAAGTAGATCTATATACCTTGGAGGAGGAAAAACAAATTATTGTTCTCGCTGAAGGGCGTTTGGTCAACTTAGGATGCGCAACAGGTCATCCAAGTTTTGTTATGAGTAATTCGTTTACTAACCAAACCTTAGCTCAACTGGAATTATGGCTACATACCGATCAGTATGAAAATAAGGTTTATATGCTTCCTAAGCACCTCGATGAAAAAGTAGCTGCTTTGCATTTAAGTCATCTCAGTGTGGAATTGGAAACACTTTCAGAAGATCAAGCGAACTACATTGGAGTTGAAGTAAAAGGCCCTTACAAGCCCGATTATTATCGTTACTAAAAACTGCGATTCAGTCATAAAAAAACCCCGCAAATGCGGGGTTTTTTATTTCGATATTTATCCGATTATGCTTCAAAAGGCACAATGGAAACAAAAGACTTGTTGTCTTTTCTTTTAGTAAATTTCACTAAACCATCTACTTTTGCATGCAAGGTATGATCTTTCCCTACATATACATTTTCTCCTGGGTTGTGAGCTGTTCCACGTTGACGAATGATGATGTTCCCTGCGCGTGCAGCTTGACCACCAAAGATTTTAACGCCTAAACGTTTCGATTCTGATTCTCTACCGTTTTTTGAACTCCCTACTCCTTTTTTATGTGCCATGATACAATGGTTTTAAATATTTATTTTGAAAGGGCAGCGATAAGATCTGCTTTTTTCATTGAAGAAATACCTTCAACACCTTTCTTTTTTGCTGCTTCTTTAAGCTCGGCTACAGTTAGTTTGCTGTAATCCGTAGCTTCGGCTTTTTTAACCTCAGATTTTTTGGCTGCAGGTTTTGCTGCTGCTTTCGTTTCCGTTTTTGAGGGTGCTGCTGCTTCTTTTGCAGGAGCTGCCTTAGGCTTTGCACCAGAAGCTTGGATACTTTCAATAACCAATTCTGTTAAAGCTTGACGGTGACCGTTTTTAACACGGTAGCCTTTTCTTCTTTTTTTCTTAAATACGATGACTTTGTCACCTTTGAGATGACCAACCACTTTTGCTTCTACAGAAGCTCCAGCGATAGCCGGGGCGCCAAGAGTCACTTTCTTTCCATCGTCTAGCAGAAATACTTTATCAAAAGAAACTTTCGCTCCTTCTTGGTCTGCCAAACGGTGTACGAAAAGCTTTTGGTCTTGCACAACTTTAAATTGCTGCCCTGCTATTTCTACTATTGCGTACATTTTCGTTTGTTTTTATGGACGGCAAATATAGCGAATTTTAAAACAAAACAAACATTTTTTCTTTTATTCCTTACCAAGAGCGTACTTTCCAGGACCTGTAAAATAAAGTGTTAAAAATGCAATGAGATATACAAAGGATTTTTCTTTAGTAGAGAATGGATCTCCATCATGAGCAATGGCAAAAGCGACCAACATCGTTATTATTGGGAAAAGGGAGGCTATTCGTGTTTTCCAACCGATAAGAATTAAAATTGGAGCAATAAATTCTCCAATACTTGCCAAAATAAGGGAGAATGTAGGTCCTATACCGATGGGGTCTCCAAATTCAAAATTTCCTTGAATCACTTTCATGAATTTACCATAACCGTGTGTCATTAACCCTACGGAAAAACCGACACGAAGTAAAAGAAGACCAAAATTAATTGAAGCTGTTTTCATTATTATGGGGTTTAAAATTATAGACCCAAGGTAGTTAATTATTTAAATAAAAATCAATGGTTTTATTCATTCCGCTATCAAACGAAGTGGTTGCTTTCCAACCCAGCTCTTTTTTTATTTTTGAGGCATCTATTGCATAACGAAAATCATGTCCTAAGCGGTCTGTGACAAACTCAATAAGTTGTAACGAACTCCCTTGAGGTCTGTTTAGTTTTTGATCGACTCTATGGATGAGTTCATGAACTAAATCTATATTTTTAAGTTCATTATCTCCGCCGAGGGCATAGGTTTGTCCCGCCTTGCCTTGATGCAAAATAAGATCTATCGCTGCTGCATGATCTTCCACATACAACCAGTCCCGAATATTAGCTCCTTTTCCATAAACGGGTAACGATTTTTCTGCAACAATATTCTTGATCATAAGCGGAATTAATTTTTCTGAATGTTGACCGGGACCAAAATTATTCGAACAATTGGATAAAACCACTGGCAAACCGTAGGTGTGATAATACGCTCTTACCAAATGATCTGAAGAGGCCTTTGATGCCGAATAAGGTGAGCGAGGATCGTAAGGGGTTGCCTCCGTAAAATAACCCTTACTTCCAAGACTTCCAAAAACCTCATCCGTAGAAATATGATAAAACCTTTGATCCTTGGCGTGATTGCCCCAATGCTGTCGAGCGGCTTCCAAAAGATTCAGCGTTCCCTGAATGTTGGTCTGTGCAAATGCAAAAGGGTTTTTTATGGAATTGTCTACATGAGACTCTGCGGCTAGATGAATCACCGCATCAAAATCATATTGAGTAAACAACCCCTTTAAAGCTTCAAAATGATTGATGTCTTCCTTTACAAACTGATAATTGGATGCGTGATCACAATCGCTTAAAAGGGTTAAATTTGCCGCATAGGTCAACGCATCCAAATTTACGATTTGCGTTTTTGGATAGTGATTTACCATCCGCCTTACCACATGCGAGCCAATAAAACCGGCGCCCCCTGTAATTAATATCGATCTAAATTGTTTCATGACTACGTATTTGTTCTATACAATCCCTTAACCCTAGCTCCCAATTTCGGATAGGTAAAGGTACTATCTTTTCGATTCGACTCGTATCCAATACCGATCTCAAAGGCCTTTTCGCTGGAGTAGGATATTCTTTACTCGGTATGGGGTTTACCAAACAGGTTTCTCCACTCAATTCAACGATTCGTTGAGCAAACTCAAACCAATTGGTTGCTGGCCCTTGAGCGAAATGGTAGAGGCTAAAATTAAATAAATCTGGGTGATCCAATAGTCCCAAAACCGTTCGAGCCAAATCAATCCCGTAAGTGGGTTTTCCGATTTGATCATTAACCACATTGATCTCCGCTTTCGATCGAGAAATTGAACGAATTGTTTTAACAAAATTATTTCCAAAAGGGCTAAATAACCATGAGATACGAAAGGTCACATGAGCACAGGGAGCAAGACTAAGGATAACTTCGCCTGCATATTTGCTTTCCCCATAGGCATTTATTGGATTAGGGGTATCCGTCTCTAAATAGGCTTTTTCATTCGAGCCATCAAAAATAAAATCGGTAGAAAAATGAATTAATTTTAGACCATTGGCCGTTGCAAAATTGACAAGTTTTTGAACTCCTATCCCATTTATTTTTTGGGCCTCTTCCCTTTCTTTTTCCGCTTGATCTACTTGAGTATAGGCCGCGCAATTGAGGATTCCTTCGAAGGACTGCCTTTCAAAATAAGCAGCTAACGAACTAGGTTGATTGAGGTCAATTTCTGAGCGATTTGCAAAAAAAAGTTGGTGCTGTGAAAACTCACTAGCCACCGACTTAAAACAGTTTCCTAATTGTCCCCCAGCCCCAGTAACCAAATACCTAGACATATAAGTTCTGATTAAAATCAAAAAGGGGCGCTTGGTCCAGTTGGGGGTGTGTTTTATCTTTTTCAGATTGTATCCATTCCTCTGGAGGTATGCGCCAGTCTATTCCCAAGGTAGGATCATCAGGAGCAATACTTCCTTCACTTTCCGGATGGTAGGGATGATCTACTTTGTAGGTAAAAAGTGAAGTTTCACTCAGTGTAATAAAACCGTGTGCAAATCCCCTAGGGATAAATAACTGCAATTGGTTTTCGGCACTTAACTCTTGACTAAAATGCTTTCCAAAAGTGGGAGAGCCCTTTCTGATATCAACCACCACATCCAAAACAATTCCGTCAAGAACGCCGACCAATTTGGATTGACTGTATGGAGGCAGTTGATAGTGTAAGCCTCTTAAAACTCCTTTCTTTGAAAAGGTAAGGTTGTCTTGGCAAAAAAAAATTTCCCTACCGGTTGAGGCTTTAAAATCGTTTTGATTGTAGCGTTCTGTAAAGCTCCCCCGAGAATCGGTATGGAGTGTTGGCTTTAAAAGCCAGACGTCTTTAAATAAGGTGGGAATAGCGTTCATTAAATAGGTTCGGTTTTCCCAATCTTTAAAAGTGAGGGAATGTTGTAAAATTAACTAATTTTTTTGTGGAAAAGGAGGGTCCCTAAGTAGAGAAGATTTATAGAAGGCTAGCCGTATCGAGCGATCAGGTAATCCCCATAGCTGGAGCCCTTGAGTGTATGGGCGTTTTCGAGGAGTTGAACTTTGGTAATATAACCCTTTTCATAAGCGACTTCTTCCAAACAACCAATTTTTAAGCCTTGACGTTTTTCAATGGTCTCAATAAATTGACTGGCTTCCAAAAGGGATTCATGGGTTCCCGTATCCAGCCAAGCAAAACCCCGATCTAGTGTTTCTACCTTGAGCGTTCCCTTTTCTAAAAAGTATTGGTTTACCGCTGTAATTTCCATTTCTCCCCGAGCAGAAGGCTGAATAGACTTGGCTACTTTAACCACCTCATTGGGATAAAAGTAAAGCCCTACCACCGCTTGATTGCTTTTAGGTTCCTTGGGTTTTTCTTCAATTGCAATAGGTTTTCCTTGTGGATCAAACTCGATCACTCCATAACGCTGAGGGTCTTTAACGGTATAACCGAAAATTGTAGCAAAGGATCCTATTTCAGTTCGCTCTACAACGGATTCCAGCTGTGAAGAAAAATCCAACCCGTAAAAAATATTATCCCCTAAAATCAAACAGACGGGGTCTTGTCCGATAAAATCTTCCCCCAAAAGAAAAGCCTCTGCCAAACCTTTCGGTTGAGGCTGTACCTGATATTGTAATGTAATCCCCCATTTGCTCCCATCACCCAACAAACGCTCGTATTGATGAACGTCCTCCGGAGTACTGATTACTAAGACCTGACGAATACCTGCCAACATCAAAACCGATAAGGGATAATATACCATGGGCTTGTCATACACAGGCAAAAGCTGTTTGGACACTCCCAAAGTTACCGGGAAAAGTCTCGATCCAGTACCGCCGGCAAGGAGAATGGCTTTCATGGGTTAATTTTTTTCAAAGGTAAGAAGGTTTTATCTGTTTAAGACCCTAAAAGTTTTGACTACAGCCCGTAGTATTTAAAATAAAAGATCAGTTAACCCCTATTTTACTGATGTTTAACGTAAATTAACATAAAAAATAACGTACCTTTAAGAGTAATCAAAAACTAAAAAGACAGTAATTTTTCGTAAATAAACATTCAGCATAAAATGTAATTTTATGTAAAAAACTTTACAAACTTTATACTGATTTTTTAGCTTATAAACGCTTTACAATGTATCACAAAAACAATAACCAAGGGCAATTGCTTGAGCAAATTTCTAATTATATT
>Ga0222714_10000039_pt1 | contig 160306 bp, 143 predicted proteins | sample C33_3DmetaG_FD_165048 | JGI IMG/M metagenome (GOLD analysis project Ga0222714, IMG submission 165048) | Estuarine water microbial communities from San Francisco Bay, California, United States - C33_3D | ecosystem: Environmental > Aquatic > Marine > Unclassified | place: USA: California... | reverse complement strand
ATTTTGTTTGACTACCATACTTCAAACACCGTGCCAAAAATTAATTAAAGATTCAATTCATTGATATTTAGTTATTTACAAAATATTATTTTTTTACAGAAAAGTGTAATCTGTCTAGTGAGTGTGTGTTTTAGGGGCTGGGGGCTAGCTACTAGGTGCTAGCTGCTAGCGTCGTTTAGAGATCGGGTTTAGAGGTAATTTTGTTTGAAGTATTCGTCGTTAAAAGTCTAGCTCCCAATAGCCAGCGGCAAAAAGCAAACACCCTATTTAACATTTTCCGCCCAAAGCTTGGTCAAATTCACCAAAACCTCCACTGACTTTTCCATATCCTGAACACTTACATATTCATGTTTACCGTGGAATGCCATTTCGCCTGTAAATATATTTGGACAAGGGAGTCCCATGAAACTCAAACGACTACCATCGGTTCCTCCCCGAGCACTCATGTATTTTGGTTCGATTCCAGCTTGTTTTATTGCTTCTATAGCAAAATCAGAAATCTCAGGAGTCTGTTGAACTACCTCCTTCATATTTCTATACTGCTCTTCGGTAGTCATTTCCGCACGTGCTCCTGGATAATCAGCAACCGTTTCATCCATTATAGATCTTAAATGTGATTCATGCTCCCCCAACTTTTTAGTTTCAAAATCTCGAACAATAAACTTAACCCAAGCATGTTCAGCAACGCCACCCATGGTTACCGGATGTACAAAACCTTCCCTACCACTTGTAGTTTCAGGACTAAATTCTCCCTTCGGCAATCTATTTAAAAAGTCTCCTGCTATTTTTAATGCGTTAACTAATTTTCCTTTTGCATAACCCGGATGTGCTGACACCCCATAAAAGTTCACCGTAGCACCATCCGCGCTGAATGTTTCATCCTCATAAGCCCCACGAACACCAGCATCTAAAGTGTAACCATAATCAGCTCCTAACTTTTGAATATCCACATGATCCACTCCTCTACCGATTTCTTCATCAGGTGTAAATAATATTTTTATATCTCCACGAGGAACCTCAGGATGCTCAGTCATGTACTGAACATAATCCATTATTACTGCAACTCCTGCTTTATCATCTGCACCTAACAACGTGGTCCCTGAAGCTGTTATTATATCTTCACCAATCTTTTCCCTCAAATAAGGATGTTGGCTTGGACTAATTATTTGTGTATTGTCATCTGGTAAAATTATGTCCTGCCCTTGATAGTTATTATGAACTATGGGTTTAACATTTGTCCCTGTACAATCAGGAGAAGTATCGACGTGAGCACAATAGCAAATAGTAGGAACTTTACCTTCTATATTGCTTGGCAGTGTAGCATATACATATCCAAAATCATCCAAATGAGCATCTGAAAGACCCATCTCTAAGAGTTCTTCAACCAACAATCGACTTAAATTCTTCTGCTTTTCCGTACTTGGGAAAGCAGCACTGTCTGGATCACTTTGTGTATCAATTTTTACATAGCTGCAAAATCTATCCGTTATATTCTTCTTCATCTTTTAAATTTAATAAATCTGTTAATGAAACCTCTAATGCTTTTGAGGAGATATGGGTTGACTTTGTATTAAATTGATGAACTCTTCTTAAAGCTCTTTCAATGGTATGCGAAACATCTTTAAAAATAGCTACATCTGTCAATTCTGCATTTTTACCCATCAAATAGCCAAAGACTCTTGCCATTCCGCAGTTTGCAATAAAATCTGGAATTACTGCCATGTTTGAATCTGCAAATTTGGAAATGGGTCCCATAAATATTTCCTTGTCTGCAAATGGCACATTCGCACCACAAGAAACTACTTCAATACCCGATTTAATCATTCGATTCACTTGATCTTCAGTAATCAATCTACTTGCAGCCCCAGGAATAAATACTTCAGCTGGGATATCCCAAATTTGAGAATTTACTTCATCGAAGGAAATCATTTGATCTGATACTAACTCATTTCCTTTTCTATCTAAAATTAATTGTACTACCTCATCATGACCTAGCCCTTTTTTTGAAATAATTCCTCCGCTTCGATCTATGATACCAGCAATACGAATGCCGTATTTCGTTAAATAAAAAGCTGCTGCTGCTGCAACATTACCCCATCCTTGAATTATTGCGAGTTTGTTTTGAGTAAATCCTCCGTAAACTTCATAATACAACCTCACTGCCTCAGCCACACCCCAGCCTGTAATCATATCCGCAACGTTATAGCCTCTTTCTATGCTTGGAGATAATCGCTCATCTTGAATAGGCAATAATACACCTTCTTGAAGTCTGGAAATTGCCTTTAATCTTTCTTCTGGTGAATATGAAGTATGATGTCCGTTAACAACTCCTTCTTGAGGATGCAAAACTCCCAACTCTGCTGTGTATGGAATCACCTCATGAATTTCATCTACATTCAAATCTCCACCGGTTCCATAGTAATATTTCAACAGAGGTCTAACTGCTTTATACCAGCGCTTTAAAACTCCTTCTTTTCTTGGATCCGCAGGGTCAAAATTTATACCTGATTTTGCTCCACCTATTGGAGGTCCAGCAACAGTAAATTTCACCTCCATAGTTTTTGCTAAACTTTCAACTTCACGTTGATTAAGTCCTTTACGCATTCTCGTTCCGCCACCAGCTGCCCCGTTGCGTAATGAATTTATTACTACCCAGCCTTCTGCCTCAGTTTCTTCATCTTGCCAAGAAAAAACAATCTCTGACGGCTTATTCTCGAACCTTTCTATTAACTCTTCTAAGTTCACTATGAGTAATTTAAATATTTATAAAACCATCCAAAGAACCAGCAACTAATGGGAAGGACGCACCAGTACTGTGTATATTCACATTAAACTCTCCACTTACGCGCATGGCTCCAAGCAGTGCAAAAACCATCGCTTCTTTAAAATCTACAGTGTCTTTATCCGGAATAATAATTTCTGCATCGGTTTCAGTTGAAATAAAGTCCACCAATGTTTTATTCCATGCACCCCCACCAGTTAATAAAATTTTAAGCTCTTCAACAGGTTTACTAGCATAATTATCTAATGCTATGGCTATCTGAGTAGAAATATGCATTATAATTGTTTTCATGCGATCCTCTACTGGTTGTTTGTCATAATCACGCACCACATGCCACAATTCTTTATTTATCCAATCCCTTCCCAAGCTTTTTGGTGCAGGCTTTTTATAGTAAGGGATTGCATTCAGTTTCTCTAATAATGGATATATGATCTGTCCTTTTTCACCGATCTCACCGTCTTTGTCAAACTTCTGCTTTTTTTCCCTAGCCAATCTATTTAACAATATATTACAAGGAACTATATCGAATGATGTTCTTCCGTCTTGTCCCTTTACAGAAGCATTGCAAAAACCGCCAAGATTTATACATGCATCATATTCTGAAAATAATAGTTCATCGCCAACAGTTACCAAAGGAGCTCCCTGCCCCCCAGCTGCTACATCTGCCCTTCTGAAATTAGAAACCGTTGGAATTTTTGACACACCATATATTGTGGCACCATCTCCAATTTGAGCAGTTACCCATCCATTCGGATCATGAAAAACTGTATGTCCATGAGATGCTACTAAGTCAATTTGCTGACCTGTTTCTTGCTCGAATGCTAAGGCTAACTCCCCCAGATATCTTCCAAAAAAAACATCTGTCTTAGCATAAACTTCAGGGTTTTGATATTTTACTTGTGATAATCTTACCCGCCATGTTTCGTTCATTGGAATAGTTACACCCGTAATTATTTTAACAGACCATTTACTTGCGTTATTTTCAACATCACACAATGCTAAATCAATCCCATCCATGCTGCTCCCACTCATAATTCCCAATACTTTCATAATCTTTAATCCTTTGTTGATGAATGCAAAAATAATCAAGAATTTAAGAATGCATATTTTCACTAGATAAACCTTATACTTTGACTGACTTAATTTTTTTCGTAATATGCAATAGTGAAAAGAAAATCATTTTTAGGACTAGCTGCAGGATTAGTAATTGCTCCGAAGAGTTGGGCAGAATCTAATCATCTTTTTTATGAGAATAATGACTTAGACCTAATTTCTTGGAACTCACTGCGGTCATTATTTCCTCTTAAACATGATAGGATATTCTTAAATAACGGAACTATGGGAATTACACCTTACCCTGTTATTAATGCAGTACAAAAGAGTCTAACTCACATTGCAGAAAATGCTTCTTACCCTCACCATGATCATGAACTAGAAAAAAAACTTGCCGAAATTATTGGTTGCGATTTTAAAGAAATAGGCATTACCAAAAATGTATCTGAAGGCATTAACCATATTGCCTGGGGAGTTCCGTTAAAGAAAGGTGACGAGGTGTTAATGACTACTCATGAACATGTTGGTGGATGTGCTGCTTGGCTGCAAAGAGCTCGCCTTGAAGGAATTGTAATTAAAACTATTCCTCTAGACCCAAGTAATGAAGAGATTTTACAACGTATTTCCGATAATATAAACAATAAAACAAGGGTAATTGCTGTACCGCACATACCCTGTACCATTGGTCAAGTACTGCCTGTTAAAGAAATATGTGCACTAGCCCGAGATAAGGGAATTATTTCTTGTATTGATGGTGCGCACCCATTAGGTATGATTGAACTAAATTTAAAGGACATCGATTGTGATTATTATGCCGGTTGCTTCCATAAGTGGATGCTTGGTCCTATTGGTTCAGGCTGGGTTTATATGAAGCAAGAAAGATTAAAAGAAACCAATATTACACATGTTGCTGCTTATTCGGTAAATGCATTCAACATGAGTAAAAATCCTCCTTTTTTAGATGAAGTAATAAACGAAACCAGCAGGTATTCTTATGGCACTTTCAATGGTCCACAACAAAAAGGTTGCGTTGCTGCATTAGAATTATACCAAAATATTGGACCTAAGAGAATAGAATCTCGAGTAAAAGAATTGGGGAAATATGTTCAATCAAAACTACTAGAACTCAATGATCAAATTGAACTACTTACTCCAACTGCGGATAACTCGCGAGGAGGCCAAAATGGATTTAGAATATTAAAATCGAATAAAAAATACGAGAAAATAAACTCTGAATTTGTACAATACGCAAGAAAAAATGGGGTTATTCTGCGGTACGTAGGCGAAAACGATATTGATTGTATTCGGGTTTCCACTCACTATTACAACAACGAATCTGATGTTGACCAAATGATGAATTTACTGCATGAGTATATGGGGTAATTTATCAAGTGCAATTTTGAATGAGTTGGATAAAAAATGGGAATCCAACTCTGATGTACAAATTAGCACATCGGGTAGTACGGGTAATCCAAAAAAAATCAACTTTGAAAAAAGTCTCATGCAATGGAGTGCTGAACAAACATTAAAACATTGCATTAAATCTAAAAATTTAAAACAGTTAATTGCAATTCCCATTGACAAGGCAGGCGGACTAATGCAATGGGCAAGAGCAAAAACATGGAAGACAGAATTCGATTTTATTGAACCTTCATCTAACCCACTTCTTAATTATCCAGGGAATGCAGCGATAACCTCATTAACGCCTATGCAACTTGCTGTAATTCTAGATTGCCAAAGATCCAGACAAGTATTAAAGCAATTTGAAACAATCCTTATTGGCGGTGGTGAATTAATTAAGGATATAGAATTAAAGGCAATGGAGGTTGCGCCAAAAATACATTGGATTCATACATTCGGAATGACAGAAACCTATTCTCATTTTGCTTTCCGGACTTTTGGAGATGATTTATTTAAGTTGATCGATCAAACAGAGATTAGTATGTCTGAAAGTGGATTAATGATAAAAAATCCTTGCACAAAAATGCAATGGCTTCAGACCAATGATATTGTTAATATCATTGATAATAATACTTTCATGTGGGAAGGCAGAATTGACTTCACAATTAATTCAGGTGGAATCAAAATACAATTAGAATTAATTGAAAAAATGATTCAAAAGGAATTGAATTGGCCTGTAAATTCATTTTTTTGTTGGTGGAAAAGTGATAAAATACTAGGTCAAAAACTAATTGTGTGTAGCTTATCTGAAAATCCTATTCCGCAAAATTGGAATTTCCTTCCTCGCTACCATAAACCCAAAGAAATAATTATAATTCATAAAATATTTTTTTCCTCCACAGGTAAACAGTTAAGACAGAAATCCTTTGGGAGTTTTAACGAAAAATAGTATACACGCCTATCGTTAATACTACAATGCTCAAGGACCGCAAGAAGGCTATTTTTATTTGTGTGTTTTTATAATCTTGAGCGACATCTAATTTTTTCAATACACGCTGGGATGCTACTTGAGTAAGTACCATATAGAACAACAAGAGAATAAAGTATATAATCATTGAAGTTTTGTAATCGTTTAACCACTTGTAATGATCATCTGCCACGGAAAACCCAAGGTACAAAACAACAATAGCTACAAGTATATACAAACTATTTTTACGCGTCTGTGTGAATGCAGATAACAAATATCCCTTTTCTTCATTACTTAATTTTGAAAGTGCTTTTTCAGAAAGACTCCGATTAATCAAAGTAATTATAAAAAAAACGCCCATGGAAATGAGAAAAATAGTTTGATCACCCATGGCTCAAAGCTAGTGCATTTCAATTGAATATGTATGACATATTTTGCCGTTAACATCAAGTTTTGTTATGCCTTCTTTCACCATAATTTCTCCTGTAGAATCCATTGAATCAGCAATACCCCACCAAGGCTCTAAACATAAAAACGGAGCTCCTGATTTTGTCCATATTCCGTAATAAGGATTTCCTTTAGAAACAACCGAAATATAGGGTTTGCCATTTTCTAGTATGTCTACCTTTTCGATACTTTGATTTTCCAATACGATTGCATCATCATTAAAAAGTTCATCGTTTAGCATTAAAGTATTATTAACTAATGGTATAGTTCCATATTGTTCAATGCGTATCCCTTCATTCAAAAATCGCCTTTGAATTTTATCCTTTCCTGAAATTCTAACAGAATAATTTTTGATTGAACCTTCCAAAGCAAAAGCCGGATGAGCACCATAAGAAAAAGGTAAAATTTCAGTACTGGTATTTAGTATTTCAGCTGATACGGTAAGCATATTTTCAATAGCAATAAAGTGTATTAATAATTGAAATTTAAAAGGATATATAGCAAAGGATTTATTATCAGATTCCAGTTGAAGTGTAAGCTCATTAGCCTGATGTTTAATTATTTTAAATTGATTGTTGCGGGCAAAACCATGCTGACCCATATAGTAATGTTTACCGTCATGAAAATATTTGTCATCCTTTAAACGACCAACTATTGGAAAAAGATTTGGTGCTCGTCTATTCCAAAACTGCTCATTTGGTGTCCAAATGTATTTTTTTTCATCTTCTAAGCGAGTCAATTGTTGAAGTTCCGCACCATTTCGGGCTATTCGTGCCTCAAACTTATCATTTCCGATAAATATCTCTTCCATTTTTAACAAAGTAACATTACATTTGGGTGTTAAGGAAATTTATATGCTACCTCATAAATTAAACGCAGTTATTATAGATGATGAACTTTCAGGTAGAACTATGATTGAGTTTTATTTGAAAGAATTTATGGGGGATATTTTTGAAAACTTTGTAGCTGTTTCAAATATTAAGGATGCAGAAAAAGCAATTTATGATTTAAAACCCCACATAATTTTTTCAGATTACGAACTCAGAGGTGAGAATGGCCTTATGATTCAAAACCATTTAGATGATAACATTCCGGTTGTAGTGGTAAGTGCTCACTCCCAATATGCAGTAGAAGCAATACATAGCAACGTTTTAGACTACTTACTTAAGCCGTTAAATGAGTCTGAAATGCTACGGTTTAAGAAAAGATTATTAAAGAGATTCGAATTAAATTCTGAAAATGATTCAGACAATTCAACACTTATTATCAAAGATGGCGGCCAAAATATAATAATCCCAATTAATGATATTTCATACATGGAAGCATGTGGTGCATACAGTAAAATATTTACTAAGTATAAAAGCCACATAGCCTCTAAAACATTAAAATCGTTTGAAACGCAGCTCCCCGAGGAATTCATTCGCGTTCACCGTTCATACATTGTTCCTCTTCAACAAATACAAAGTTTCAACAGTAAAACTATATGTTTGAAAAACGGCCAAATCATCGGTTTATCAAAAACTGGCAAAAAGCTATTGCAGCAGTTTTTCTAATATTCACCCTAACGCTTTGTTACGGACAAACTACGTTAGAAACTGAATTAAATACCGGCACTGGTTTACCAACCAATATTAGTAGATGCGTTTTCGATAATACTGATGGAGGTGTTTGGGTGGGTACTGATGCCGGAATAAAATATTTCCCTTCTGGTAATTCAATTGCAAATAAAGTAGAAAAAACTACCGGAGAATCTCAAGTATGGGCTATTGAGATCATAAAAGACTGGCTCTATGTTGGAACCTATGATAATGGATTATTTATCTTTAATTCAAATACCGGAGAGTTAATAGAACATGTAAAATCCAACAAGCTTTTAGGAATCAGAAAATTTAGAAAAATAGGTAATCACATTTACGGAATTTATCGAGATGGATTATTTGAAATAAATGGTTCTAAAGTTGATATCTTACTGAAAAAAAAATTCATACGAACATCGGATAACGGAAAAAAGGTTAGAAGCTTTCCACTAGAGGTATTTGAGTGGAATCAAAAACTAAATGTAGCAGTTTACGGGTCACAATATGTATACAGTACATCACTAGAAAATATAAGAATTTGGGATTCTGTTAAGAATTTTATTCCTGGAAAATATGATAAAAGCTATCCAGACTATATAACAAGTGCACTTCATTGGAATAATAAACTTTATATCGGCACATCGGGATCAGGTCTTTTTGTAATGGACTCCAGCAATACAACCAGATATACTCTTAAAAGTAATATTAAAAGCAGTTTTACCGCTTGGGATATAAAATCAAATAAGGATCAAATATTCATTGGTCTAGGAAATCATTTTGAATTTTCTGAAGGGGTTATTTTAAGAGGATCGGATATTTTGTCAGCTGATAAGAATTTAGAAATTGATATTGATAAACTCATTCATACACCATTTATATGGTCATTAACTATCGATAATAAATCTAATAGTTTATGGGTAGCGACGTTAAATAAAGGTGTCTCTTATTATTCTTCAATAAATGATTACATAGTTTGCCCATCAATGGATGATTTTTACATAACTAAATCATATATCGCGGGTCATTCAAAAAATAACGTTTATATCAAAAACCGTAAAGATATTCATTGGAAGGAAATAGTTTTAGAAGATAGTAAATTAATCGCCTGTAAAGAGTACAAAGATGGATTAATACTTCTTTGTAGTAACAAGGTCTATTTTTGGAATTCTAATAAATTAGAATTGCTCCTAAAAAACAGTAGCATGCGCATGGAATTGCTGGGAGATCAATTGTATTTGTTCAATGTTTTTGGAGGATCTCGAGTAATAGACTTGAGTAAAAAAGAACCTAAAGTAACTATTTTAGATTCTAAATACTCTGGTATCATTAATGTTGCATCTGATGGCAAGATAATTATTCTTCAAACAGATCAAAATTTATTTTACCTGATAAAAGATGGTAAAAGTACTCCGTTAAAATTGAATATTGGAGTAAGCAAAAGTGAAATACAGTTTTACTTTTATGGAGACCTGTTAGTGTTACATCATGATGATATTTACCATTTCTGTGTTGTTGATGAAAAAAATCATAAAATACACAGCAAATTTAAAGTAAATTCTAAGGGATTATTTCCCAATTCCGATATACAATGGTATAATAGTCAAATATATAGCGGTTTTTGGGTGGGAACAAATGAATTGGCAATTCAGCTATCAATAAACATGGAGGATTCTACATTTAGTTTAGTTGGGCAATATTATTTAGGCAAAATGGATATGATTAGGACTAAACCTAAGATTTTTCAAAATCATATATTCATTCAAAGGTCAGGTTACATTCAAGCTATCAACTTTACTGAGGTTCCTGATATTTCAAAAAATTTGAAAATTGAGACTACTAACAATCAATTTTCAGGCAATTCTCTGTTACCTAGAATATTCGTTGGACAAAATGCAAACTTTACTATAAAAAGCCAAGATTACTTTTTTAACAAATACGGCATTATAGAATGTACGATTCGGAAAAAAGGAGCAGAACCTATACATTACATTCAACCCGTTTCAAGAGATATTTGGTTAAATAATTACGAGGCAGGTATTTACCTGATTACATTAAAAAATCGCAATGAAACCTATTCTACTTTGTTACGCGTAAATGAAAGAATATTTTGGGCTTTAATCATAATAGTAATTTTATTGGGTAGTTTTTTCTATCAATGGAATCAGCATGAACAATTCACAATCAAACAAAAAATTGTAAGTCTTGAAATTGCAACCTTGAGAAGCAACTTAAATCCCCATTTCATTTTTAATACAATGAATTTGATTCAATCGTTAATTGTGAGAAAGCAATCATCAAAGGCAATAAGAGCAACAAGTGGTTTAGCAAGTTTAAATAGGAAATTTCTTGAATATTCGAACCACGAATTTGTTAGTTTAAAAAAAGAAATTGAGTTTATAGTAGATTACATAAAACTGGAGCAGATGAGATTTGAAGAAGATTTTAAATTAGATTTTAAATTAGATATTGCCAATGATTTACATTTAGAAAGTTGGCAAATACCACCACTTATTTTACAACCTCTGTTAGAAAATGCAATAAAACATGGCACACTTATTAGTGAAAAAGACAATTACCTTAAAATTCAAATCACCCTGATAGCGCCTTTTGAGTTACAAATTGTAATTATTAACCCGTATATACCAAATAAAAGAAATAAACATGGGGCAAGTATGGGATTGAAACTTGTAAAGGATCGTTTGACCTTAATTAATAAACGTTATGAAAATGAATTTGAATGTAGAATAAATACTCAAATTGACAGTGAATCTGGAATATATACCAGCATTCTTGTATTCTCCAAAAGATACAAGGAATGGTTTTTAACTAGCCTAGAACCTAGAAATTTTTAATTTCGTAAAAAAATTGATTGGAATGTTTGGGATGTATTTTTCGCTCAATGAAACCCGGCTTCATTTTGTTTAATGCAAACAACATTTGGCTGCGTTTTAATACACGAATATCTTTTGGTAAATGATAAATCTTCAATGCAATATCCAACTCTTTTTCTGTGTAAACACCAAAATAAAGCTGAAATAACGAATCAAAATTGTATTCATGATCATTGAGCTCGGAATAATAATTATCAACTTTTTTCTTCCCTTCTCCAATTGAAATTTTCTTTTTTACGGTTAAAAAAATTATTGACGAAATAATTAATACTACTACTAAAACCAATGCAAAGGTCCATTTCTTGTAAGCATTTTCTCCTTCATTCCTGTATTCATCTTCTATATAAGGATTTAAACGATTAAAATCTCCAATTTTTTTGCAATACAGCTGTACGTATTGATTAATGTTAATATTGTCGAGAATTTCTCCTTGACTAATTATCTGAATATTATCATCTTCTATTAATAACCAATTATAATCTCGATGTTGGCCTTCACCAGATTTTCCTCGGAAAGGCCAAGGACCAGAAAAATTAACATACATTTCTTTTGTCTGTTTATTATAAATGTGTAAAATCATATGATTCACACCCCAAATGATCCATTTTTTTGTTCCAATCGACTGATATTGAAACAAATTACTCATAAATTCATTTTTTTGAGTATAATCAATCCTTGATGCTTGTAAGGTTTTTAAATTAACAACATAAAATTTCAACAATTCAAAAGAATCTTGTTTATGCTCATTTGGGTTAAATTGAAAAAGTGCAAATAAACTATCACCATCAATAAAACTAAGAATTGGACTCCTATCAGGAAGTTGACCTTTAAGGTAAACCAAATCCCATTCCCGATCTGTCCAATTATACTTAATTAGTTTGGAATGGCTATTCCAAAAACCGTATCCACCGAATGCATAGATTTGATTTTCGTATTTATATAATGATCTTCCAAAATTATGTCCATGAAAATTAGATTTATCTAAACGAGTCAAATGATCGTCACCCTTCATATATAAAAAAATGTAATGAGTACCAATTGGATTGATAATCATACTATCACCAAAAAGCAGATAATCAGATTCAAAAATTGAAATAGGTATGTAATGAGTGCGGACTTCCTTTAAAGCTATATCGAGCCCTTTTTGAATTTGTTTTGGAGTAAAGGAAGCAACTAATTTTGATGTGAAGCCAAAAATAAAAAAGACAGCAATAAATATTTGTTTGAGAAACCGCATTATTATTCTTTTCGTCGTGAATAACAAAAATCGCAAATTATTGTGAATAAGGTGTGATTTTGTAAATAATTATTGAAATCGCAGCGGTAACAAGGACAATAGAATTAGAAAATTATTTATAATTTGTTAACAAACGGAAGGAATAATGGTTGTTGTTTTGTATCACTATAATAACCAAAATTAAATTATGAAGAAACTATTTCTTTTTTTTCAAGTACTTAGCTTAACTATATTAAGTTACGCTCAAGTGACAACTTCTTCAATGGGTGGAACCATTACAGACAATGGTATTCCAGTTGAAGGGGCTAAAATTAATTTAGTCCTAACCACTACAAACGCAAAATACAATACAGAAACGCGTGAGGGTGGAGGATTCGACGTATTCAATCTACAAGCGGGAGGACCCTACACTCTTACTATTTCATCTTCCAAAACAGTAACTATAGATAATATATACTTGATTTTGGGTGAAAACTACAAATTTGATTTAGATCTTAGTTTGTCAAAAGAAACTATTTCAGAAGTGGAAATTTATACAAGCCGAAACTCTGGAACAAAAACTGGTGTAAACTTAAACTTATCTAATAAACAATTAAATACGCTACCAACTATTTCTAGATCTATTAATGATTTTACAAAATTCACTCCCCAGGCTGGAGGCAATAATAGTTTTAATGGTAGAGATGGTCGTTTTAATAACATCACAATTGACGGGGCTAACTTTAATAATAACTTTGGATTAAGTTCAAATAACTTGCCCGGAGGAGATGCACAACCTATATCGCTAGATGCAATCGAAGCAGTTCAAGTGAATGTTTCACCATACGATGTTCGTCAAAGTAACTTCACTGGCGCAGGTGTTAATGCTATTACAAGAAGTGGATCAAACAAAACTCAGGCTTCGGTATATACGTTCATGAGAAATGAAAGTTTAAATGGTACTAAGATTGGAGATGTTACTTTAGAGAATCTTCCTGCTACATCATCAAATATTTATGGATTCCGTTTGGGTGGAGCTCTAGTAAAAGATAAAGTTTTCTATTTTGTAAATGCAGAATATGAAAATATATCTAGACCAGGATTACTTTGGAAATCCACACAAGATGGCGTAGATCCAAATGATCCAAATACTTCAAGAGTATTAAAATCAGACTTAGAAGCTGTAAGTAATCATCTAAAAGAAAAATATGGCTACGAAACAGGCGGATTTGAAGATTTAGGAAACTTCAGCACTCGTAATTATAAAATTCTAGGAAGAATTGACTGGAATATCAATGATAAGCACAAATTAAGTGCTCGTTATAATTATGTGAAAAACAATAACGATCAAACGACAAATGGGACATCTGCTCCTAACCCTAGATCGGCTTCTAGTAGATGGAGTAATAATGCTATGAGTTATGAAAACTCATTATATTCTTTCGAAAATACAGTTGGTTCCTTTTCGTTAGAATTAAAAAGTAATTTAAACAGTAAAATGAGTAATCAATTACTATTTACTGCAACCAATATTGTAGATGCTCGAGGTTCGGGCAGTGAACCTTTTCCATTCGTAGATATTAAAAAGGATGGTGATCAATACATTGCTTTCGGCTATGAATTATTCAGTTGGAATAATAAAGTGGTTAATAATACTTATTCATTTATTGATAACTTTACCTATAATACTAAACAGCATACGCTAACTGCAGGTGTTGCCTACGACCAAATGTATGTAGGAAATAATTTCATGCGTTACGGTACAAGCTATTATCGTTATGATTCTTTATCTCAATTCTTAAATAATGAACAACCTTCAGTTTTTGCTGCAACTTATGGCTATAATGGAAATAATAACCCAATTGCAGAAATGGGATTTGGTCAAGCCGCAGCATATATTCAAGATGAATACCGTTATAGTCGTCAGTTAAAATTAATTGGTGGTTTACGTGTTGATGTTCCTATTTACTTAACCGAAGCTATAGCGAATCCCGGATTCTCAGTATATGCCGATGCAAATACAACACCATTTAAGAACCCTGATGGCGAAACTTTTGCATATGATCCATCAAAATGGCCTAGTTCTTCTCTTTTATGGTCTCCCCGTGTTGGATTCAACTATGACGTTAAAAGCGATAAATCATTAATCGTGAGAGGAGGAACTGGAATATTTACAGGTCGTTTACCATTTGTTTGGTACACTAATCAGGTAACAAATGCATATGGTTTACAGTCAACGATAACATTAGACTCAAAAGCTGAATTAGATCAATATGGCATTACGCAATTTAACCCTTCTTGGGATGGTAATTTTAGCAAATTCCCAACTGAACCTGCACAACTTCCAAGTTCTGGTGGATCTTACGCATTAGTTGATCCTTCTTTCAAATTCCCACAAGTTTGGAGAACAAGTATTGGTTTTGATTATAAACTTCCTTTCGATATTGATTTCACGACTGACATTATTTATACAAAATCTCTTAATGATATTTATCAGTTTGACGCAAACATGGCGCCATCTGATACAATGTTATTTTCAGGAACAGCATGGGAAAGAGCTGGTTATACCGCTAATTCCGCAAGATTTCATAACTCCAGTGTTAGAAATGCTATAGTTATGAGTAATACAAATCAAGGTAGTGGATTTAGTGCATCTTTCACTTTAAAGAAAGATTTCCATAATGGATTAGACATGTTCTTAAGCTATTCCTACAACAACACAATGGATATTACAGCTAACCCAGGCTCTCAAGCAGCATCTGCATGGTCCGGTAATGCAATAATTGGTAGTTCTTTAGGACAAAATCAAAATACACCTTACATGTCTTATTCGCAATATGCTACCCCTCATCGTTTAGTGGGAGCAATTTCTTACACTAAAGAATACGCCAAGAATTTTGCTACCACAATTACCTTGAGTTATGAAGGATTCAATGCTGGTAGATTCAATTATGTTTATTCTTCAGACATTAATAATGATGGTATTGGAAATAATGATTTGATCTTTATTCATAATTCTTCAGACATTACATTTAAAGAATACACTTCTGGTGGAAAAACATTTACTGCTGAAGAACAGGCATCTGCTTGGGATGCTTATGTTGCACAAGACGCTTACTTGAGCAACAATGGCGGCAAATTTGCAGATCGCTATGCTGCACTATTCCCATGGTTACATCGTTTCAACCTAGCCATTTATCAAGATTTTATAAAAAATATTGCCGGAACAAACCATAAATTACAATTAAGTGCTAATATTTTAAATGTCGGAAACCTTATTAATTCAAGTTGGGGTATTGCTCAACGTTTAACAGTAAATAATGGTGCGATTTTGAAAGCTAATACGGACGGAACGTATCAATTAAATGCAGCTGGTGGTGAATTGCCAACAACTACGTTTACAGATATCACAAGTACCTCTACTACTTGGGGCGCACAAATTGGTGTTCGTTATTTATTCTAAAAACAACAATAACTAATGAAAAGGGCGGGCAACCGCCCTTTTTTATTGCATAAGTTTTCCAACCTTAAATCTGTATTTTTGCATTATGTCGGATCAAAAACCGCTTATTTTAATTAGTAACGATGATGGTATAACCGCACCCGGTATTGCTGCTCTAATAGACGTAATGAAAGAACTTGGTGAAGTAATTGTGGTTGCTCCAGATAAACCACAATCAGCCATGGGACACGCCATTACAATAAATCAACCTATCAGATTAACCAAGGTAGATATTCATCAAGGTGTAACAGCGTATCAGTGCAGTGGAACACCCGTAGATTGCGTAAAAATTGCTATCGATAAAATTTTACCTCGACGCCCAGATCTGATGGTTTCTGGTGTAAATCATGGTTCTAACTCATCAATAAACGTAATTTATTCTGGTACTATGTCTGCAGCTATGGAAGCAGCAATTGATGGAATGAACGCAATTGGATTTTCTCTTTGCGATTATGCTTGGGATGCCGACTTTGAATCAATAAAACCATTCATAAAATCAATCGCAAAAGAAACACTTAAAAGAGGACTAACTTATGGAACACTCCTAAATGTAAATATTCCAAAACCAGAAAATGGTACTATTAAAGGAATTAAAGTTTGTAGGCAAGCACAGGCAAAATGGAAGGAAGATTTTAATGAACGAGAAGATCCCTTCAAACGAAAATATTATTGGATGACAGGTAATTTTGTTAATATGGATAAGGGAGAAGATACTGACCAATGGGCTCTTGATCATGATTACATTGCCATCGTTCCTACACAATTTGATCTTACGGATCATCAAAAAATAAGTTCAATTAACCAATGGAATTTCTTATGAGTTACGGATATGGACAAAAAGAACAGAAACCATTACATGTAATTTTTGGAATTCTTATTGCCTTAATATTCCCAATTTTAATTGGAACACCAATTGCATATTTCCAAGGTATACAACCTGAAAACTTTATAAAAGCAATTTTCTCATTGAGTCAAGCATATAATACAGCTTTTCAAGTTGGAGTTGCAGCCAACATTGGGATATTCTTTTTATTAATGAGGTATGATAAGTGGATATTCTTTGCTCGAGGATGGATGGTGGGAACACTTATACCCGCATTAATTGCTATAATTCGAATTGCTCAAGGTTTTTAATATGAAATTGTTCTTTATTGCAGGAGAAGCTAGTGGAGATCAGCATGCATCTGTGGTAATTGAACAAATAAAAAAACGAAATGAAAGCACTGATATTGTTTGTTGGGGAGGTGACTTAATGGAGGCTGCCGGAGCTAAACTTCTTTCTCACTACAAACAACGAGCTATAATGGGGTTTATTGAGGTATTGAAGAAAATCCGTACAATTAAAACACTTCTTAATCAGGCAAAAAAAGATATTGAAACTGAATCACCGGAAGTTTTGATTTTAGTTGATAATCCTGGATTTAATATGCCACTTGCAAAATTTGCAAAACAAAAAGGCATAAAAGTATTTTGGTATATTGCACCAAAAGTATGGGCTTGGAATGAGCGTCGGGTAAAAGACTTAAGAAAGTACGTCGATAAATTATTTGTTATTTTCCCTTTTGAAGTAGATTATTTCAAAAACCACAATATTCATGCACATTTTGTAGGTAATCCAACTATTAAAGCGGTAGATGAATACACAGCACCTTCTAAGAACATTAAACCATTATCATCCAAAAAAACTATTGCTTTACTCCCTGGATCGCGTAAAAACGAGGTGCAATCTTTATTGCCAATATTCCTAAAAACGGTTCAATCAAGAGAAAATGGAGAATTTGAGATATTCATTGCCGGAGCTCCTGGGCTCGATGAAAACTTCTATTCTGAAATATTGAAAGATTATCAGTTAACGGGAAACATATTATTTGGTCAAACATTTTCAATTTTATACACTTGTAAAGTAACCGAAGGATATGCATTAGTAGCTAGCGGAACTGCAACCTTGGAAGCCGCCCTTTTCGAAGTTCCTCAAATTGTTGCCTACAAAGTGAGCCCACTAACTTATTGGTTAGGGAAATCATTAATAGGAATAAAGTTTGTAAGTCTAGTTAATATTCTACTCGGTTACGGTTTAATAGAAGAGCATCTCCAAAAGGTCAATAAAGTAACGCTCAATAATGCCATTATAAGATTAATAAGCAACAAAAGTAAAATTGCTGACGGTTATAAGGAGTTAAGGGGAATATTAAATGTAGAGCATGAATCTGTGGTTGATTTAATTTTAGAAAAATAAAATCGGGGGAAATCACCATGCATGGCTTTGTATTTATAGTTAATTCCGCCCAAATACCCTTTCACAAATTCCAATAAAATGGTACATTTGCAATCCCTTAAAGGGAGACCCAAGCCCATGCTACAACCACCGGGAGCTCAAGAGCAAATAAATCGGGATGTGGCGCAGCCCGGTAGCGCACTTGCATGGGGTGCAAGGGGTCGTGAGTTCGAATCTCGCCATCCCGACCCAGTAAAATCAAGGCCTCAGAGAAATCTGAGGCTTTTTGATTTTTGGGTGGTTTACATATGGTTTACATATTTTATCTGTCAGTGGTTATGAATTGCTTTCGAAATTGTATTTTTAACGTGTATTCACACCAGTTTGGAAAAACATATAAACTTAGAATTAGTTGTGAATTGCTTTCGAAATTGTATTTTTAACGTGTATTCACACCCCCATTAAGATACTTGCGTACACTTGGTTGGTTGTGAATTGCTTTCGAAATTGTATTTTTAACGTGTATTCACACCGTACTCAATGCTAATATGCTGTTATGGTGTGAAATGCGTGTTTGATTTGAAACGCTAAAAAAGTTCTAGTTGCTGACTTACTTGAGGCAAAGCTTCCTTTTTCACTCCGTGAAATAGTTCAATCATTCCAAATTGTTTATCGGTAATGCGCATCACAGCGATATGTCCTTTGTTTGGTAGAGCCCGTTTAATTCTTAAAGATTGATTATCTGCTTGTTCTCTGCTATTACAAAACCGAATGTATATGGAGAACTGAAACATCTCAAAACCATTTTGGAGGAGTGTTTTTCTAAAATCAGTGGCTATTTTGCGCTCCTTTCGGGTTTCTGTGGGTAAATCAAAAAACACAAATAACCACATAGATCGATATTGGTTTAAGCGATTGGATGTCAAGCTATCTCGGGGTACCTAATCTTTTTCAATTCACCTTTATAGCACTGTTTGAGTGAATATGTTGTTCTGCTCATGGCAATCATCAAAGGTTGCTTTTTTTCTCCATGAATACATCATTTGTAGGAACCTGCAACATCAAGTTTTTCATGGGGATTTCTAAACCGTCAACTTGTCCATTCCCATCCCACCACTTTTTTACCTTGAAATCAACGACAGGTCGATAAGGCTCCATGATATCATCGGCCAATACATACGGATTATACTTGTTCTGGTGAAAAATTCCGAGAGCAGGTAATAATCCAGATGAAACCAATGCCCTGGCTGTTACTGCACGTAATATGGCGTACCCGTAATTTAATGCTTTATTAATATCGTCCTCTGCATTATGTTCACGAGTAAATTGTGGTCCAAATAGTTGTTTCCAATATAAAGCAGCTCCTTTGGACTCATGATTCAATTGATCCCCTAATGCTTCATAGTCGAAGTGCTATACAAAGAGCCAGGAACATATCCCATACTTCATCGAGGCAAAAAACTAGCCGAAGTTATCGTTGCCCCTTCAACTGACACTATTTCCGAAAATACATATGAAACGCTTAGAACAAATGCCAAAGAATATGCTAATATAACAAGAAACCTTGATGAATACCTTGCTCAAATACCTGAAAAGACTTTAAGAATAGACTTAAATATGGGGCAAAACTTACATTCAAATATGAACTCAGGTTCTACTGAGGAGTCAAAAGAAATAGTCACAATTATGGGTATGGAACAGTCCTTAGAACAGGCTATTGAACATTGTAAGATGATGCCCAATATGCCAGAGTGCGAGACTATTGTAGAGGATGATAAACATAATGAAACGAAGGCTCACGGTAACGAAGGAATAGAATGGGAAGACGATATGAATACAATGAATAGAATCTCAGATACAGAAAACATTGAATGGCAACTTATTGATGAAGAAACAGGTGACATAAATAAAGAAATAGATTGGAAATTCAAAAAAGGAGATATGGTAAAAATGGAAATATTTAATGACCCCAACTCAATGCATCCAATGCAACATCCTGTTCATATCCACGGACAACGTTTTGTAGTTCTCACAAGGGAGGGTGAGGTGAATAATAATTTGCAATGGAAAGATACCGTACTCGTAAAAACAGGAGAAACAGTCGAAATATTAGTAGATATGTCTAATGTCGGTGATTGGATGATACACTTTCATATTTCAGAGCATAACTCAGCAGGAATGATGTTTGACTTTGTAGTTGAATAACCTGTACTTTGAATACAACATTTTGAGATGTCTCCGAAATACACTAATATTGTCAATACAGCAAATAGTGTACAGTAGAAAAATAGGGCTTCAAGTTCTCAGTGTTTCATTGAGTCTGCTGGTGATGCTGTCATCTATTGGGCTTTTCGATGTTTGGTGAAAATTCAACAATCACTTTTTAATAATTTACAGAATGAAACTAATAAAAACAACACTTTTCTCATTGGTTCTAATCGGGGCAATGACAGCTTGTACAACAAGCACAAATAATAACGATGAAAACAAACAAGGCAAAGAGTATACTTCCGCTTATGTGTGTCCTATGCACTGCGAAGGAAGCGGAAGCGACTCCGCAGGTCAATGTCCAGTTTGTGGAATGGATTACATAAAAAACGATAAAAAATAAAGTAAAATGAAAAAAACAATTACAATAGCAATTATGCTGCTTATGGCAGTTAATGTTTTCGCACAAAAGGATGTGCAACTAACAATTAATCACAAACTTGGAACGAAGGATTTTGCGTTCAACACCGAGTCTCAAAACGACCTTGGTCATAAGTTTAAACTGAGCAGACTTGAATATTATATATCTGGAATTAGCATCATTCACGATGGGGGTACCGAAACAAAAGTGTCAGATGTATATATTCTGACAAAAGCAAACCAAACAGATACAATCCTCTTGGGTAATTTAAACGTTACCACAATTGAGTCTATAAACTTTTCTGTTGGAGTTGACCCAGGTGTAAACAATGGTGATCCTGCTCAATGGAGTTCTCTCCATCCCCTTTCTCCCAAATTTCCTTCGATGCATTGGGGTTGGGCTGCAGGTTATAGATTTGTGGCATTAGAGGGAAAGTCTGGTAACAACTTTGCTCAAGATTTTCAGATTCACGCACTTGGAAACAAAAACTATTTTAAACAAAACATTCCAGTAGAAGGAAAAGATGTGAATGGTGCTTTGCTAGTCACATTGAATGCTGATTACACTAAAGCAGTTTCAGGAATGGATATGAATTCTGGATTAGTAGAACATAGTGAGAACAAAGAAGCGGCAACGTGTCTTAGACTTTTTCAGAACAATGTATTTACTAACGAATCAGGTGAAGGAAATACCCTTTCCGTTAAAGATGTAAAGGTTGCAAATGCCTTTGGAGCATTCCCTAATCCTTCAAGTGGAACACTCACAATTCAGTTAGATGATAAGAGATTTCAATCTGCAGATGTAAAAGTAATGAACGTTTTAGGTGAATTAGTAAAAGAAACAACTCTAGAAAGTGAAGGGCAAACTATAACACTTGATAAAAAAGGATTGTACTTCTTAACCATTACAAAAGACGGGTTGGTAAGTACTGAAAAAATAATAATTCAGTAGATTGAAAAGCAGGAAAATCATAATATCACTAATTGCGGTTCTCATCCTTTATGGATGCGAAAAAGACACGGTAAATATGGCTTCGCAGTCAGGTGATTTTTCATTACCACCAGGTTTTCCTGCTATTTCATTCCCTGAGGATAATGCCTACACAAAAGCAAGATGGAAGCTCGGTAAAAAGTTGTTTTATGACAATGTTTTGTCCATAGACCAATCCATTAATTGTGGTTCGTGCCATAAAGCATCTTTAGCTTTTAGTGATGATGTGGCGTTAAGTGATGGCGTAAAGAATAGACCAGGTACACGAAATGCACCTACTTTGGCAAATGTAGCCTACCACCCCTATTACACAAGAGAAGGTGGTGTGCCAACTTTAGAAATGCAGGTACTTGTACCTATTCAGGAGCATAATGAATTTGCATTTAACATTGTGAAGGCAGGAGAACGATTAGCTTCAGACAGTCAGTATGTTGCTATGAGTAAAGAAGCATACAATAGAGCTCCAGACTATTATGTAATAACAAGGGCACTTGCTAATTTTGAGCGAACACTCATTAGTGGTAACAGTCCGTTTGATAAGTATACGTATCAGCATCAAAATGGAGCATTGAATGCAACAGAAAAGGCAGGAATGGAACTTTTCTATAGTGAAAGAACCAACTGCTCCAATTGTCATTCAGGTTTTAATTTTACAAATTATGCTTTTGAAAACAATGGCTTGTATGAAAGCTATGATGATGAGGGCAGAATGCGACTTACCAATAGTGCAGATGATGAAGCCTTATTCAAAGTACCCACTCTTCGAAATATTACTGTGACCGCACCATATATGCACGATGGCTCAATGACCACACTTAAAGCGGTTATCGATCATTATAATAAAGGTGGTAAGGAACATCATAACAAGAACAAGTTCGTGAAACCACTCAACCTGACAGAGCAAGAAAAAGAGCAATTGATTGCTTTTCTAGAAAGCCTAACAGATAAACAATTTATAACAGAAGAAAAAATTAAAGAACAATGAAATTAAAAATAACAATAATAAGCTTCCTTATTGCATATATTGTGGTAGTAGTAGGATGCAAGGATGATGACAATTTAGAACCAGTGGGTGTCAAATATGATTCTACACCGTATCAATTAATGTATGGCAGTTTCCCAGCACCAAACATTGCTACGGATAACCAGTTGACAAATCAAGGGGTTCAATTAGGGAGAATGCTTTTTTATGAAAAAATGCTTTCAGGTGATGGTACACAGGCGTGTGCAAGTTGTCATTTACAAGAATTTGCATTTACCGATACTGCAAAATTCTCAACAGGTATTAGGGGAAACAAAGGTGGAAGACAAGCTATGACGGTATTCAATATGGCTTGGCACGAAAATGAGTTTTTCTGGGATGGTAGAGCTCACTTACTCAGAGACCAGTCTCTACTGCCTATTAAGGATGAATTAGAAATGGACGAGACCTTGGAAAATGTAGTTTCAAAACTATCCGCAAGTCAAACCTATAAAGACCAGTTTATGAGAGCTTTTGGAAGTGATGAAATAACGAGCGAGAAAGTTTCTCTAGCACTAGAGCAATTTATGAATTCAATAATATCAACTAATTCAAAGTATGATGATTTCCTAAAAGACACCACCGTCTTTAATGAAAGTGAAAAAAGAGGATTTAAACTATTTACAACTGATTACAATCCATTTTTTCCTGACCAAAGTGGAGCTGACTGCCAACATTGTCACAGTGGTTTAAACTTTGAGAATGATAAATATATGAATAATGGCTTGGACGGTGACGGACAATTTGCAGATGATGGTAGAGAGAAAGCGACAAAAAATGCTTCTGATAAAGGAAAATTTAAAGTTACAAGTCTTAGAAATATTGCTATCACTGCACCATATATGCACGATGGTAGATTTACAACATTGGAACAAGTAGTAGAACACTATAATTCGGAAATAAAGGCTTCTTCTACTCTAGACCCTGCATTAGAGCAGACAAGAGACAAAGGTTTATTCTTAACCGAACAAGATAAAAAGGATTTGGTTGCTTTTCTAAAAACTTTAACGGACAAAGAACTAACAACAAACCCTGCATATGGATCACCATTTTAAAGCGAAATAACAATGAAAAGTATAATAAAAGTATCTATCCTGTCTACAATCCTCATTATAGGAATTGCAGGGTGCAAAAAAGATAAGAAAGAAGAACCTCAACCACTAAAAAATGAAGTGCCCGAGTTTTTTAAAGAAGCCAAAGAAAGTGATTGGGGAATCAATCAACCCGAAATAGTAAAGCTTTCAACAAGTCAATCTCGAATCAATAGACCAACAGATTTAGAATTCAATCCGACAAGAAAGGGAGAATTATGGATAATTAATGAAGGTACAGAACAGACTGGCGGTACAACCGTTCGTATTCCAGATATTTCAGCATCACAGTTAGAGTATGATTATAGAAAAGATGGAAACTCTTGGCACTTTATGGCGTTGCCAACTGCACTAGCTTTTAGTGAAAATGGAGACTGGGCAACAACCACGGGTATTCTTGATGCTAATAGGCGAGGCGGTTCATTTACTGGTCCTGCTCTTTGGTCTGGCAACTTAGATGTATATGCAAAACCAAGTGGTGGTAATGGAAGCCATTTAGATATGTTGCACGGCAGTCCATATTGTATGGGTATCGCATCAGAACAAGATAATGCTTACTGGATTTTTGATGGTTATAATAAACATATCTGTAGATATGATTTTGGTGGTGACCACGGTCCGGGAAATGCTGACCACGATGATGGAATAATTCAGCGATTTAGTAATGTGTCTGTCAAGAAAAATGGAACAACGCCTAGTCATTTAATAATGAACGAAGATAGAACAGTCCTCTATGCTGTAGATGGGGGTAACAACAAAGTTCTTAAAATAGATGTCACATCTAAAAAAAGGATAAAATCTTTGCCTCTTACTAATGAAATACTCGCAGATCATTCAGAATGGAATGCGGATTTTGAGGTGCTTTTGGAAGATGAGTTTTTCAACTTCTGCGGTATTGCCATTTCTGGAAATCGTCTGTTTTTGAGCGATTATACTTCTGGAAATATAAAGTGTATTAATCTCGAAACTAATCAGGGAATAGCCACCATAGAAACAGGGATTGAAGGTGTTACAGGAATTACTGTTTTTGAAAACCGTCTTTACTTTGTTTCATATAAGGAAAACGCATTATACAGAGTAGAACCTAAATGAGTAGATATGTTCAGAGTTAAAAACATCATATTGACAGCCTCAGAGAAATCTGAGGCTTTTTTTATTTTTAACCGGTTTACATTTTCAGATTGGAAATTCAATTATTGAATAATGTGTATTTTTGGGGAAATGAAGAATTTCTCCCAATGGTCCGATGTCGAAAAGCACTTATCTACAGCCGATAACCAAACCAAAGGAGAACTATTTGAACAGATTACCGAGTCATACTTAAAATGGTCGCCTAAGTATCAAGTGATCCTAAAACAAGTATGGAGATTAAAAGATATTCCAACATCCGTAAAGTCCAAGTTAAACATCCCACATCAAGATCAAGGAATCGACCTAATTGCGGAAACTTTTGAAGGGAAATTCTGGGCCATTCAGTGCAAGTATCACGGCAATATACAAAAGAAGATATCCCATAGAGAGATTTCCACTTTCTTGGCTTTGAGTAATACGGTAGCCAGCAATATTGATTTCTGTTTGGTAGCAACAACGGCAGATGATTATGCCCAACTTTACAAGGGACAATCCAATATAGGATTTCTATTATCCGATACTTGGACACAGTTGCCCCCATCCTTCTTCGATGGTTTTGGCAAAAAGGAATTTGTAAAGCCCTCCATTAGGAATCCGAGACCTCATCAAATTGAATCAATCGCAGAGGCCAAAAAACATTTTAAAGTAGAAAACCGAGGAAAACTGATTTTCCCTTGTGGTGCGGGTAAGTCTTTGACCGGATACTGGATTACCAAAGAACTTAAAGCCAAAACAGTTATTGTGGCCGTTCCAAGCTTAGCATTGGTCAAACAAACACTGGAAGACTATTGTCAAGAATCCTATGCAGAAGGAAACCCCGTTGCTCCGTTTTGCATTTGTTCGGATGAAGGAATTGGGAAAAACGATGATGTGGCCGTTTTTACCCAAGATATGGGAGTGGTCTGCACCACCGACAAAGCAAAAATCTTAGAATTCCTTAACTTCAAGACCAATCGAACCAAAGTAATATTTACCACCTATCAAAGTGGTCGTGTTTTGGGGGAAGCCGTTAACGAACTTGACTTTAAGTTTGATGTGGGCATCATGGATGAATCCCATAAAACGGTAGGTGCCAGTGATAAACTCTTCAGTCATTTGCTATTCGATGAAAATGTTGCCATAAGCAAGCGCATTTTCATGACGGCAACGGAAAGGCGGTATAGAGGTTCTTCTGAGAACATTCTTAGCATGGATGATCCAGATATTTATGGGGAAACTTTCACCCAACTATCGTTTAAAGAAGCCATCAATCAAGAGATCCTGTCTGACTATAAAATATTAACTTTAGTTATCACTCAGGCGGAGATTAAAGATTATTTAAATCAGAATGATTTTGTAAAAGCGTTGGGATTAAAATGGGATAAAGACATTGATTTTAGGACTTTGAGTTCGTTAATTGCCCTTCGAAAGGCCATGCAAAAGTTCCCTATTAAGCATGCCGTTACTTTTCACTCTAGTATCAAACGGGCTAAAACATTTGAACAATTGCAGCCTGCCTTTGATCAAGCCTATCCCTCTTTTGAAGGGGTAAATTCCTTCCATGTGACCGGAGCTATTCCCACCGGTCAACGTTCGAAGATTATTGCGGAATTCTCTCAAGCGGAAAGAGGAATCATTACCAACGCAAAATGCTTAACTGAAGGTGTTGATGTTCCCAATATTGATTGCGTTTTATTTGCAGATCCCCGGAAAAGCAGCATTGACATTGTCCAAGCCGTGGGAAGGGCTTTAAGAAGAAGTAAAGACAAAGAATTTGGCTATATTCTATTGCCCGTTTACGCTGAATCCAATGATAAAGATAGCATCATTAAAAGTGAAGATTTTCAAGCCATCTTACAAACCTTGAGAGCACTTGCGGCTAACGATGAAAGGATCATTGAGTATTTCGGAGAAAAGCAAAAACCTGATACTAAGTCGGAAAAATCAGATTTAGTACAATTTAATATTGACGAAATCATTGGAAACCAAATTGCAACCGATGAATTGCTAAATCACATTGAACTTCAAGCTTGGAGTCGTTTGGCGAAATTGAGTTGGAGGCCTTTTGAGGAGGCGAGGGATTATGTAAGAAATAAAATACTCAAAAATAATATAGCTTGGCGTAAGTTTACAAAATCAGATAATTTTCCATTAGATATTCCGACTAAACCTGATTTAACTTATCGTGCAAATTGGAATGGATGGGGTGACTGGTTGGGCTACGAAGAAAGAAGTCTAAGACAAAAAGACATACTAGTTTACGAAGAAGCTAGAAAGATTGTATCAACACTAGGACTCAAAAATCATAAAGATTGGTATGAATATATTAGAAATAACCCAGAATTAGCTAAAAAAGTTCCCAAATCTCCGGAAAAATATTATTTAGGAAAGGGATGGAAAAATTGGGGCGATTTTATTGGAACAGGTAACATTTCAAATCAAAAACGACAGCACAGATCCTTCAAGTCAGCGCGAATTTTTGCTCAGCAATTAGGCTTGAAAAGCAGTACCGAATGGCGAAAATATTGCAAAGGAGAGTATAGGCTACTGCCATTGAAACCAGCAGATATACCAGTAGCGGTAAGCACTATTTATAAGAATGATGGTTGGAATGGTTTTCCCGATTTTCTTGGAAGTAAATATATTTGTGAAGACAAAAAATATGACCTAAATACTGCTAAAAAACTTATCAGAGAATTCAATATCACTAGTATCAAAGAATATAACCAATTTAGAAAAAATAAATCAAGAAAAGATGCAGAGCTTTTTAAATCTATATCCTCTTATTCAAAAGATCCGCTTTGGAAAGGGTTGAATGACTTTTTAAATACTTATACAAAGAACACTACTACGATTCGTGATTCATACTTGAACTATCAAGAATGTAAGAAGGTCGTTAAATCATTATATTCTTCAGCAAGCAGTTATGTAGATTGGCAAGCTTTATTAAAAAAATATCCTAGAGATGTTTGGCCTATAGAGATACCAAGAGATCCCAAAAATGCTTACAAAAACGAAGGCTGGAAAGGCTGGGCAGATTTTCTGGGAAAAAAAGAAAAAGAGTGAGCGTCAACTACCTAAATACGTTAAAGGTTCCAGGTAGTAGTATTCATTATATATTCAAATTGAATTACTCTAGCGAATACACTCCCCCAGACACCCCATATTTTTTAGAATCTTTCGAGCTAACCCCATACCATAATTTGGACAATGGGAATAATTGCATTGGATCATCTCATATGGATCATAATCTGGCCTCACTAGTGGGTGCCCATGTTTTATCCTATGAAATTTGACTCTGCATCTATTGGAGCAGAATTTCTTTGAGGATTTTGTCTTTATAGTTCGTCTGTTGCATTGTAAGCAACTAATTATCATTTCTGCCATTTTGTTTGTAATGTTACCATCGTTACGTTTCAATCGAAATATTTAAAGGGAGGGAGGGCATAGGATTTTTCGATAAAAAAGAAAATGAAACTCTTTATCATGTATTCTGGCATACCCTCCCTCCCTATTTGTTTAGTTTTCTTTTAATGCAGTATTTAAAATTACCGTTAGTCTTTACTTTAGGAAAGCCCAAACTCGTCAATATTTTGCCCATCTTTGATGGATTTATATTAATTCTGCTATTATCTCCTAAAATGTCTCCTAGTAAATCGATAATATCAACTATTGCCATTCTTTGATCCGGAGGAATATTATCATCTTTTTCAAAATACATTAATAATAACTCTTCTTCAACACTATAGGCTTGAAACTTTTTGTTTCTTTCTTGAATCAACGCAATTTCATCCGATGTAAAATAGGGAACATACCCTAATTTATATAAGGCAAAAGCCTGACTAAACACTTTGTCCATGTCAATATTATGAGTATGATTTATAGAACTTACTTCAATACATAAAAATCGCCTTGATCCTGTTAAATCCTGAAGAAAATCTAAACTGTTTACTGAGCCACAAAAAGAAATTCGTCGTGGGAATACCTTTGCATTACGTCCATAAGATGCTCGTACTTTAGCGCCAGGACTTGTTATAAACTCTTTATACTTTGGGATATCTCTTTTCTCCATTGAGTCTAATTCGTCCAAATTGCCTATAAGATTTTCAGACATGAGAATTTTGGTATCCTTATCTCTAGGATCAAAAATACCTTGCACAAAATAATTCTTAAGTCCTTTGGGAATTAGGCGTTGCAACCACCTCGACTTACCGGCGCCTTGAGGACCTATCAAAAGCAAAACTGTTTGGTTCTGCAGATTTTCGTCAACTATACTAGCTACCATACAAGTGTACCATTTCATTAAATAATTCAAATATTCTTCGGAAACATTGAGCGTGTCGAATAAAGCTTTAAAATGATCCTCGCCATCCCATGGGGACAATCCTGAAAGATACTCGACAAGCGGATTATAATCATGCGCAAATGAACTATTCGTGCTGGTCCTTAACCAATTGTGCCTGATAGAGAACCCCTTTGATTCTAACAAACGTAGGATGTCATTCTCAACTCTTTCATCAAGCTCCAACCATTCTCCCCCGTTATTTGACATTTCAGTTTTATTTAAAATCACATTAAATCGAAATTCAAACCCTAGGTCGGTTAGCGCCTGTTCAAACATTTCACGCTTACCTTTATTTCTAATGTTTTTACCTGCATCCTCATAGTAATTTTTACTGTAAGCGCTAAAAATTGTTGTTAGTATTTCCTGTTTTTTAAAATCTTCTCGCTCGAATTTATCAATGCAATATTGTTCTACTAATTCTTTCGGAACTTTATGATTTCTGCAAAAGGAAGCTAATTTTAATATATAAGGATTTCTTTGACCTAATTCGAATTGGATCTTAAAGACTTTTTGTGCCTGCAGTTCTAAAATTTCCAGTTTCCTAAATGACGATTTTTCCCTTTCAAATACTAATGGTTTTGAACTTTCATTATAATACAATTGTGGATCATCAGAAATAAAACAAAGGCGACTTATATCTTTTACTTGTTTATCGGGTTTTATACCATATTGCCTTTCAAATATTTGCATAAGCAACAAAATATTTCCCGTATGATTATCTGCAGTATCATTAGTTCTATAGAAAACCTTAAGTCCATTTTCTGATGGACTGATGAAAAAAGCAAAGACTTTATCATCGTTCTTCAACTTTGTGGTCAAACTGATCATTTCAGATGCTTCCAATTTGTCCAAATCAAGGTGCAGTATTCCGCTATATTGAATATGTTTTTCTTTAGTTCGTTTTTGATCAAAAATACCAGCCGGAGTAAAGGCTAAAAGTTGTTTTTTTAATTTTTCCGCATTTAAATCACCCTTTTGGAGCGCATACCGATACTTTTGAATCTCTAACTCAAATTCACCAGCCTTAATTTTTTGAAAAACTTCCACGATATCGAGCTCGTCTTCAATTTCGTTATAGTTGCGAAAGAAATTTACTGAATGCTTCATTTTGCCCTCTTTTTGGTTTGTGACACTTGATGAATATTATCCAATTTCGCTAACACCGGAAATCCAGCGGCCTCAATTTCAGATTTAGTCGCTTTTCTTCCCGAAAGCAACCAATTCTCCAGATCAGTTTTTCGGAAATAGATGCGCTTACCCTTCTTGATAAAAGGTATCAACCTCTGACTCGTAAAACCATACAAAGTCTGTCTCGCAATTTTCAAATAATTAGCAGCCTCATTAATATCCAAGAATCCTTCTTGAACGCTGCGCTCCAAATCCGCTCGATTTAAAGCACTTTTTACAACATCCTGAATCAAATTTTCAAGATCGTTTTTCTCCATGAATATGATTTTGTTATTTATCATGCCACAAAGATTTTGGATGTTTATTGTTTTCGAATCCTAGTAGGATTGGGGTAGGATGAACTTTTTCATATATTCGCTATCATGAAATTAACAACAACACTATTTTCACTAGTTCTCTTATTTACATCATGTGAACAGAAAAAACCAATCATTTTTAATTCAACTACAGATGAAAATTATCCAGACAGAATATATGATTCTGAAAAAAACCGAGTATACTACATTCCTAATCCACATAACTTAGTACCAACCCTAGCCCCCCTATATAAGTGGGTTAAGATATTAGATTTGGATTCAATGAAAGTGACAACAATAACACTTCAATGTGGATATCCAATAGAAAAAAATAATTAGCAATTTATTTTAATACCCCCCCCAAATCTTTTAAATTCACGAAATTTAAAAGTAACTACTAATAGATTATCTATTGAAGAGTCTATGAAAGACGGGAATAGGATTATTACGATTCACTTGGTTTCTATTGGTGATTTACTATGAGTTCAAAACCCCGTTTCTTTCAAAACAGAAACATACTTTTGCGCTAGAAATTTGATTGCATGGATTAACCTTTCCGACCTTTCTTTTTGAGACGGAAATTTGCTTAATCTTATCTCTTTCCATTGATATTTAAACCTATACAAAGATTGAACTTCAGGTAATTCTTCTTCTGTTGCGGAATTTCTACGTTTAATACTAAAACCCGTGATTCCATTTTCACAAAAAATGATTATGAACGGATTGCAACTTTTAATACCTTCCTCAAATTGAACAGATTTAAATAAAATATCCCAAACTAACCTCGTCATTTTTTTTTCGACAAATGTTGATCAAACCTATGTATTTGGTTTTGGTTTTGCAATAGGTGGTTTTTTTAATCCTAAAAGAGTTAGACCGTAATAAAGTATTACCACTGAAACTGAGTAGAATACAAATTCGGAAATATCATATGCATCAATTACAAAATTAATACGGTAAGTACCACCATAACCTCCGTATCTACCTTTAGTAAATGGATAAAATATTTCGCTTGCCCTATAGCATTGGTCTGTCGTAAATAAAATTGTAAAATGCATTAGTACCCAAATCAAATAGATACCTATTGCTCTATCACTTGGTCGTTTAATATTCATTTAATATTATTTTTATTTTCTGTCTTAAATTACACTATATTAATTACAAATTAATTTGTCGTCAAGCACACTTATTGTAAGCAAAAGTCCCAAACTATTACTCAATAGTTACTTAATGCAATTGGTAATTCCAAATGAGTAATTAACCCTGATTTGAACACTTCCTTAAATCAGTCAATTTGCTTTTTCATTCCAAACATTTAACAATTCTTCAAAAATTTTAGGGCAATAATCGTTATTCCTCTCATTCTTACTCTTTGAAAGATTACTTTTTGCGTTTTTTGAAAGTTTTATCCCCATAAATTTTGCAAAAAGCTCAATTAGCTTCCATTTGCCGCCGACCACTTTTGAATCTAACCTTCCGGTTTGTATGAGTCCTTCAATGAGCTGCATAAATTCAGTTTCATTTTTACCAATCCAAATTGGCGTATTATTATTTAAAGGGTCTTCTTCTCCATCCCCGGAATTGATTATCCTATTCGATTCAATAAAATTAACTAGCTCACTAAGTGCATCTATCTGTGAAATCAATCCCATTTGCTGAATGCTTAGGTCCGGAAAGCAATAAGCAATGGTTTGATCAAATGCTTGCCCTTCGTCAATTCCACTATCTAATTCATACGCATTATCCCATTCACTCTTAAAATTACCCAAACCATTCTGAACTAAATCTCTTTGAATTAAATTAACTTCATCCCTCAGAGCATCGATCCAATTTGCAACTACAGTGTTCTTACTTCTAGCCTTGTCATATTCGAGCATAAATTCAATTTTGCGCTGATCGACAACGTCAGCCTTAGCCGTTAAATAGTATTCATAATTGATCATAACTTCTTGAATGCCTCCTTCATCATTTCACTTCCAAAACTATCTAAATAAATCTGTGTGGTCTTCTCGTTTTCATGGCCCAATGCCTGACCAATCATTGAAACCGGAACTCCTTGATGTTTCATCACCGTTGCAAAAGTATGTCGAGCCACGTACGAAGTGACCTTAACTTGGATATTCAAATCAATGGCAATTTCTTGGAGATCTTTATTCATTTGATTGTTTACTTTATGAATGCGGTTATTAATAGATACCTCAGATTGGTGTATCCGTTCATCTAAAATTGGAAAAACATAAGCATCGGGATTGCCATCGTGCCACGCTTTGTAGTAATCCAGAATTTCTTGCGCACCACCCAATAAAGGCAACTGGATAATTTCATTTGTTTTTCGCCTTGTATATACGAGCTGATCATTTTCAATATTACTCCACTTAAACTGAGCTAAATCAACGAAATTCACCCCCCCGGCATAATAACTAAACACGAAATAATTCCGACTATCGAATTTTCGGGTACAAGGCTCAATTTCTATGGATTCAATCTTTTTAAAATCCAGTCTACTCAAAGCCCTTTTTCGAGTTTTCACCTTTCTATACTTCGAAAAACTAACGGCATTAAAAGGATCGTAACCATCTCCAATAACACCTCTAAGTTTAGCCGTATTGATGATGGTTTTCAGAGTACGCATATATAAAAAAATGGTATTGGGCATATTTTGATTCCCCTCGCAAAAAGACTCAAATTCCTTAATACTAGGAAGGCTGATATCATCGAATGACCAATTTCTTTGCTTAAAAAATCTACTCCAAGCATTTTTAGTACTTCGATAAATATTGGCCGTTTCAATTTTATTGTTTTTCTTCAATTCCTCTATCAAGGCATCAATAAATGTGCTTAACGATAGAGTCTCCCCTTTCTTACAGAACTTGTTTTTTATGGATTCCAAATCAACAGTATTATCAACGGACTCCTGAGTATAAACCTCCTTTCTGATTTCATTTACTTTGTGTGAGATCAGAATTTGAATTTCCTTGTGTAGAGGATGTTTTGAACTTGGAGAATTACTTTTCTCGTTCCACTGACTTGTTTTACAACTAACACCTAAGGAAAAATACTTCCTCTTTCCATTTTGGGTTAATCGAATCATAACAGGATGTTCCCCGTTTGAGAGTAGTTTTGAGGTATATAGTATGGGCTCTACTTTTATCATCGGTTTACATATGGTTTACATAATTGACATAAAAAACCAAAGATAAGAAGAAATATCAAAAAGTAAAAAACACTTAAAACATTGTTATTATGTATTTTAATAACATGCCATAGACATCAATAAAGTAAAATACAATACATGGGGTGCAAGGGGTCGCTGGTTCGAGTCCAGTCATCCCGACTCATTAGAATTAAAGCCTCAGATAAATCTGGGGCTTTTTTGTTTTGATATTTTTAACTACAATAAAATACTAACCCCAAATTGTAACCTTCGGCCTTGATTAGGTCCATATACGTAACCAGCATCAAATGTTAATCCATACGGGTTATTCGTACTCCTTTGAGCTTCGCCTTTATCAAAAACAACCTGATTATCAAACGGATCATGAGTTCGAGCAATTAAAAACGGAGTACTGTTATTTGGCGTCCAATTCAATATGTTTTGAATGGTTGTAAAAAATGAAACCCTCTTATTATATCGGTAATCCAATTTAATATTTTGTATACTCCACCATGGTGATTTATCGGGTCTTGGATCCCATTGTGAAGCCAATGGCAATAGCATCGGTGATACTAAATTTCCTGTGTAATTAATCATGAATCTCTTCTTGAAGAATGAATATTCAAGCGACCAATTAACATTCCATCTCTCGGTTAAGAGCGGCCTTCGGTATTTACTATTATTTGCAAATCGAATGGCTGCGTCGATATAAGTGATTCCAATACGAGAATTAAATCCAATGGCTGTTCTCCATGATAAATTTAATGATGTACCTCTATTCCATGAATTTCCACTTGAATTACCATAATAAATTGAATTGAAATCACGAGAATAATCCGCTTGAATTTGATTAGTGAACACTGTATAGAACAACTGAATATCTGTTTGAATAAACTGATTTTTTGCGGGTGTCCATGTATTAGACCAAGAAAAGTTATAATTCGAACTTTGCTCTGGCATTAAATCTTCCTCAATAATAACTTTTCTTGCTCCCGTTAATGCGGCATGCTCTTCTGTAAATATATTTACAGTTCTAAACCCTGTACCGCTTCCTACACGAAATTGACCCAAATTTTTTGATTTATAAAGATATGAAAATCGAGTACTATTAATCCAAGAATGTTTGGGATGATGATCTAATCTATACCCCAAAAGAAATGTGTGACTGCCTGTATGGTATTCATCTTGAAAGAAAATGCCTGGTAAAGTTGTAATCAAAGGCTTTGATATCATTATCGAATCCTGCTTTAAGGCTTCAGTAATTACAGTATTATCATCGTAATGGGTATATTTTATCGCAGTACCTACCAATAAATCGTGTTTTTCCCAGTTGGGCTGCCATATTAATTGACCAAACAGCAAAGACTCCTCGGCTTGAAACAATACATTTCCATAAGCGCTGTTTTGACGATGAAATACACTCGAAGTTTGAATTTTCAGAGGTATTTTAGATGAAAATTCGTAGGAACTTAATAATTCCAAGCGTTTTGTTTGAATTGCTTCTCCGTATATTTCACTTCCACCAAAATGCTTTCTTTTCCAATTAATTTGTCCACCCCATCGATCTTCAATTAAACCTCTCCAAGAAAGTTGAAATAATTGATTGGCTTTTCCTTTAAGCGATAACCTCTGAAAAATGGCAGCTCTTTTTTGAATTGGAATATCTGTAAAACCATCATTATTTCTATCTTTTATCAAGGGGTTTGAGAAACCGTTAATCGCAGTAATTAGGTTACCTTTTAAACCTAATTTAGTAGAATTTGAATAGTCAATATTGGTTTCTGACCAAGTGTTACTCCAAATTTCAATGTTTGAAAATTTGCTTGCATTCCTTTTAGTGATAATATTAATTATTCCTCCTATGGCCTGGCTGCCGTATAATGACGAAGCGGGTCCTTTAATAATTTCCAAACGCTCAATTATTGAATTTGGAATCCCCATCAAACCATATACCGATGCCAAAGAACTAACAATCGGCATTCCATCAATCAATATCATAGTATATGGACCTTCCATTCCATTAATATGAATGTCTCCAGTAGCACATACATTACAGTTTACTTGGGGTCTAACTCCATTAACCAATTGCAGTGCATCAAATAAATGAGCAGTAGGGTTCTGCTTTAGAAATTGAGCGTTATAAATATCAAGATGAACAGGGCTTTCAGATAATTTCACAGGATTCATTGTACCTGTGATTACAATATCTTCTATAGTTTCAAAAGAATCTGACTGTGAATCAAGGATTGAAATATGAAAAGTAAAAAGTATTAGTAAATACGTTGAGAAAGAATTCCTGGAGAAAAAAAACATTGATTAAACAAAGTTATAGAGTACTTAATGTATTAACTTATTTTATTAACTATAATTTGGTCATTTTTAAGTTTATAACTTTATGGGTAAATTATTTTTCCTGGTCCGGAAACTTTCTCAATATGGCAAGCATCTCGCGTAATAACACAACTGGTTTTTACACTTTTACCACCTTTGGAAATGGCCGTGATACTTACTGTACGATTTTCATCTTCCTTCAGCCTATTGAACCATTCTCCGTCATCTGCAAAACACCAATTCAAATCAAAAATTTCATACCCATCAATAGTATCTCCATTTCTTGAATCAATACTGTAAATTCTATCGGTAGAATCACCCAAAATTTCAACGCTTAACATACGAAATTCCATTGTGCAGATTACATCTTTGTTTTCGCAACTGTTAAGAATAATTACAGGAACAGCAGATAGTGTAAGTAAGCAAAAAATGGTACGGATTCTGTTTCTTAAAGCCATATTCAAATATACCTATATTTGGACCTAATGAAAAACTTAAGCCTCCTTCTGTTGTCGCTTTTCTCAATTTCAAGAATAGTAATAGCGCAAACGCAGTTACCGGCCATCATCGATAGTAATATCACATTAACCACCTCATATAGTCCATATATTCTCAATCAAAATGCGTTAGTTGTTGAAAACACAACAGTAATAATCGAGCCTGGGGTAATAATTAAAACCGACCCAAATACTTCAAAAGACTTATTGGTTCAAGGTGAGTTAATTGCTATTGGGAATAAAAACAATCCTATTTTATTTGAAGCGTTGAGTCTTCACGAATTTCAAATATGATCTCAGATTACATCTCTGATATTATGATTTGGGCTAAGTTGAACTGGAATTACTACAGCAATAATATTTTTAATAATTGTACTGACAATACAAATTCAGTTTTTGATTTGGAATATCAATTACCAAAAACCCTACTACGGATTTATAATTTACAAGGTAAACAAATTGAAAATCCTTTACCCAACCAAATATATATCTACCACTATAATGATGGTAGCAGAGTAAAAAATGTCATTACTGAGTAGGATACTATTTGTTGGATTAATTTTTCTAACGCGACTTGGAATATCACAAGTTACGTTCATGACTTTTAATATCCGTTATGCTACTCCAAACGATAGTATTAATTCTTGGGATAATCGCAAAAATGCAGTTGGAAATTTTTTGAAAAAATCGCAAATTGACTTTTTAGGGGTTCAAGAAGGATTAATTCATCAAGTGCGGGACATTCAATCTAATTTAGGTGATAATTATAGATGGATTGGTGTTGGTCGTGATTTCGGTGATACTCAAGGCGAACATTGCGCCTTGTTTTATAATAAAAACAAGTTCAAACCCATAATATCTAGTGAATTACCTACCACATTTTGGTTGTCGAAAAACAAAAAATATCCTTCAAAATCATGGGATGCAGCCTTGCCTAGAATTGCAACTGTAGGGCTTTTTGAAGACTTGAATTCTAATACTAAATGGTTGGTAATGAATACACATTTTGACCATATTGGAAAGCGAGCAAGACGAAAAAGCATGAAGATTATTTATAATCAGATTCAGAAGTGGACTAGTGATTCGGTAAGAGTTGTTTTGATGGGAGATTTTAATTTACCTCCAACATCAAGACCAATTAAATGGATTTCAAAAAGAATGATCGATGTAGGTAAAGATCAACCAAACCAATGCACTTTCAACGGTTTTGATAAAGAAGAGTCAAAACTAGGGAAACGCATTGATTACATATTCATTAAAAATTCAAAATTATTACAGTGCGAAATAAATAATACTGTTAGAAATCCCAATATCCCTATTAAATATCTTTCAGACCATTACCCAGTTAAGGCTACACTCGAATAATTCGTTTTTTCTTTAATTTTGTGTTTATGAGATTTTTCTCCAAAGCATATTACTTGTTCCTTACATTATCAGCCGTTTCCATCTCATTTCTATCTTGTAAAAAAGAACCACGCGGAAACACAGGAACAACAAATTCAACTATCTATGGTAAATGGGGACTAACAAATGAAGTTGAGGAGATGTATATCAATAATAATTTGATAGAATCAAATACTTATGATTACAACTCAGATGATGAAACAGTGGAGTTTAAATCCAAAGGGGTTGTAAATTTCTACGAGGAAGGAATACTCTCTCAAACTTATGATTTTTCATACGCCAATAATCAGATCATCATATTTGATGACACTGATCCCTTGTACAATGATACTATGAATGTAAAATCAGTTAGTAGTGAAAAATTGGTATTAGTACAAAAGTGGGATGAGCCAAGCATCGGTGAACTTTTTATAAGTACACTTACCTTCGTAAGAAAATAAAGCGACATTTGAGTCGGAATTAGATATTAATTTAACGACTTATTAATAATCTTTGGCCTAAGTTTTGTAATTTGGGCTTATGGATTTTCAAAATAATACCCCCCCAGAAATTAATGTTCGTAAATATTTACTCCCTGTAGCGGTGATTGTGATATTACTCATTTTCTTATTTAATTCAACCGTAACTATCGAATCTGGTAATGCTGGAGTTATGTATCGTCCTTTCTCCGGTGGTGTCGATATTAAAAATACCTATGGAGAAGGATTTCATTTAATAGCTCCATGGAATAAAATGATTAAATATGAGGTACGTCAGCAAGAAGGATATGAAAAAATGACCGTACTCTCTTCTAACGGATTGGATATTATTTTAGAAGCCTCAATTTGGTTTCAAGCAAAATTTGAGCAACTGGGTGAGTTACACCAGAAGCGTGGTGAATTATATATTGATCGAGTTATTAAACCTGCTATTAGATCTGCTACCCGTTCTGTTGTAGGACGTTATACTCCTGAACAAATTTATTCATCAAAACGAGATGCTATTCAAGAAGAAATCTATATCGAGACAAAAAAAATTCTAGATAAGCAGTATGTACAATTAAATGAGGTGCTCATTAGAGACGTCACTCTTCCCCCAACTATTAAAGGAGCTATTGAAAGAAAGCTTAAACAAGAACAAGAGGCTTTAGAGTATGAATTCCGTATTGAGAAAGCAAAACAAGAAGCAGAACGTCAACGAATCGATGCAGAAGGTAAAGCACGCGCAAACCGTATTTTAAGTGCTTCCTTAACTGATAAAATTCTTAAAGAAAAAGGGATTGAAGCAACAAAAGAATTGGCAAAATCTGAAAATAGTAAAGTTGTTGTTGTAGGTGGTAAAGACGGTTTACCACTAATTCTAGGCGACAAATAATTCTAACCCTTTGATGAAATAATTTCTTCCAACTGACGTTAATTATTTAAATATGTCAAATATTAAAAAACACTACTGGCTTATTGCAATTGCTTCGGTGGTTTCTGTAAGTATTTTAAGTTATTCTTATGTTCATAGAAACAGTTTCTCTGAAAAAAATGAAATTCAGGTTAAAGGTATTGGCCTTGAAAACTTTGAATCTAACTTAATTGTTTGGGAAGGAAATTTTTATGCCTTGGATGAATCTTTACAAGGTTCATTTAAACGATTGAAGAATAACCGTGCCATTGTTAAAGAATTTTTAATCAATAAAGGAATTAAAAAAAGTGCCATAATTTTTGGTGCAGTTTCTACTGAAGAAAAAACAGAAACCTTATATAATTCTGAAGGGAATAGGATTGGTGAGCGATTTTTAGGATATCAACTCAGACAAGAAGTAAAAATAGAGTCAGAAAATATTGATTTAGTAGAAGATATATCTAGATCTATAACAGAAGTACTTAATCAAGGTGTAGAGTTTTACAGCAGAAGTCCGAGATACTACTTCACCAACTTAGAAAGTCTTAAACATCAACTTATTTCTAAAGCCACTCAAGATGCTAAAAAACGAGCGGAAATCATGGCAAAAGATGCCGGTGCATCAATTGGTGATTTAAAAAATGCCGATATGGGCGTGTTCCAAATTGTTGGTCAAAACTCTACAGATGAATACAGTTGGGGAGGCACTTATAATACCTCTGACAGGTATAAAACCGCCTCAGTAACCATGGACTTGACATATGAAATTGAGAATTAGAATTTATCTATTTCTTTCTTCCAGTCCCATTGCTTATTTGACTCTACTTCACCCATAAATGATTGATATTTAAATCTGATAAATTCTCTTACTTCATCAGCTATTAAATCAGTCATTTTTCGGGCATTATCAACTGCGTTACGTGTATTCTGATTCAATTCAATGGATCCGCGTATTAGTCCTCCGGCCTCGCCCAAAACATCCATTAAACGTAAAGTAGATTCCTCGTAATATCGATATCCTTCAGGCAACATGAATCTGTCCTTTAATGAATCGATGGAAAGAATTAATTGGCTGCAACTCTTCTTAATTGAATCCCCAAATTTGTCATTATCAAACTGCATTTGAGCGACTTTATTTAAATTATACTGCATTTGCTTCAACGACTCAAATATTGATGCCGCCTTTTTTACTGTTTCAACAAACTCTTCTGAAATATCTATAACCTTTTGATACTGAGTATTAACATCGAATTGCTTTGAAGGTAATACTTCTACCCAGACACTATCACTAAAAATTAACGTATCACCCTGATTTCGTATTACCAATTTATATTTTCCAGGCATTACTCTTAAACCATGTGGTAAATCACTGTCTTTTTTTGGTGAATCATGTGATGGGAAGTGTACACCATCAGAAATCATATTCCAGTAAATTCTGTGGAAACCATTACTATCAAGTTTGAATCTGTGAGTTCTTATCTTCTTGCCATTTATATTGTATACTTCACCTTGTAATTTGATATCAGACTTATCGTTCACCCACAAATCAACTAAAACACCACTAGGCTTATCGGGAGCTGCAAAGGCAGTCTCGGTAACAAATCTGGCTCCGGAAGTATTCATTCTTTCTACCCAGCGTCCATTTTTAGTATTTACGATGGATACCCCATTTAATTGAAAATGAATAATTTTTTCATCTTTGGCTAATTTCTCCAAAAGTGAAATATCATCAATTACCCAAATTCCTCTGCCAAAAGTTCCTATAACTAAATCATTATGATATTCCTGAATTTTTAGATCGGAAACTGGAACAGATGGAAATCCTTCCGTCCATTTTCTCCATGTTTTTCCGCCATTTATACTAAACCAAAGTCCTCTATCAGTGCCAAGGAATACCAAATTATTGTTTTTAGGATGGGGCAATACGCAGCGAGCATAGCCCATTTCATTTTCTATAATTAAATCAGGGTTTTGTATATTACCTCTTTCTGAAATTATCGCCCCATTCTCATCTTCAATATTATCATCAGTCATACGGATCCATGTTTTCCCATAATCTTCTGTTTTGAATACATAAGTTCCCCAATCATTTTGACGATAATTGTTAGCTACAGCCCAACAGGTTTTTCCATCTAAAGAGGTCCATAAATACGGAATCCAAGAATTTTTTGGTAACTGCTTAATGTTTTTTACTACATTTTCCCAAACAACACCACCGTTTTTAGTTATTTGGATATTACCATCATCAGTACCCACCCAAATAACATTTTTATTATTCCTTGCTGGTGCAATTGAAAGTATAGAACAGAAATTTTCCGCCCCAGTAGCATCAACAGTCAATCCCCCACTTTCTGATTGATGTAATTTGCTCGAATCATTTGTAGTTAAATCCGGACTAATAATTTTCCAAGTATTTCCTCTATCATCAGAATAATGCAAATGTTGACTTCCGAAATACAATCCATTGGGATCAATGGGATCAACAGCCATACCCGCATTCCAATTAAATCTCAAGTGCTTGCCCTCTGGATGAACAGGTTTAATGGGCACATTTAATTGAGAGTTAATATCGAATCTATAAATATTTCCACCCTGCCATTGAGCATATCCCTTCCCTTTTTGTCCTGGAATTGGAGAACAGTCAAAACCATCTCCAAATAAAACTTCTTGCCATTCATGGTTACGAATAGGACCTCTCTTCCAGTGATACGCCGGTCCAACCCAACTTCCATTGTCTTGAAGTCCTCCGTAAATATTATAGGGCTCTTGATTATCTATATCAATATGATAAAACTGACCCACAGGAATATTCTCCGCAAAACGCCATGAATTGCCGCCATCATAAGAAATATTTACTCCACCGTCGTTTCCATTTATTACATAATTTGGATCATTAGGATGTATAAAAAAAGCATGGTGATCGGGGTGTATTTGTCCCCAATTTGCCAAAATTTTCCAATGTTCGCCAGCATCTAAAGAATGTGAAACTTGAGACCAAACGCTATAAACTTTATCTTGCTCGGTAGGATGAGCGTAAATCTCATGATAATAAAATGGTCTATTTCCAGCATTCGCATCATCTGTGATGCGCTTCCATGAAACGCCGCCATCATCACTGCGGTAAAAACCTGTCTTTTTCGCTTCCACAATAGCATAAACTCTTTTAGAATTTACACGCGGAATTGCAACTCCAATTCTACCATATTCACCTTCGGGGAAGCCATCTTTAGAGGTGATTTTCTTCCAGTTATCACCTCCATCATGAGTAATGTACAATCCACTACCAGAGCCACCACTTCTAAAAGTCCACGGTTTTCTTTCGTAGTCATACATACAAGCAAAAATTTTATTCGGGTTTACTGGATCCATTACCATTTCAGCACAGCCGCTGCTCGCATTTGTATATAAAATCTTATCCCAAGTTTTACCTCCATCAACCGATTTAAAAACACCTCGCTGCTCATTTGGACCCCAAACAGAACCCATAGTGGCAACATAAATTTCATTACTATTTTTTGGGTTGATGATTATTCTGTGGATAGTTCTTGTAGACTGTAAACCCATACATTTCCATGTTTTTCCACCATCCAAACTGCGATACAAACCCTTACCTGAATTATGGCTATTTCGAGGATTTCCTTCACCGGTTCCTACCCATATTGCATCGGGGTTTTGAGGATCTATTGCAATTGATCCAATACTCTGAACATTATTTTCATCAAAAATCGGATTCCACGAATATCCAGCATCCTGACTTTTCCATACTCCTCCACTCGCAGCGCCCACATAAATCGTATTCCTATTTGCAGAACCATACGGGATATAGTATGGCACAGCGATAGATGTTATTCTACCACTCATTGCACCCGGTCCGAGATTCCTCTTAGGAAGCTTTTTTAATATTTCCTTGAGGATTGCCTTTTGAGACCATTTTGAATCCTTTTGAGCATTTAAAGCAGGAATAAATACCAACGTTAATATTATAACATATTGATAAAGTGCTTTGATTATCTTTGGATATTTCATGCTGTGTTTTATTAAATAATGGACCAAATTAAGAAATAGTAAATGAAAATTAGAGAAAAACTACATAGGCTTATTTCGAAATTCAGTTGTCTACATTCACTTATTTGGGTTATTTCAGTGATGTTTTATGTATCCTGCCAGAACCAAAAAACTCTGAACGCATCTGATAAAAATGACAAAGCTGTTAATTGCCTGAAGGATTGTAAGGTAACGCCTATTAATGACTACCCCTCTGCCTCAGGGATTGTTACTATAGATTCAACAATATATATTATTGGCGATGATGCAAATGAACTCCTGATATTTTCTGAAAAAAGAGTACGTATCCCTTTTCCGGGATTCTATCCTTTGAATAAAAAAGGCAGGGTGTTTAAAAAAGACAAACTAGACTTTGAAGCACTTTTACATTTGAAGTCGGATTCCATAATTTGGGGATGGGGATCCGGTTCGAAATATCCCAATAGATATGTGCAAATGACTTATGATTTAAGGACCAACAAAGTAAAATTTAACTCTATGACTCATACCTACAGAAAATTGCAAAAAGACGCAAAAATTGCACCTAAAAAATGGAATATAGAAGGTGCATTAACTGTAGACAATAACTTAATTTTAATAAATAGGGAAACTAACTCCTTGTTGTTTTACGCTCTATCAGATTGGAAAACATACTTTAAAGATAGCTCCACAGAAGTTCCAAGACTTAAAAATATAATTTATTTAGATAGTTTAATGCCTTCCATTCAGGGAGTAAAATCTACATTATCGGGCGGTGATTACTGGAAATCAAAAAATGGAATTTTGTTGAGTGCGTCTGTTGAAGATGACGAAGGAATAATTGATGATGGAGCTATTCTTGGAAGTTTTTTATGTTTCATTCCGCTTGCAGATTCATCTAATCAGACTTTAAACCCATTGGATATAAACTTATCAAAGTTTATGAAAATGGAAGTCAAATACAAAGAGAACCCCATAAAATTAGAAGGTGTTTCTATAAACCCAAAAGATGAAATTTTTGGTGTAGTTGACAATGACGATGGCAGTTCCTTATTAATAAAATTTTCAACCCTAGAAATCGAAACCCAAGTACACGAACCCTTAGAACCCGCGCACCCCGAAAAAAAACAGACTCCCTAACAAACTAACTTCAAAAAATAAATAAATGAAAAAAATCCTATTTGTATGCCTTGGTAATATTTGTCGAAGTCCTTTAGCAGAAGCACTATTTCGCGCAAAAGTTGATTCACAAAACTTAAGCGATAATTTTTATATAGACTCCTGCGGTACCAATGGGTTCCATAATGGAGAAAGAGCAGATGACAGAACAAGAAAAAATGCTTCGACTCATGGCATTGAAGTGGATTCCATTAGCAGACAACTAACATTAGGAGATCTAATGGATTTTGATTTAATTGTAACTATGGCCTCAGATGTGCACTTTCAAGTATTGAATTTTTGCAGAACACAAGAGCAGAAAGATAAAATACATTTATTTAGAGAATTAGATCCTGATGCACCCAACTCCAATATTCCAGATCCTTGGTATGGAGGCGATGAAGGATTTGAAAATGTTTTTCAAATAATTGATAAAAACGCCGACCTTTGGGTAAACTACCTCAACGCAGCGAGTAATGAATAAATCAACAGGCTATGTTATCACTTATAAGGTGGCCGATCTATCCGCAGATGATAAAAAGAGATGATTGAATGGTTTAAATCTGCCAATCAAAAAATGCAATAGTATTTCTAATTCACTATCCATAAAATAGAAAGATGATTTCAATGTATATTTGTAGTAATGTCTAATAAATACGCGCAACGCGGAGTTTCATCCCAAAAAGAAGACGTCCATAACGCCATTAAAAACCTAGACAAAGGACTTTTCCCAAAAGCATTTTGTAAAATAATACCAGACCAATTAACCGGTAACCCTGAAATGTGTACTATCATGCATGCCGATGGTGCCGGAACAAAAAGCAGTTTAGCTTATTTATATTGGAAGGAAACAGCTGATATTTCTGTATGGAAAGGTATTGCACAAGACGCAATTGTAATGAATACAGATGACCTACTTTGCGTGGGTTCTACAGGACCATTTTTACTATCAAGTACAATAGGCAGGCATAAAGGGAATATCCCCGGAGAAATAATTGCTGAAATTATTAATGGCACCGAGGAGTTCTGCGAAAATATGCGTCAACATGGTATTGAAATCCATACTACAGGAGGTGAAACTGCAGACTTAGGCGATTTAGTCCGCACGGTTGTGGTAGATTCTACATTAATTGCTCAATCTAAACGCAATGAAATTATAGACAATGCTAGAATTGCTGCTAATCAGGTGATTGTAGGTTTTGCCAGCTATGGGCAAACCACTTATGAAAGTGAATACAATGGAGGAATGGGATCTAACGGTCTCACTAGTGCAAGACACGATGTTTTTTCAAATATTTACAGAGAAAAATATCCCGAATCATATGACACATCTCTTCCTGATGATGTGGTATATTGCGGCAATGTACTATTAACAGACCCTGTAGAAGGAAGCCCTGTTGATGCCGGAAAATTAGTTTTATCTCCTACAAGAACATATGCACCACTAGTTAAATCAATAATTGAAGAGGTAGGTAGAGATCAAATTAAAGGAATGGTACATTGTTCTGGGGGAGGCCAATCCAAAATTTTACATTTTATCGATAACCTACATGTTATCAAGGATAATCTATTACCAATCCCTCCGTTATTTCAGTTAATTCAGTCTCAAAGTCAAACCGATTGGAAAGAAATGTATCAGGTATTTAATATGGGGCATCGACTTGAAATTTACACTGATGAGAATTCAGCAAATACCATGATTTCTATTGCAAAGAATTATAATATCGAAGCACAAATCATCGGACATACAGAGTCATTTTCAAGTAAAAAACTCACAATAAATAATAAAACTCACAACTTTGTGTACCCATAAGGTATTGAAGTGCGTTACACAATAAATTAAACTATGAAAAATTTACTTTTTGTCCTAATAGGCATAGCAACTGCCTGTAGTTCTCAGGCCCAGGTATCCGGAAATTCCACTTGGAATGAGAACAATCGTTTTAAAATGAACGCTACATACGAGAATCGTTCTTTTGCTGCTCCGGTAAATCAAACTCAAATAAACCAAGGAATGCTTTCTCAACAATGGAACTTTGGTGACAGTAAAAAAGGTCAACAAGGTACATACTCAGATGCTAACAATACAAATCTAACCATCCAGGTATTAAAGAATGCAGAACCCACAGGTTATACGGCAATATTTCATATGAATCAGGCTGGTGAAAAAATTGTTGAGCTTGACAGTAAGTTAACAAAAAGAGTTAGAAAATTTGTTACCATGGGTAAAGATATTGGGCTCAATCCTGAAAATTTTTATGTGGATATGATTGCGTTGGTTCCTATTTTTAGAAAAGAAAAAAAACTATTTTCTAGTGCTTACATTGAAGTACCGAAAGGCTTTGAAATGCAAAAGAATATACATATTCGTTACGATAAACCTGAACAACTCGATAGACTTTTTACTATTGCAGCGCAGTGCGAAATCTATGATTTGATAAAAGTAGAATATCATTACGATTCAACTCATTTTGCAAAGAATCAAATGAGAAAGGCGGCGATTTCCATTCTTAATGAAAGAATGAAATCATTTAAAGAACTAAAGGTAAACCTAGACACCTGCTATCGAATTGTATCTGAAAACACATATCAAGTTGACCCAGTTGATCAATATGTAAACTATCAACCAATGGCGGTTAGCGCGATTTCAGATGATAATATAGAAGAAACAGCAAAACGCCCGAACAGATCAACATTATTTCATAACAGAATATCTGGTAACTCTTTTGATGCAGTTATTAACCCAAATCCCCTTGAACCAAGTATTCAAATGGTTTACACAATGAATGTTTCATTTACACGTAAAATACCTATAAATATTATTAACAATAATACCGTTAAAACAAAAATGATGATTATTACACCAAACGGCGGAATTACCGAACGTTGGGTAGATTAAATTGATAATTCTGTCCAGCTAGGACAGTGGTCACTATGAACGGCCTGGGGATGTATTCCTGAGCCGTTTATTTTTTCAGCAAGTTCAGAACTAACTGAAATATAATCAATTCTCCAACCCTTATTATTCACTCTTGCATTGGCACGGTAGCTCCACCATGTATAATTATGAGATTCATCTTTATGCAAATTTCTAAATGAATCAACAAAGCCATTATCAAACCATTGAGTCATCCATTCCCGTTCTTCAGGCAAAAATCCAGTACTATTTTTATTGCTTATCGGATCATGGATATCAATCGCTTTATGACATATGTTATAATCACCACAAACCACCAGGTTTGGCTGGATTTGTCTGAGTTCATTAATATGATTTTGGAATTTCTCTAAAAAATCCATTTTCACCGTTTGTCTAATATCTCCTGTTGTTCCACTAGGGAAATAGACAGATATTATGCTTCCCCAATTAAAATCTAACCGCAATACCCTACCTTCAATATCAAACAATTCATCACCCATACCCTCAACAACATTTTTCGGTTTAATTTTACTTAAAATTCCAACACCGCTATACCCTTTCTTTTGTGCGGAAAACCAATAGCAATGATAGCCTAATTCCTCGAAAGCGGGAATATCTATTTGCTCTGGAAGCGCTTTCAATTCTTGAAAACAAACAACATCGGCATTTTCAGATCTTAAATAAGAGATAAGACCTTTATTACAAGCTGCTCTAATTCCATTAAGATTATAAGATATAACTTTCATTTCCGAAAGTTCGCAATCAATCCCAACATTCCATAATTAATAAATGACCTTCTTTAAACGAAATTTCCACGAATCCATCCTCTAATACTTCGTTAGAGCTACTTGTGAATTCGGGTAAATGTAGCAGTTCACCTGAAAGATTCCATTTTAAATTTGTAGTGTAAACATCATGAGCTTCTCCAACAGGAATTAATGAAAGGTGGGTGCCTTTTTTATACCACTTTTTAAATTCTTTTGGACAAGGATAAATTCTTGAATGATCATCAATAATATTTAAAGAGATTTTATCAGCATAACGTGATAATGTTAAAATATTATTTAAATGATGGTCTTGACGCCTACCTGTCGCCCACATAATATTAGCTCCCGAAAACCCTTCATTAATTAAATACTCAATACCTTTTTGAAGGTCTGTAAGATCTTGATTTGGTGCATGTACCTTCTTTATATGAGTGAGGTGTGGATGCTCTTCGAGATTTAGATCAACTCCTGAATCAAAATCACCTAGCCAAACATCACATCTTATCCCTGCATCCAGAACTCTTTGCAATGCCCCATCAAGAACAAGTGTAAATGGCGTCCATTCCATTATATCACCCAAAAGGCCTAAATCACAACTTTCGCCATTAGCAATGATTAAAGCCGGTTCTTGATTATCTCGAACTATATGATGTGAACTCACTGGTGCAAATTTGGGGTATTTATCACGAAATTGCAGTGTTTCGACGTGAAGCAATTATATTTTTACTAATTGCCATAACAATTGTCGAATTTTGTTTAACTTATTTCGTTTTAAAAATATGCAGAAAAAAATTCTATGGGCCGATGATGAGATTGATTTATTAAAACCACATATTCTTTTTTTAGAAGGAAAGGGATTTGCTGTTAGTAGTGTAAATAATGGCAGAGATGCCGTTGAATCGGTAAAAAATGAGGATTTTGACCTTGTATTTCTCGATGAAAATATGCCTGGAATTAGTGGATTGGATGCATTAGCCGAAATCAAACAGTTACGACCAAATATGCCAGTGATAATGATTACTAAAAATGAAGAAGAGCATATTATGGAAGAGGCAATTGGAAGTAAAATATCGGATTATTTAATTAAACCCGTAAATCCTAATCAAATATTACTTAGCATCAAAAAACACGTAGATGAAAAACGTCTAATAAATGAAAAAACTACACAAGGTTATCAGCGTGAATTTATGCAAATTGGCATGAGCGTTTCTGATAGATTAAGTTTTCAAGAATGGAAAGACGTTTACAAAAAACTTGTTTTTTGGGAAATGCAATTAGGGCAAACTGACCAAGGGGGAATGAAAGAGGTATTGGAAACCCAAAAAGCAGATGCAAACCGTAGCTTTTGTAAGTTTATCGATAAAAACTATAGTGAAATCATTCAAGATGATGATACTGAAATAACGCTTAGTCATAATCTGATTCGTAAACATGTTAACCCAATGCTCGATAATGAAGAACCTGTTTACTTCATTTTACTAGATAATCTCAGATTTGATCAATGGAGAGCTATTTCTGAAACAATAAATGAGCTATACAGGACTGAACAAGAGGATATGTACATGAGCATACTTCCAACTACAACTCAATATTGCCGTAATTCAATTTTTAGCGGACTACGGCCTAGTGAAATCGAATCAACATTCCCTGATAAATGGTCTAACGACGAAGACGAAGGCGGGAAAAATATGTATGAAAAAGATTTTTTGGCTTCACAACTCAGCAGACTTAGAAGGGATATTAAATTCTCTTATACAAAAATCACAAATCTAGATAATGCAAAAGCATTAGTAGATCAAGTTCCAAACATGCGTCAAAACCAGTTGAACGTTATCGTCTATAACTTTGTAGATGCTTTCTCTCATGCTAGAACTGATGTAAATATTGTGCGTGAACTCGCCGATGACGAAGCGGCATATAGAAACGTAACTGCCACATGGTTCAAACACTCTCCATTATGGGAAGCAATGCAACGAATAGCTGAGAAGCCAGGAAAAATTGTAATTACTACGGACCATGGAAGCGTTAGAGTAAAAAATGCGGTGAAGGTAATTGGTGATAAAAAGGTAAATTCAAATCTCCGCTATAAGCAGGGTAAAAACATCACTTACAACGCCAAAGAAGTTTTTGAGGTAAAGAAACCTAAGGAATTATTTCTACCATTACAACACTTAAGCTCGGCCTTTGTATTTGCAATGGAAAACGATTTCTTTGCATATCCCAATAACTACAATTACTACGTTAATTATTATAAAAACACATTTCAACATGGGGGAATCTCTATGGAAGAGATGATGTGTCCTCTTATTACTTTGCGTCCAAAAGGTAAATAATGGAAATCATAGCTCAAGAAAAGGAGCTTGATGAGGTTGTTAAAGTTCTCATAGACAAGCTTCCAGAAAACCGAATTTTCACTTTTGTAGGAGACCTAGGTGCGGGCAAAACAACGTTAATCAAAAAATTCTGCAGCAAACTTGGAGTTACAAGTGAAATGAGTAGCCCTACATTTGGATTGGTGAATACCTATAATTCAAATAATGGAACTATTTACCATACAGATTGGTACAGAGTAAACGATATTGTAGAGCTCTATGATGTTGGTATTGACGAATCGCTTGAAGATGGTATTTGGTTAATTGAATGGCCAGAAATTGGAATGAATTTAATCAATTTTTACTACCCAATAATAATTGAAATCAGTCATAACGATCGGAACAGGAAGTATACCTTAAATATTGATTAGTATAATTTATACCAAGAAATTAATACTTATGATCGATAGGCGGCTTTTAATCTAAACCCTATCTCTAATTTAAAAAGTAGAGATATTATAACTAATTACATATACTCTTCCATTGGAAGGCAAGCACATATAAGATTTCTATCTCCATATGTGTTATTTACGCGGGCTACAGTTGGCCAAAATTTAAACTCTTTCAAATATGGCAATGGATAAGCGGCCTTTTCTCTAGAGTACGGGAATGACCAGTCATCGGAAATTAACTCATCAGCAATATGAGGTGCATTCTTTAGAACATTTACATCTGCGTCTGTTATACCCAATTCAACTTCTCGAATTTCTTCTCGAATTTGAAGTAACACATCGCAAAAACGATCAAGTTCCTCCTTGCTTTCACTTTCTGTTGGTTCTACCATTAGTGTTCCTGCAACAGGGAAACTCAAAGTCGGAGCATGGTATCCATAATCCATTAAACGCTTAGCAATATCCTCAGCTTCTATATGAGCCGAAGTTTTGAATCCACGAGTATCTAAAATCATTTCATGCGCTACCATTCCTTGTTCACCTACATATAAAATTGGGTATTCAGCACTCAATCTTGCCTTCATATAATTGGCATTTAGAATTGCAATTTTTGTTGCTTCTGTTAACCCTGCTCCACCCATCATTTTTATATATGCATAAGAAATTAGTAATATGCTTGCCGATCCAAATGGAGCTGCACTAACCGCAGTCATTGCCTTATTCCCAATTCCAGTATCCACTAATTTATGACCAGGCAAGTAAGGTGCTAAATGTGCGGCAACACCAATGGGACCCATTCCAGGTCCACCACCACCGTGAGGAATACAGAAAGTTTTATGTAAGTTTAAGTGACACACATCCGCGCCAATTAATCCTGGAGAAGTTAATCCCACCTGGGCATTCATATTTGCACCATCCATATAAACCTGACCGCCATTGTCGTGTATTACTTGAGTGATTTCCTTAATTGCACTCTCAAATACTCCATGGGTACTTGGATAAGTCACCATCAAAACTGCCAAGTTATCTTTGTGTTCTATAGCTTTTTCCCGTAAATCCTCTACGTCAATATTTCCGTGATCATCACATTTAGTTACAACTACCTGCATACCAGCCATTACGGCACTTGCCGGATTAGTTCCATGGGCACTTGAAGGAATCAAAGCAATATTTCTATGACCTTGTCCATTGGATTTGAAGTACTCTCTAATTACCATTAAACCCGCATACTCACCTTGTGCTCCTGAATTTGGCTGCATACTCATTTTGGCAAAACCCGTAATCTCAGATAAATCCTTATCTAGATCGTCTATCAATTCTTGATATCCTTGAACTTGATTCTTCGGGACAAAGGGATGAAGCATGTTGAATTCCGGCCACGTTACGGGAATCATCTCTGTGGATGCGTTTAATTTCATTGTACAAGATCCTAATGGAATCATACTATGACATAAACTCAAATCTTTTGATTCTAGTCTTTTGATATAACGAAGCATCTCGTGTTCAATATGGTATTTATTAAACACTGGGTGCGTCATATATTCGGAGGTACGAATAGCCCAAATTGGCCAATTATTTTCAAAAATTGTTTGTCCTTCGTTGGTATCACCACCAAATAGACTCACTATTGCATTTACATCATCAATAGTAGTTGTTTCATCCATAGAAATACCAATATTTCCATTAGTGAAATATCTAAAATTCATTTGTACAGACTCTGCTTTACGCTTAAACTCTTCCTGCTTACCGTTAGAATCCAAACATAAGGTATCGAAATAATTTTCGTTTTTATTTACAAAACCAATTTTTGATAATCTTTCCGAAGCATTTCTCGCCAAACCATGTACTCTTTTAGCAATTTTCTTAATACCATTCGGACCATGGTAAACAGCATACATACTAGCCATTATGCTTAATAATACTTGAGCAGTACAAATATTTGAAGTAGCATTCTGACGTTTGATATGTTGCTCACGAGTTTGAAGGGCCATTCTTAAAGCACGATTTTCTCTTCTATCGAGAGATACACCAATAATTCTACCTGGAATTTGTCTTTTGAACTCTTCACGAGTTGCAAAATATGCTGCATGTGGTCCACCAAATCCCATTGGCACACCAAATCTCTGAGTATTACCAATTACACAATCTGCATCAAACTCACCAGGAGGAGTTAATATTGAAAGTGCTAATATATCTGCTGCAAAACAAGTTTTAATTTCAGCAGATTTACATGTTTTTACAAACTCTCTGTAATCTTCAATACTTCCTTCGTTGTTGGGATACTGAACTAAAGCCCCAAAAAATTCTTCAGTAGGTTGGAAGGATTTATAATCTCCAATTACCAACTCAACTCCTATTGGTTCGGCACGAGTTGTTAAGATATCAATTGTTTGTGGGAAGGTATTTTCATCTACAAAAAACTTACTTGCAGTACTTTTTCTAGGTAACAACCCCTTGAACATACCCATAGCCTCAGCTGCGGCTGTACCCTCATCTAATAAACTAGCATTCGCAATCTCCATTCCTGTTAATTCAATAACCATAGTTTGGAAATTCAACAATGCCTCTAATCTACCTTGTGCAATTTCTGCTTGATATGGAGTATATTGGGTATACCAACCTGGATTTTCCATAATGTTACGTAAAATCACAGTAGGTGTATGGGTTCCATAATATCCCATTCCTATATAGTTCGAAAAAACAGTATTCTTAGATGCCAATTCTTTAACTTTTGCCAAAAACTGCGGCTCACTCATAGGGGCACCGATATCCATTGTACCCTTTCTTCGGATATTTGCTGGGATGGTTCTCTCTATCAATTCATCCATTGAACTAACCCCAATTGTATCTAGCATAACTTGAATGTCAGCCTGTGAAAGACCATTATGTCTCTCCTCAAAAGGCTTGAAATAGCGCGCATCTATTTGGCTCATAATTACGAGCAAAAATAATTGTAATACTTGGATTTTTTGTTATAAAAACAAGCCATAAAAACACAATCTAAATCCAACCTTCATCACTAAAACTTACAATATTATGTCCGCAATAAATTAAGTGATCTAATAAGTTAATATCGAAGTAAACACAGGCCTTCTGAATCCTTTTTGTCAATTCTTTATCTTCCGCAGATGGCATTGTATTTCCACTTGGATGATTATGAGCAATAATTATTCCTGAAGCACTATATTGTAGTGCTTTTTGTAATAGCAAACGAATATCTACTACAGTTGCAGAAATACCACCTTTAGAAATTTGAAATTTCCCAAGTAACCTGTGCCTTCGATTTAAATAAGCAGCATAAAATTCTTCATGCGGCAAGTCAGATAAATTTGAAATGAAAATTCTTCGTGCATCGTTACTTGACCGAATAAGTTGACCTTGCTCATAAGCTGCATTTTTTCGATTCCCAATCTCCCAAATCACAGATAACATTAATGCATCTTCAATTGCAATAGTTTTTAAATGTTGAAAATCCTGTAATGACATTTTTGCCAAAAGGTCCAATCGGCCGTCGGTATATTTGATGATTTCTTCAGATTGACTCCACATTTTTTTGCGGTTTCCGCGAAAAGAAAACAACAATTGAAGAAGTTCTTCATTCGTCATTGCCGACTTACCTTGGGCTTGAAACTTTTCATAAAGGGATTCAACACGTAACATACTGTTCACGCTCTTATTTTGTGTTGATAATTTTTTTGACATACATTTGTCAAATATATTTTCAATTTGATATTTTTGAAAACTGTTTAAGAAATTGAAACGATAATTATTTTTAATAAATACAACTATGAGCGAACAAAAGGAAAAACTAAAAGCACTACAGCAAACAATAGAGCGTTTGGAGAAGAGCTACGGAAAGGGAATCGTCATGAAAATGGACGATAATAAAAAAGTTAATGTGGATGTCGTGTCTACTGGTTCATTCGGACTAGACTTAGCGTTAGGTGTAGGTGGATTTCCTAAAGGTAGAATTATAGAAATATATGGTCCAGAAAGCTCTGGTAAAACAACTATAGCACTGCATACAATTGCGGAAGCACAAAAAAAAGGAGGGATATGCGCCTTTGTAGATGCCGAACATGCTTTTGATAAATTCTATGCTGAAAAGCTAGGTATCGATACTGGTAGCCTTTTAATTTCTCAACCCGATGATGGAGAACAGGCCTTAGAAATTGCAGATAATTTAATTCGCTCTGGTGCAATAGATGTATTGGTAGTTGACTCTGTTGCAGCACTTGTTCCTAGAGCTGAACTTGAAGGCGATATGGGAGATAGTAAAGTAGGTTTACATGCTCGATTAATGAGTCAAGCGCTTCGAAAACTTACAGGAAGTATCAATAAGACAGGATGTGTTGCAATTTTTATTAACCAATTACGTGAAAAAATTGGAATTATGTTCGGTAATCCTGAAACCACTACTGGTGGTAACGCTCTTAAATTTTATGCTTCAGTTAGACTTGATATTAGAAGAAGTTCACAGATTAAAGATGGCGATCAAATCATAGGTAATCGAACAAAAGTTAAGGTAGCTAAAAATAAAGTAGCTCCCCCATTTAGAGTAGTTGAATTTGATATTATGTACGGTAGAGGAATTTCTCGAGTCGGTGAGGTTCTCGATATCGCAGTAGACGCTAATATTGTTCAAAAGAGCGGTAGTTGGTTTAGCTATGATGGTACTAAGCTGGGTCAAGGACGTGATTCGGTGAAAACCCTATTAGAAGATAATCCAGAATTACTCGCAGATATTGAAAGTAAAATCCTGGCAAAAAACTCTGCCGGAGAAGAGGTAGTAGAAGTTCAAGCTGGTGAATAATATTCAGTGGTGAATTGATTGAAAAAAACCGAGGAACGACTCGGTTTTTTTGCCAAAATTTATTTTTCTCAACTATTATCTCCGTAGAATTTATCCTTATACATTATTGGATAAACAACATACAGCATTAATAATCTTCCATATCGAAATACCCAAGGAAGTGAAAACAATATTAATGAGGGAATGATATATACTGCTTGGTCAAAATAATTTAAATAATACAGTAAAACTGATAAAATTACTGTAGCACCAACCAACAAAGCATAAGACCAATACATGGCACCGAAGAAGAAACCTGTTTCTGGCTCGTATTCCAAATTACATTTTGGACATTGATCTAATGTGTCCGAAAACTTCTTAAACGATAGTATTTTATTTCTAAATACTTTTCCTTTTCCACATCGAGGACAATGAGATAATAAGAAGGGAAAGAAACCCGCCCTCTTTTTTTCCACCATTATTTATTCTTCTTCTTTTGAGTTTTATAAAACGCAAAGCCAGCTCCAGCAACCAATACATAAGGTACAGACATTAGAAACAATATTCCCGTATTAATTCCATCACCCACTTTTCTATCATATTGCTTTTCATTTTTTCTGCTATTTGTGAGAGCAGTTTTACACATAGGGCATTGCGCTACAAGTGCTGAGAATGAACTTAAAATTACAATTGATAATAAAAATAACTTTTTCATATTACATGCAAGGTGCTAACATCAAATATACTACAACTCCAGTGATGGATACATATAACCAAATAGGAAAAGTCCATCTCGCCCATTTCTTATGCCTATCAAAACGACCAGATGTACTAAAGTATATGGTATATAGAACCATTGGAAGTACTATTGCGGCCAATACAATATGTGTAAGCAATATAAAAAAATAAACATACCTAATACTGCCTTCATTACAATAAGGAACTGGAGGAGCCGATAAATGATAAATCACATAACTAATAAGAAACACAGCAGATAAGATAAATGCAGTTAACATGTATTTTTGATGAGTGCTCTTGTCTTTTTTAAAGCGGATAGCATAATAACCTAATAATAAGGCTATTGACACTAATGAATTAATTATAGCATTTAATTTTGGTAGCGACTTGGCAAATGTTATACCCGGCCTCATGACTTCTGGAAGCATTTGGAGTATGATAACAGCAATAGGAATAACTGCTGTAATTCCCAAAACAAGATAGAAGAATCCTTTATCACTAATCCATTGTTTTTTTGCGGTACTCATATTTTAAATTTTCAATATCATCCTTGATTCTTCTTATTAACTCTATTTTCTCGTGATTTGTTTTTGCACGTGTAGGTAAAACACCGCGAATATGTCTTTCCTTATCGATAATTACTACTCTATCATCGTGTATGAAGTCACTGCCACGTTGTTCCGTAGCAAGTAATAAATCGTTTATCGCCCAGTCATAAATTTCCTTCTTACTTCCGGTGGCGAAAGTACGTTTATACAAATCAGCTTTAAACAACTTCGCATATTCTGCTAGAACAGGTATCGAATCAGTTTCTGGATCTATCGATACACTTAAAAATTCCACATTCGGCTCATTTAAATATTCTTCAGCCACAGCTTGAATTTGCTTATTCATTTCTGGACAAACCTGAGGACAGGTTGAGAAGAAAATATTAACTAATAAAATACTTGAATCAAAATCATGTAATGTTATTTTTTTTCCGTGCTGATTATAAAGCACAATATCGTCACTTACTTTATGGTAAATAGTATCACCAGCATTATCCAATTCACGCTGTCCATAATATGGTAGCTCCTGGTGTACCCAAGAAACATTCGCCCAAAAGAATACCGCAAGAGCAGGTAAAATAATAAGGGCCGCTAATGCGGCCACTTTAAAATTATTTCGAGATGATTTGGTCATCTTATTTCATTAAACTTATAGCATTACCCTCGTAAAGCAAACCCATTACCAAACCAATAATAAAAACGGTAGGAACTAGAATTATTAATGCAAGGTTAATTTTTTCATGCTTCAGGTGCATAAATGCACCAACAATGTAATAAGCCTTTACCAATCCAAAGAAAATGAAAATTACGTTTCTCAATCCTGTAGCTGGCATAACGAAATAGATGATGAAATCTAAAATGGTAATTCCTAAAAGCAACCAAAAAGTCTTCCATAACTCCTTGGTACCATGGCTCGCTTGATGCGGAACGTAGTTAATCGGATCGTAATCGCCGGGTTTAGTATAAAATTCCATAACTATTATATGATTAGATTAGATAGAAAAAGGTAAATACAAACACCCACACTAGATCTACAAAGTGCCAGTATAATCCAGCCTTTTCAATCATTTCGTAATGACCACGACGTTCGAATACTCCCCTAACAGTCATAATGTATACAACAACGTTTATTACAACTCCGGAGAATACGTGAAACCCGTGAAAACCAGTTACGATAAAGAATAATGCCGCAAAAGGCACTGGACCCCATGTACGATCACCATCAGCCCACTCAAAATGATCACTAAAGCTTACACTTTGCAAATGTTTGTAACCTTGTTCTGTGATTCCAAAGAAATTGCTGTCCAAACGAGCACCTTCATGAATAAATGTAGCCCATTCCCATGCCTGACAACTCAAAAAAGCTATTCCTCCAAAAATTGTATAAACCATGTATTTCTGAACTTCTTTCTTACTATTTCTATGCCCCGCTTCAACGGCTAAAACCATTGTAACAGAACTCACAATCAATATGAAAGTCATAACACTTACAAATAACAACGGTAAGTGCACACCATGCATGAATGGAAAATGATTAAAGATCGAAGCAGGATCAGGCCAACTTGTTGTTACTGCAGTTTCGATGTTACTGAAGCGCTGCGCTCCGTATTGTACCAATAGACTTGAGAACGTGAATGCATCCGATAAAAGGAAGATCCACATCATTAATTTTCCATAGCTCACATTAAAGGGGGAACGCCCTCCAGACCACATAGGTTGTTTCTCAAAAGTAGCTTCTGCTTGATTTGCCATTTGGGTAAATTAGTTACTGTGCGAAATAAAGAAATAAATACAAGAAAAACCACAAAATGCCAACAAAATGCCAATAAGTATGAGCAATTGACATTAAAACCATCTTCTTTTTATGAATATTCAAACGAATGGACTGAATCCAGGCGGCAAATAATAAAATTATTCCTCCCACAATGTGTACAAAATGTAATGCTGTGATTACCCAAACATATGAAGCAGAAATATCCTCTGGACGTGCATTTACGAATGTCAGGTTCAAATCAACCATCTGTCTCCATCCCATATATTGCGAAATACAAAATAATATTCCCAATATAGCAGTGATCAGAATTAAATTTTTATTTTGACCAAGCTCATCATTTTTTGCAGCTCTATGAGCTAGATATATTGTTACTGAACTGGCAATAACAATAATTGTAGAGTATAAAAAATAAATTGGCAAATCAAAGGCTGTCCAAGCTGAACGTCCTTCAGCATCTGGCCTGTGAACGATAAAAGCAGATACAACTGCGGCAAACAGCATACTGCTTGCTAGCATAAATAACCACAGGTTTAATTTGCTTGGTGAAACTGGATATTTAGGTTCTTTTACTTTGACTGATTTCATATATGATTAGACTAAAACAGAATGTACGACAAAAATACAACAGGGGTGTACAAAAATGAAGCGTATAATAGTTTTCTTGCCTCAGATGTGTCTAAAGTGACAAACAACCTGTAGGCTTTATAGAGAAAGAATAATGCCAATGGAATAATAACCGAGACTGCAGCAATATTTGAAACACCATAATAAAGGGGCATTAGACTAACCAAGTTTAATATTACTGTGTAAATAAGTATTTGATATGCACTTCGTTTATCTCTTCCGCCGCGAGTTGGTAATAACCAATATCCCGCTTTCTGATAATCATCATGCAATAACCATGCAATTGCCCAAAAATGTGGAAACTGCCAAAAGAATTGCACCAAAAATAAAATTAAACCTATTTCATCTAAGCGAGGTACTACTGCAGAATAACCAATTAAAGGAGGCAACGCACCCGGAATAGCTCCTACCATTACTGCAATTGGACTCACTTGTTTCATTGGAGTGTAAACAAAAACATATAAAACAAAACTCAACCCTCCAAGTAATACAGATAAAAAGGTTGCACCCGTGATAATGAGAACAACTATTCCTAATAAGCCAGTAACCCAACAAAAAATCCTTGCATGCGCTACAGAAATTCTTTCTTCTACTATCGGCCTATTGGAGGTTCGCTCCATTTTGCCATCATTTTCTTTTTCAATAATTTGATTCATTCCATTGGCGGCGAAAACGATAAACATTCCGCCAATCAAAACACCTGCAAATAATAACCAATCGAAGAAATTTTTCCAATTTTCACCTTTGGTAAACTGCAAGGCAATAATGTAACCAAAACTACTGGTTGCAACTACTGTACTTGTAAGTCTAAATTTTACTAACTCCGCGTAACTCTTAATTCGAGATTTCATTATTTTTATAGGATAACAATCCAAGATATGAAAGTGTTAACAATGCACTTCCAAAAACAACATGTAATATTTGAACTGATGGCGGAACCACATATATCATATGAAACGCACCCAGTATGATTTGCAAAAAAGCTACTGAAGCTAAAATAAAGCCCAAATTCTTTTTATATAAAATTTGACGGTGATTCCAGCCCAAATAAATCCCTAAGAATACTACTAAAATAGAAGCATAACGATGGATGGTAAAAATCCAATCCATTGATTGAAAATTCAATATTCCCTCATCATTCGATAAGGTACCCAAAGAACGCAATAAATCAACTTGCTCTCTGGACCAAGTACCCATTATTACCAGAATAAAAATTAAAACCCACAATTTTCTCCAATTGCCTTTAGAAGATAAATTATGAATTGGTAATATTGGCCTTACCGAGTGCACAGATCTTATAAAGGAAAATAAACACAAGAATGAAAGTAGAAAATGGAGTGATACCATTCCCGGCAAGAGATTGGTCGTTACTACCAAACTTCCTAGCCAGGCATTAACTATTAATAAGACAAATCCAATAAAATACCACCAACGCGAAGACTTAAATTCTGGAATTGTAATTCTATAGGTTATCAATGCACCCATAGCAACCGCTAATAATCCGCTTAATACACCAAATAGTCTGTTTATATATTCTATCCAAGCTTTAACTGGATGAAATTCCTCGGGTTCTAGCATTTTAGGATCTTTTCGGATTAATTCTGCGCGGTTATGAAAACCAAATTTATCCAAAGTCGAAGTAAAACGATTCAATTTCTTGAGCCTCTTGTTTAGAAAAATTTCTTTATAATTTTCGGGTAAATCCTGGGCATCTGTAGGTGGAGCTAACTGACCAAAACATTTTGGCCAATCTGGGCAGCCCATTCCACTTCCTGTCGCTCTTACCCAACCGCCAAAAAGAAACAATAAAAAAACAGACGAACAGGTAAGTAAACCTATTCGTCTGTAAATATTTAAGAGTCGACTATTGTCGGTTGATGGCATATTAGCTCAAACCAAAGACTTTCTTGATTGCTGCGAAGAATACACTTGATTCAGCCTCTTCTTTCTCCGCTGGAGAAGTTTTAGATTTCTCAGTTTTAAGTACCTCCGGAGCAGACTCATCTTGCTCGTATTGAGGGAAGTAATCTAATTCTCTATCAGGACGAGAGTATTCATATGGACCTCTGTAAACAGTTGGAATTTCACCAGGCCAGTTACCATGAATTCTTTCTACTGGAGCACTCCATTCTAATGAGTTTGAATTCCACGGGTTTTGAGTTGCTTTCTTACCACGGAAGATTGAGTAGAAGAAGTTATAAAGGAAAAATAACTGAGCGAATCCACCAATAAGTGCGCCAACAGTCATCAGCACGTTTACATCCATCCATACATCAAATTCCTTAACCAATGTAAATTGGTAGTAACGACGTGGAACACCAGCTAGACCCATGAAGTGCATTGGGAAGAATACTAAATATGCTGAGATGAAGGTTAACCAGAAGTGGAAATAACCTAGGGTGTTATTTAGCATGCGACCGTACATTTTTGGGAACCAATGGTAAATACCCGCAAACATTCCAAAAATTGCTGCAGAACCCATTACTAAGTGGAAGTGAGCAACAACAAAATATGAATCGTGTAACTGAATATCTAGTGCCGCATTACCCAAATAGATACCCGTTAAACCTCCTGAAATGAAGAATGAAACAAGTCCTATTGAGAACAACATTGCCGGAGTAAATCGCAAATTACCTTTCCAAAGAGTGGTTAAATAGTTAAATGCTTTTACTGCCGAGGGAACTGCAATGATCAGTGTTAAAATCATGAACACAGATCCCAAGAAAGGATTCATACCTGTAATGAACATGTGGTGACCCCAAACAATAAATGAAAGAAAAGAAATACCCAATAAAGAAATAACCATTGCGGTATATCCAAAAATTGGCTTTCGAGCATTACAAGAAATTACTTCAGATGTAATTCCTAATGCCGGCATTAAAATAATATATACTTCAGGGTGACCTAAAAACCAGAATAAGTGTTGGTAAAGTACCGGACTACCACCGATGTTTTCTAATGCTCCTACCCCCTCAAGATAAATATCACTCAAATAAAAACTTGTTCCAAAAGACCGGTCAAATATTAAGAATAAAGCCGCACCCAACAATACTGGGAAAGACAAAACACCAAGAATAGCGGTGAAGAAGAAAGCCCAAATGGTTAATGGCATTCTATTCATACTCATTCCTTTAGTACGCATATTCAATACAGTAGAGATATAATTAATACCTCCCAAAAGTGAAGATATAATGAATAATGCAATTGCGGACAGCCATAGTGTCATACCCAAACCTGAGCCGGGCATAGCTTTTTCTAACGCACTTAATGGCGGGTAAACTGTCCAACCACCAGATGCTGGGCCTGTCTCAATAAATACACTAATTAATAAGGTTACGGAACTTAAGAAGAAGAACCAGTAGGAAAGCATATTCATAAATGGCGATGCCATATCTCTTGCACCTACTTGTAAAGGAATAAGTAAATTACTAAATGTTCCACTTAAACCTGCTGTAAGTACATAGAATACCATAATAGTACCATGAATAGTAACCAGTCCCATATAAAAGTTTGGATCTAGTTTTCCATCTACTGCCCATTTACCTAATAAAGTCTCCATAAATGAAAACTGCTCATCAGGCCATGCTAATTGAAGACGAAACAACAATGACATGATCAAACCAACCGTTCCCATAATAATTCCTGTAATAAGGAATTGCTTTGAGATCATCTTGTGATCCATTGAGAACACATACTTACTGATGAAGCTCTCCTTGTGATGATGGTCAGCGTGGTGCTCGTCTGCGTGTAAAGCTGCTGTACTCATATTATTATTTCTTATTTCTTATTTCTTATTTCTTATTTATTAATTGCTACTTGATTATCAATAACTATTTGTGTCGAGTCAGCCGATGGAGCAACTTGCTCTTCTGCTGGCTCAGATGTTTCTGCGGTAGTCGGTGCAACAAATGGTGCTTGAGATGCATACCACGTATTGTATTCCGCCTCAGACTCCACAACAGTTACTTTGATTTTCATGTTATAATGTGCTGCTCCGCAAATTTTATTACAGAATAGATAGTAATCGTATTCATTATTTCCTTTTACATCTCTAGCCTCTGCTGTAGTCATGGTGGGGGTGAACGCAAACTGTGTAGGCATACCTGGCACACAGTTCATCTGAACTCTAAAGTCAGGCATGTAAGCTGAGTGAATAACATCACGTGCTCTAAATTTGAAAACATAAGGCTTATTTTTAACTAAAACTATTTCAGTAGTTACCTTATCATCGTTGGCCGAGCCATTAAAGAAATCCTTATCTTTTTGATATTCTGCAATTCTTCGGATTGCGGTTTTCTTTCTTTTAATATCTTTTTCAAGTTGACGACCATAAGCTCCACTTAAACCATCGTGCAACTTTTCGTCCAATGTTTTGTAGTCCTCTGGATATGTGCGATATAATCCAGTCGACTTCATTCTATCCCAACGTGTACTCCAAGCTTTGATTGAATCGCCTTCAGTTTCTTGCAATCCTTCAAGTTTGGCAATCTCACCTTCTAATTCTGTGACCAACTCAGCTACGGCATTTGTTTCAGCAATTCCCAAGGGATTTGTACCTGAAATAAAGTTTACGTTATGATAACCTAAAATATTGTCGTCACCCGCGTATCTTGCTTTCCAACCAAATTGATATGCAAATACTTCGATTTCTTCAGATTCTTTATCTAATTCTCCGGTAATTTTTGACCAGGTGGTAAAACCTCTTAATACCAAAAAAGTAAGGACAATTGAAGGAACAACTGTCCAAATAATTTCTAGGTTGTTATTATGAAAATAGTAATGTGCTTTTCTCTTCTCATCATAACGATACTTAAACATAAAATAGAATAACAATACTTCAGTAACAACAAACACAAAAAATGTAAATCCAAAGGTCCAATAAAACATTGAATCATAAGTATCACCATGTGCCGAAGCTGAATTACCCAACATTAGGTATTTACCATGATAAACTAATTCATACCATACTCCAGCCAGACCTGCAATTAGAAAAATTATTGCAATCCATGCATTTACGTTGTTCCAACTAACTACTTTTTTACCAGTAATTTTTTCTGTTAATGCACCGATATCGAATGCACGAGCAATTACCAATATAACCAGTAATCCTAACACCCAAGTAAGAATAGTAACCCAGTCCCAATTCGCAAGACTTTGCTCTTTAGGAGGTTCAATTACATCGGCGGCAAGTGCAATAACCGGCGTTAATAACGTGGCAGCCATAATCATGGCATTTTTTGAAATTGAGTTTAATATAACTCTTAGTGTATCCAATCTCATCGTTTTAGAGTACAATAGGGGTTTTGGGTCACAAATTTAGTTATTACAATATCTTATCGATACATTTTTTAAGAAAAAATTGAAATAAACTGAACAATTAACGTGTACCCATTCAAAATAACACCTTCTTTAATCTATATATCAATAAGTTGAAGAATAGAAAAAATTTACTAATTCCCAGAAATCTTCAACATTTAAGGCCTCCGCTCGCTTACTTGCGAACTTCTCTGGCAATGTTTTATCCAGTAAAATAGGTTTTAATGCATTACTCAGGGTCTTCCGCCTTTGTGAAAAAGCTTGTTTTGTTATCTTTTTTAACCTGAAGTAATTTTCATTTTCTAAGTAGGAATATCTATGACAATCAATTACACCACTTTTCACCTTTGGTGGAGGTATAAATGCATGTTCATCTACTGAAAAAGAATATTTACAATGAAATGCGGCTTGTAACAGAATACTAGTAATTCCATATTGTTTATTCCCCGGACCTGAACTTAATCGTTCGGCAACTTCCTTTTGAAACATCCCACAAAACTGAATAACATTCCATGGTTCTTCCAACAATTTGAACACAATTTGAGTAGAGATATTGTAAGGATAATTCCCAACAATAGATACTTTTTTATTTCCTAAAAAATCTTGTAAGTCCATCTCTAAAAAATCCCCTTCAATTATATTTAGTCCAAACGCCCAATCTTGCTGCCTTAAAAAATCAACAGATTCAAGATCCAGTTCAATCACATATAACTTTTCTTTAAATCGGGGATATAAAAACTGTGTAAGAACTCCAGTTCCAGGTCCAATTTCAATTACAATATCTACCTCATCGGAAACTAAATCTGCTATATCTTGGGCAATATCCGGTCTATTTAAAAAATGCTGACCTAAATGCTTCTTTGCAATAACACCATCTGAACTATGTCTTTTTCTTAGTTTACCCACCTTAACAAATAGTATTTTTTAACTGTTTCCTTTAATGCGGCTAAATTATAATTATCGCTTGATTCTGCAACGTCATTAACTTCACCATGTTTATTCAAAATCCTTATCCCTCCACCCTCACTTTTGTAAGCATGATTCTCTAACAATCCATATTTTACAAAATACTTTCTTGAGTCTTCTTCTGAAATATTCATTTTCTCCATGGTTGACTTCACAGCCTCCTCTATATCCAATTGACCCAAATTTACTTTTGATATTTTCACCTTTGGAAGATTGCGATTTATTAAACTTCTAGACAAAGTACTTAATATCTTATCCTCATGAAATTGCCATAGTTTCACACTAGACATAATATCAATATCGTCTAATGATAGAAAAAGCTCTAAAGCTTCATCATCAAAATTCTCACGAGAAATATCATTGATTAGAAAATGCAATAATGGATGATAACTTCCTAAAGAATGTCCAACATGAGCAAGCTCGCGAGCACGATTGAGAATAGAAATCAACAATGCATCTGCTGCAATAACAGTTTTATGTAGGTAAACTTGCCAATACATTAACCTTCTAGCTACTAAAAACTTCTCAACTGAATATATCCCTTTCTCTTCAACTACTAAATTTCCGTCTACCACATTTAACATATTAATTATCCTCTCACCTCCTACAATACCTTCACTTACCCCAGTGTAAAAACTATCACGTAGGAGATAATCCAATCGATCCATATCTAACTGCCCTGAAATAAGCTGAGTTAAAAAAGGTTTTTTTAAATATTTTGATTGAAAAATTTGAATTGCCATATCCATTTGCCCATTGAACTGCAAATTCAACTTATTCATAATACTTATTGAGATTTCCTCATGTTGAACTTCGTGAATCAAAGTATGCTCTAATGTGTGTGAATAAGGACCATGTCCAATATCGTGTAATAATATAGCTATTGCAGTGGCTTCATATTCTTGATCGGTAATCTCAACTCCTTTTTTCCTCAACGAGTCCAATGCTAATAGCATTAACTTCATTGCACCTAATGCATGATGAAATCTCGTGTGAGTAGCGCCTGGATAAACCCACTCACTCATTCCCAATTGACGAATTCTACGAAGTCTTTGAAAATAAGGATGTTGAATTAAATCATAAATTAGACCTGTTGGAATGGTTAAAAACCCGTGTAAAGGGTCGTTAATTATTTTGTTTTTATTGTAAACAGACATTCTGTATTCGAAATACAAAGATAAGCAAGCAATGAACTATACTTATTTTTTGTAATAGTATTTACCATCATTGCTGGGAGAAATATCTCTCACCTCATCAATAAATATCTTCCATTGCCTACCGTATTCATCCACTGGATTTAACCTCAAATACTCTTCTATATGATAAATCATATCCGTCTTTTCAAACTTTGTTAAACCCTCACGTATCATTCTAACCCTATAAATATTACCTATGTAGAAATATGGCTTTGAATCAACTGGGGTTCCGTCTTGCGTTACAGCTACCTTTTTTCTATATAATTCTATGTATGTTTTAAAATGTGAAATGGCACTATCCTCTTTAGGATATTCTAGAAAGTTTAACGCAAGATAAAAATGATGATCAGGGTCTTTGGGATGCATAAAAATGAGTTGATTGAGCATAGATTCTGCCTCATCAAGTTTTCCCAAACAAGTGTAAGACCTGATTATTCCATGAAGATCTAACATTGCAGAGTCTTCTGCATATACTTGTTGATACAGCTTCATAGACTGATCACATTGCCCTTTACTAAGTAGGACCTCTGCACGTTTCCTATTTGACATTGCCTCAACTTCACCAAATTGCGACATCAACAAAGCTGAATTGAAAAGCACAATTCCCAATAGAAAGCATTTTTTTGAATCCATTATTATCAAAAGTACTTTTCTTTTCTGACTTTTGTCATGTCTTGAACATTCAAAATTTATTTCAAATTACCCCATTTAGTGTGGGGATGATAGCAGTAATATTAATTGCACATGCTATTCTCATCCAAAATGCTAACTCGTATAACCAACTATTTTTTAGCACATATCGCATTCAAAAACTTAAAGAATACCATAGAATATTTACACCATTTTTGGTCCACTCAGGCTGGATGCATGCGGCTCTAAATAGTTTGGCGCTTTATTATTTTGGTCCAATAGTTGAATCGTCAATAGGGACATTTCTAACATCGTTAGCTTTTATTCTTTCTGTTGCTGGAGGAAGTTTATATTCTATGTGGTTGCGGAGGTACGACTCTGATTATCAGGCAGTAGGTGCATCAGGTGGTGTAAGTGGTCTTGTAATGATTTCTATTTATCTACAGCCAGATATGGGCATTGGATTATTTTTAATTCCAGTATTTATTCCAGCTTATATTTTTGGAATTTTATTTACTTTGGTATCAATTATACTCACACAGAGTAAAGATCGGAATAGAATATCTCACGAAGGCCATCTCGGAGGACTATTGATTGGTGGTTTAATTGGGACCTACCTTTTTTGGCCACTTGAATTCTCCAAACATCAATTATTAACTACCCTCGGTGTTACACCGATGATATTAATGTTGGTTTTACATAAAAAAATAAGAGATTGGATAAAAAAATAAAGGCTGCAAATTGCAGCCTCCCTTATGTGCCCAGTACTGGATTCGAACCAGCACGTCTTGCGACACCACCCCCTCAAGATGGCGTGTCTACCAATTTCACCAACTGGGCTATTAATTAATATCTATTACAATATGAGCATTGCATCGCCATAACACATGAAGCGATACTTCTCTTTCATGGCTTCCTGATAAACCTCTTGCATAAATTCATGACTGGAATATGCACAAGCCATCATATACAGAGGTGATTCTGGTGCATGTAAATTAGTAATAAAAGCATTTGCAATATTGAAATCATAAGGCGGAAATAAGAATTTATCTGTCCAACCTTCACCCGGATTTAATGTTTTCGTTGAACTCACACTTGACTCTAATGTGCGCACTACTGATCCACCCACAGCAACGACTCTTTTTCTATTTTCAATTGCATTATTTACATCATCAACTGTTTGGTCAGAAATGTAGTAATACTCGCTATCCATTTTATGCTTAGTGAGATCTTCAACTTCTACGTTCCGAAATGCCCCAAGGCCTAAATGTAATGTGATTTCAGCAAATTTAATGCCTTTAATATCCATTCTCATCAATAACTCACGAGTAAAATGCAGTTGTGCAGCAGGCGCAGCAACAGCGCCCACACGCTTTGCAAAAAGAGACTGATACCAGGACTCATCTTCCTCCATTACTTCTCGATCTATGTATTTCGGAATTGGAGTTTCTCCAAGTTTTTTAACTACTCTATCGAAAGCTTCATCATCGCCCTCAAACAAAAAGCGGATAGTTCTTCCCCTACTAGTTGTGTTATCTACCACTTCAGCAACCAAATCATCATCTCCAAAATATAATTTATTACCTACACGTATTTTTCTTGCGGGATCCACCAAAACATCCCACAATCTTAAATCGTGATTTAGTTCTCTGAGAAGGAATACTTCGATTTGAGCACCTGTTTTTTCTTTTTGCCCATACATACGAGCTGTAAAAACTTTTGTATTGTTCACCACAAAAACATCATCCTCGTTAAAGATGTCTAGAACATCGTGAAATGTACGATGCTCTATTTTCTGTGTTTTTCTATCCACAACAAGTAAACGTGACTCGTGGCGGGTTTTTAATGGCTCCTGAGCAACCAGCTCAGAAGGTAGTTCAAATTTAAACTGGGATAATTTCATATGGCAAGACTGACCCTAAAATGGGGTGCAAAAATAACACAAAACAAAGGATTTGTCAACATAAATCTAAAAGTCTTTGTTCCGGAAAACTTACCCTATTTTTGCAATATGAAAAATGTAGCAGTAATTGGAGGCGGCACAATGGGTAATGGAATCGCGCATGTTTTTGCGCAAAGTGGCTATTCTGTAACACTTATAGATATCAAAAAAGATATGTTAGATAAAGCAATCGCCACGATAATAAAAAATATGGATCGCATGATTGCTAAAGAGAAAATAACAAACGAACAAAAAGACCAGGCATTAGCGAACATTAACACTACAACAGATTTAAAAACAGGAGTTTTTAATGCAGATTTAGTGGTTGAGGCAGCTACTGAAAATGTAGAGATCAAACTCCAGTTGTTCAAGAGCATTGATGAATTCGCACCTAAGAATTGCGTACTTGCAAGTAATACATCTTCTATATCAATAACCAAGATTGCCAGTGTTACTTCTCGACCAGAAAAAGTAATCGGGATGCATTTCATGAATCCTGTACCTGTAATGAAGCTAGTTGAAGTAATTGAAGGTTTCAAAACAGACAAACAGGTTACATCCGATATAATGGAACTTTCCAAAAAACTTGGAAAAATACCAGCACTAACTCAAGATTATCCGGGCTTTATTGCAAATAGAATACTAATGCCAATGATTAACGAGGCTATCATTTCTTTGCATGAAGGCGTTGCCGGTGTAACGGAAATAGATACCATTATGAAGTTAGGAATGGCTCACCCAATGGGACCGTTACAACTTGCAGATTTCATTGGTTTAGATGTTTGTCTTGCAATACTAAATGTACTTTATGATGGATTAGGGAATACCAAATACGCCCCTTGTCCTCTATTAGTAAATATGGTAACTTCGGGTGATTTAGGTGTGAAGTCGGGTCGTGGATTTTACGACTACAGCCATGGAACTAAGGAGTTAATTGTTGCTCCAAACTTCAAATAATAACTTACTTCTTAAACACCCAAACACGGTTTTCTCGGATTTCGTTCCATGGCTGGATTTTAAATCCAAATGATTTTATTTCCTCACCCAGTTTATTAAAGTCGGATTCGTCAAGCATGGAATTGATAAATGCAACACCATCTGATCTCAATAAATTGCTAACAAGTTCCCAAAATCTGTCGGAAAGTTTAGGTATTTCATAATCAATAAATAAATCGATAATTATCGTATCATAGTCCCATCCGTTGTTATAAGCGGATTCTAAAAATTCTTCTGCTCCTGATTGTACTAATTTCACCCCTGACGTATAGAAATATCTATTTGCAGTTTCCAAAACGGTTTTATCCAGATCGACACCCACTATTTGTGCCTCGGGGTTAATTTCTTCATGAATAATTTTTGCTGCACTACCTCCTCCATATCCAAGAATTAATACTGTATTCATTGGGTATGACCTATTTTTCAAATTATAAAGGACTCATTTCATTACCTTATGAAGAGACCCAAATGAATAATTAACTTTTTCTGTATCCAACATTACTTTACCAAGTACATGGTCGGAATGTCCTTTTAACTTTTCAATTCTAATGGGCCATAAGTAACTGAGTAATCTTTTTCCAAATGCTGGTTTATACATATTTATTCTCACTCCAAAAATACAATACCTTTGTATCTGATGGAAATTCCAAAAATATTACTTGCAACAAAATCCCCAAGAAGGCACGAAATTTTTCAAAATGCAGGTATACAATACAAAGTGGTGAATATCGAAGTAAAAGAGGAATTTGATTCAAATTTAACCCCTTCGATGGTTGCAGAATTTTTAGCGAAAAAGAAATCCTTAGGCTATGCTAATTCTTTAGATGGAAAAATCTTAGTTACTGCTGATACTGTAGTTGATGTTGACAATGAAATCCTTAATAAACCTGAAGATGAGATTGAAGCCCGATCCATGTTATTAAAATTAAGCGGTAAAACCCACAAGGTTCACACGGGCGTATGTATACGAACAGAAAACAAAACCAATGTTTTCCATGAAACTACTGAAGTTAAATTTAGGAATATAACTATAGTTGAAATTAACTCATATATAAAAAATTGCCAACCTTTTGATAAGGCTGGCAGTTATGGCATTCAAGACTGGATGGGACTTGTAGGGGTTACTCGAATTGAGGGTTGTTACTACAACGTGATGGGCTTCCCCATGTCTCGATTTTATTCTGAAATTAAGAACGTTATTTAGTTGTTGAAACCTTTGATGCCAACTTTAGCGCCTCGTAAGCGTTGACTAAACCACTTGAACGACAAATCTCAGAAAACTTGATCCTCTCTTTATCGTCTTCAGAACCTGGCAATACTACCTTACCCTTAATCTTCTTACTGGAATTCATTAATACATATTTCAACTGAACTGCAGTTAAAGAAGGGTATCTACTCCATACTAATGCTGCCACTCCTGAAACTACTGGTGCTGCCATACTGGTTCCATTAAAATATGCATATTCATTATTTGGAATGGAACTGTAAATGTCTCTTCCTGGTGCAAACAGATCTACATTGTTCTGGCCATAATTCGAAAAAGAAGTTGCCAAATGTTTGCATTTTCTTTCGCTAGCTCCAATTTCTATCCAGTTTGCAGCAAACTTTGCGCCTCCCCACAACGTATCGTTTGGGTAGTTAGGAGTATTATCATTGTTTTGGCCATTATTACCCGCTGCATGAACTAATAACACATTTTTTGATTCGGCATACGCAACAGCGCTATCTACAATATTTTTATCCCATTTGAAACCTTTTCCGAAACTCATATTAATAATTTTCGCTCCATTGTCAACGGCATAACGAATACCATTTGCAACATCTTTATCACGCTCGTCTCCATCTGGAACAACTCTCACAACCATAATTTGAACATTATCTGCAACACCATCGAGTCCAATATTATTACCTCTAGTTGCTCCGATAATACCTGCAACGTGAGTACCATGACCTGCATCAGGACCAATAACATCATTATTACCATAATATTTTTCTGAAGAATTAGAATAATCATCTTGAACAATTTTACGTGTATCCATATCTGGATTATAATGGTAGTTAGCACGTGAATCCATAGCTTTCACCTGCTCCTTTAATTCAGACATTAAGTCAATAAAGTCAACATCTTGCATTTCCATTAATCGAGCGGTCATCATTGCAATTGCACCTTCGGTTTGCTCAGATTCTAACTGTGTTTTACCATAGGCTTGTATTTCTTCTTTTGTTGGATTTGAATTATCAAGAGACTTTTGAATTCTTTGCATTCCAGCAAGCAATCTATTCATACGGTCATAGAGACTTACATACTTTTCTCTTTCTGGAATTATTTCTTCCTTAAGCTGTTCATATTTCTTGTAATCATCTGATTCTTTTACCTCATCAGATACTTCCTTACCCTCATACTTATCACGAAGCACAGCATAAACTCTAACTTTCTCCATATTATCGGGACCTACATTTTCACCATTAGGCCCACCAATAAAATTCCATCCGTGTACATCATCTATGTAACCATTATGGTCATCATCTAAACCATTATTTGGGATTTCGCCTTTATTAGTCCATAATACATCTTTTAAATCTTCGTGTTTGGTGTCAGTACCACCATCTACGACGGCTACAATTATTGTTTTTGAAGGAAGTTTTGCAAATTCAGATGAGTATGCCTTGTCTAGCGAAATACCCATATTACGCCTTTTGGGATTTGTATGATACCAATCAATGTCTGGTTTACTCTGAGCAAAAAGCTCTAAACTACTCAAAAGCCCTAAGGCTATTACTAATAAGTGCTTCATATATTAAATAATTATTTAATTCGATTTAAACTTCAAACCAATCCTTCGGATAACTATCCACAAATGATACCACAATGTCTTTATCCACCCGAAATGATTTACAAATATGTTAAAACGTTCTCTCATCGCCAAACGCATTGATTGAGTACTGGTTCCACCTTCTTCAAACCCAGCAATAACACCATTAATATTGTATGTTTTAGGGTTCTTCTTTAAAACATTCAAACTCCAATCTATATCTGAGGCATATCGATAATCCAATGAATACGGACTACAAAAATCCTTTCTAACAATCATACTTTGATGACAAACACTCATGCCATAACGGAAACTTTTTAAACTCAACCTTTGGGGAAATTTTTGAGGTTTCATTTTACTCATTAAACCTATAGGTACATTCTCTGTATTAATATATTGAGCATCACCATAAATAAAGTCAAAATCTCCTTGAATTAAAATATCGAAAATTATTTTGAAGGTGGATTCTTCATACAAAATATCACCTGAATTAAGAAACCAAACGAATTCACCTTTAGATTGCGAGAGTCCTTTATTCATAGCATCATAAAGGCCTTTATCGGGTTCAGATATAAAGCAATCTAACTTTCCGGTGTACTCTTTTAGAAATTCTAAACTTCCATCAATACTTGCACCATCTATTACAATCCACTCCCATTTATCGGTCAAAACTTGAGGTATTGACTCGAGTGTCCGCTTTAAACCGGGGAGATTATTATAATTGATGGTAACAATTGAAAGTAGCATTTATTCTACTCCACTTTTTTTTTGAACGGCAATAATATAAACAGTAATAATCCACCTAGAATTATAATTGATGAACCCATTTCCAGAGTTCTCAAACCGGAATAGTCCGTTCTATTATACTTCCAAACAATATCGTGCTTACCAGCTGGAACTTCAACGGCCCGCAAAATATAGTTCACACGGATTGCTTCTGCCGGTTTTCCATCAACATATACACTCCATTCTCCCGTCTTTTCTTTGTAATATATTTCTGAAAACGCAACTAAAGAATTTTTATTAGAGTTGCTCTTGTAAGAAATACTGTCAGTATTATATTTTACCATTTCAATTGTGGCATTGCTATCAATACCATAAACTAATTTACTCGGTTTCACATCTTCAGACACCTCCAAAACCACAGTATTTGAAATATTGACTGAATTAATTTTTGCTAAAACATCTGCAGAGTTATCACCATTAATTACAGAATCCACAAACCAAGCTACACCAAGGGCAGTTTCTCTTGGGATATAAGTATCAATTTGCCCTTTTTGTCTTGCGGGAGCCAATACATATCGGCAATTTAACATGTCAAGAGCATTATTGTAAATAATATCTTCTGTTTTAAAGGCTTGACCATTTTTTGTGATACAGTAACTAATAACATCTTGATACCTGCTCAATTTTGCGGGATGATAACCGCCTACATTTCTATGGAATGGTGCGGGTGTATTGTCATTAAAAGGATCTCTACGTAAGTCATAAACACGAGCATGATCTTTGTTCACAGCCAAAATTGCTTCGTCTAACCCAGAGGGATCTATCTTAATTTCTTGATCTTTTTCCTGCCAATTTTCATCACTGATATAACGATTTGCAACACCAAACATGTCGATAACAACCAGGATTAATATCCCAATTGATGCCATATTTTGATTTAATTGACGCTTAATTGCGCCATACACAATTGCCAAAGTAAACAGAACAAATATTACCGTTCTCCAAATATCTCCCCACATAATATCAGCCCTTAATTCCTTAATAGCGTTAAGTTGAGACTGACCTGATTCACCCCCTTGTTGTAAAATTCTTGAATCTACAGGTGAACTAAAATTTTGATTGTTTGCAACTAAAAACACAACTCCTAATAAAATTCCTGTTGATATTAGTGCTGTTTTAATCCATTTTTTTACGTCTAACTCAGATAATTTATCAGTGATAATCACATACACACCATATATCGCAAAGATTGGAACTATTAGTTGTGCAATGGATAAGGCCATCATGGGTGTTCTGAACTTGTTGTAGTAGGGCAGTGTCTCAAATAAGAAATTGTTCAAAGAACTGAAATTTTTACCCCACGAAAGAAACAGAGACACTAAAAAAGTTGCTAGTGAAAAAATTGCGATATAATAGAACCTATTTGTATGTTCATCATCAGAAATATTTCTTCGCTTCCAAAAAGCATATATAACCGACAGAATAAATAAAAACATCAATACTGCGCCTACATAAACAGGGCCACTAGTAAAAGGCATATCACCGAAATAAGCACCTTGTAAATATTCGATACCATATTGGTTATCAGGCATAGGCTCGTTCGAACTTCCTCCCTTAAAACGTGGTACAAATAATGTCAAAGACTCGCTTATCCCATAACTCCAACTAAAAGCATAATCTATATCCAAACCGCCTTTCGATACCATATTTGGCCCATTTTTGGGTTGCTCACTTTTTACCTCGGAACCGCCTCTCATGGATTGTTTCGAGTATACCATAGTATCGTAGAGTTTTGATGTACTCGGAGCCAATGCGATTAACATAGATCCAACCATAACTCCAAGTCGAATTGCAAAAGTCTTCCAGTTTTTTTCTTTAATTACTTTAACAACCTCCACTATAACAAAAACACCTACAACCATGCCCATATAGTATGCAATTTGATAGTGGAAAAATGAGACCAATTGAGCAAAAAATAAACTTGTCAACACGGCTCCCTGAAGTAGCTTCCCTCGAAATATGGAATATACACCCGCAATTACAGCAGGCATCATTCCCATGGCATTGACTTTAGTAATATGTCCCGCCTCTATACTTGAAATATTGAATGCCATAAATGCATACGCTATACTTCCAGCCACGGCCAGCGCGTAATTCACTTTAAATACTCTAAGCATAATAAACATGGAAAGCATTGCCATAAATAGCATATCAAAAGGATGGACTACAAAACCAAAAAAACGAACTGCTCTAGATTTCTGAACTAAATTCCCAGACTCAATTCCACTAATTAAATTACTCGGCATTCCTGAAAACAGTCTATCATTCCAGCCAGGAATAGTACCTGTCTTTGCCTTTATTGTATCTGTGGATGAAGTCATCATGCGCACTTGTTGCATATCGCCTTGCTTCAGCACCATTCCATCTAATGCAGGTTTAAAAAACCACATTGACAACAACCAAAATCCCAAAACAAAGCCCAAAAATGTTCCAACTTGCTTTATGTATTCCTTGTAACTATCCATAATTTCAGAAAAGCGAATTTCTATGTTTTTTCCTTAAAAGTCTTCATTTTTTATTTGTAAACATCGACTTAATGGGCAAAACCCCAAATTTGTAGTAAAATTGCGTAAATTATGAAGATTAATGATAATGCTATTTTTGAATTAATTGATTCGGAATTTAATCGCCAAACAAATGGATTTGAACTGATTGCTAGTGAAAACTATGCGAGTGAACAAGTAATGAAAGCAATGGGTAGCATCCTAACCAATAAATATGCAGAAGGATTACCCGGGAGACGATATTATGGAGGTTGTGAAGTAGTAGATCAAATTGAGCAACTTGCTATTGATAGATTGAAAGCACTTTTTGGTGCTGAATGGGCAAATGTTCAACCTCATTCTGGAGCACAAGCAAATGCAGCGGTTATGTTAGGAGTGCTTAATCCCGGCGATTCCATTTTAGGTTTTGATTTAAGTCATGGCGGGCACCTTACACATGGTTCGCCGGTAAACTTTTCAGGAAAGTTATACAAACCACATTTTTATGGAGTACAGAAGGAAACGGGGCTAGTGGATTATGAAACACTCGAAGAAAAGGCAAAATCAATAAAACCGAAACTCATTATTTGTGGAGCAAGTAGCTATTCTAGAGATTGGGATTATGAACGTATAAGAAAGGTAGCTGATGAAATTGGGGCATTGGTATTAGCCGATATTTCACATCCTTCAGGCTTAATTGCGAAAGGTCTATTGAATGACCCTCTAAAACATTGCCATATCGTAACTTCTACAACTCACAAAACTTTGAGGGGGCCTAGAGGTGGAATTATTATGATGGGCAAAGATTTTGAAAACCCATTTGGTATAAAAACACCTAAAGGTGATTTGAAAAAAATGAGTGCCCTTCTAGATGGCGGAGTTTTCCCCGGTACACAAGGGGGCCCATTAGAGCACGTAATTGCCGCAAAAGCAGTTGCTTTCGGTGAAGCTTTAACTACAGATTTTAAAGATTACGGATTGCAAGTAATTGCCAATGCTCAGGTATTAGCAGGTGAAATGACCAATCGAGGTTACTCAATTATTTCTGGGGGAACTGATAATCATCTAATGCTAATTGATCTGCGCAGTAAAGACGCTAATCTTACCGGAAAACTTGCGGAAGAAACCTTGGGTAAATGCCACATAACAATTAATAAAAATACCGTACCGTTTGAAGAAAGAAGTCCTTTTGTTACCAGTGGTATAAGACTAGGAACTCCAGCATTAACAACAAGAGGATTTAAAGAAAATGAGATGAGAACAGTGGCCGATCTAATTGATCGAGCACTTGTGAATAACGCGAATGATAGCATTTTAAAAGAAATTAGGAATGAGGTAAAAAAACTTAGCGAAGGTTATCCCTTACACGCTAATTAATTTACCCTATTTGTTGGTTTTAAATATCAGCCGCTTTATTTCCACCCAATAAAGAGTTCCTGCTAAACCGGCAAGAAAAATTGTGTTTATCACAAATTGAGAATTCAATAAATCCGAATTATAAGAATCAGGTATATACAATAACACGTAGGTTTTGAGTACTAACGGAACACTAAAAAGTAAAAACCCTAACAAAATGGCAGTGAGCTTGATAGAGTAATCTTTTTTCCAAGTGAAATAATTGCTCTTAATTGTTTTTGAGATACAAAACCCCAGAAATAACAATTGTGTAAACACACTCGAATAAGCAGCTCCTAAAGCTCCAAATTTTGGAATTAAAACTAAGTTTAAACCAATATTTACAACTAAGGCAATCAGCGCACTGTAAGTTAAAAATTTCAACTTATCCTCGGCGGTGACATAAGTACCAAAAATGTGAATCATGGCCATTGGAATAAATGATATCATAAGAAATATAAATACTTGATAGGAATATGCTCCTAGACTGATACTTCCCAACCATTTGGAACCATACATCATAAATAGTATTTGCTTACCATGTGTAATAGAGAATAATAACACTGATAACCCAACGAGTAAGATTAACCGGAATACCCCCCAAAGAAGTTCATTATTACTTTCTCTTTGAGTGATTTTTTTTGTAAAAATTGGCAAAAGTTGAGTGCTCATTAATAAGCTAAAAATCAAAGCAGCGTCTAATAAACGATATCCCTGAGCATAAATTCCAGCTTGGAAAAATCCAGGCTCTTCTCCAAAATAAAAATTCAAAGTGGGCGAAAATGATCGAATTAATAAAGCATCAAATCGAGTAAAAAAACTCATAAACAAGGCCATTAATACAAACCACCCTACTTGTTTTAGCCATGGCCTCAGTTCGAGAGTATTATTTTCAACGTAGAAATCTTCAATTTTCTCGAGACCGCTTTTACTAAAAATGAGAAAAGTAAGTCCTAGTAAAATTGCTACTATGTATCCTGCAAATTGTGATAATAAAAAGTAAATAATACCTTCAAATCCAAAGAAGTCGTCGGCGTTAATCAACCAATAAGAACATAAAATAATTGCAACAAAACGATCAGTTATACTTAAAACACTATCCTTAAAAAATTGATGTTTCCCTTGTAATACCGACCGAATAAATAATGTGACTGAAGCTAATATTTGATTTGTAATAACCCAGAAAATTAAAATACTATTTAAATTTTGTAACCAAGAAAAGATTGCAACCGCAATTATATATAAACTACCTAATCCAAGGCGTAATTTTAATACTCTTTTAAAATGGACAAATCGACCGTTAGAAGCCACCTCTTTCGATATGTATGCATTTAATCCTGCATCCAATAAAACGGAAAATAACAATCCTAAATTAAAATGAACAAAATATTGGCCATACCACTCATTCCCAAGCTTAACCTGCACTGTTCTTTCAATCCACAAAATCCAAATTGGTTTAATCAACCAATTCAATGCTTGGAGCCAAAAGAAATTTTTCAGAAAAGTTCGAGCCACAACTCTACGAAGGTAGCGTATTTCAGGGTATCTTTGCATTGTGCATTACCTAGAACCACACTTTGCATGGATTCATCAGTATAACGCATCTGAGGATCAGATTTCGCCGTTTTACGGGAGAACATATAGTGAGTTCTATTTTGAACAAACGGTTTATAATTATCTTATACATCCGCAATGGGATAATTTCGGAAGCAATACGCTATATGCCAAAATAATCTTCGCTGATTATCAGGAAGGATTTGCCGTAATGGAGCTAATTGGCGAATGGAATGATGCACTTTACAATGATATCATGCAATTCAAACGTGAAGTTTTAGAAGTTTTGCTAGATAATGGAATTAATCAGTTTATCATCATTGGGGAAAACGTAATGAATTTCCATGCATCCGATGATAGTTATTATGAAGAATGGTTCCAAGAAGTTGAGGAAGGTTGGATCGCTTTTGTAAACTTCAGAGAGCATGTTTTAGAGGAATTTAGAAGTTCAGGAATTGATTATTACATTAATTTTGGTGGAGATTTAGATGATATTCAATGGAGAAAACTTGGACCTCGACAATTATTCAAACACATAAAAAGTATTTTGTCTAAAAGATTACATGCTTAAAAAGCAATTGAAATCTTCTGTTTTACTGTCAAATGCTTATTTTTGCCTTTCATTTAAGGAAACATGAAAGAACTTCAATTTCGCGAAGCATTAAGAGAAGCAATGTCCGAAGAAATGCGTACAGATGAGCGCGTATTTTTACTAGGTGAGGAAGTTGCTGAATATAACGGAGCATACAAGGTTAGCCAAGGAATGTTAGATGAGTTTGGTGAGAAAAGAGTAATCGACACGCCTATAGCTGAGCTTGGTTTTGCCGGAATTGCTGTAGGTGCAGCTATGAATGGGCTGAGGCCTATTTGTGAATTCATGACATTCAACTTTTCACTAGTTGCAATAGATCAAGTGATAAATTCTGCCGCGAAAATGAATTCCATGAGTGATGGTCAGTTTACTTGTCCAATGGTATTCCGTGGACCAACTGGTAGCGCGGGTCAACTGGCTCAACAACACTCACAAAATTTTGAAAACTGGTATGCTAATACACCTGGTTTAAAAGTAGTGGTTCCAAGCAACCCTGCAGACGCTAAAGGTTTACTAAAAACAGCTATTCGCGATGAGAATCCAGTAATTTTTATGGAAAGCGAGCAAATGTATGGCTTCAAAGGAATGGTTCCTGAAGGTGAATATACTATTCCAATGGGAGTTGCTGATGTAGTAAAAGAAGGAACTGATGTGACTATTGTGTCTTTTGGTAAAATGATGCTACGTTGCCATGAAGCACTAGTAGAATTAGAGAAAGAAGGTATAAATGCAGAATTAATTGATTTAAGAACGGTAAGACCTATTGATTACGATACGGTTATTAATAGTGTCAAAAAGACAAATCGTTTGATAATTGTGGAAGAAGCTTGGCCACTTGCATCAATTAGTTCTGAATTGAGTCATATGGTTCAACGTCGTGCATTCGATTATCTTGACGCACCTGTACATCGTGTGACTTCTATGGATACCACATTGCCTTATGCTTCAACTTTTGTTGATGCTTATTTACCTAGTGTGGAGAGAATTGTTAAAGCAAGTAGATCCGTACTTTACAAAGACTAAACCACTACGATAGTTTTATTGTCTTTTTGGGAATCTTGTACTTCCCCTATTATTGCTGATTTTGGATTCCTCAATTTGCAAATACCTAATATTTCATCAGCAAATTCAGCCTCTACAGTAAACAATAAACCTCCATTTGTTTGCGGGTCAACCAACCATGCGAAAGCATCATTGTTCTCTATTGCTGACTTACTTTCATAATTATTCCAATTTCGCATTGCATTGTCCGGCAGAACAAATGATTTTGCCAATTCAATGGCTTCCTCTGATACGGGAATTGCATTCCAATTAAGGGTAGCTGAAACTCCAGAAGCTTCGCAGATTTCCATTAAATGTCCCAATAAACCAAATCCTGTAACGTCTGTCATGGATGTAACGGATTTATGTTTTCCCAAATCTGCACCTAAACTATTTACAGAGGTCAACAATTCATATAATTTCTCATTTTGATCAGAATTGCTAATGCCACGTTTATGGGCAGCTGCTAACATTCCTACACCTAATTCCTTTGTTAATATAATTAAATCTCTTGGTTTTGCTCCTGCATTGGTCTTGAGATTCTCCTTAGTTACAATTCCCGTTACACTTAAACCGTAAATTGGATCTTGACTATCTATACTATGACCACCAGATAGCGGAACATTCAAAGAATTACAAATTTCACTGCCACCTCTTAATACCTCTTTTGCTAAGTCTAAACTAATTTTATCTATAGGCCAACCAAAAATAGAATTTGCCATCAAAGGGATCCCCCCCATAGCATAAATATCACTTAAAGCATTCGCTGCTGCCGCTTTTCCAAATATTACCGCGTCATTTACCATTGGCGTAAAGAAATCCAACGTTTGAAGTAAAATATCCCCGTTCGGTAATTCAAAAGCAGCACAATCTTCGTTCTTTGAGTTTGCTAATATCATACTTGGAGAAGAATTATTTTCTATTCTTAATCCATCTAATAAAGTCTCTAATACCGCGGGTTGAATTTTACATCCGCAACCACTCCCCTTCGAATAAGATGTTAGTGCTTTTTCCATACTTCTTAGCAAAAGTAAGTATTGATTTTATCTTTATTCTTTGTAATTTTAGGGGATAGTCCACAATTTCGGTGTCTATTATTACAAACAACCATAAACTAACAATTGATATGAAAAAGTTATTATTCAATATTGCTATACTATTAGGAAGTATAAGTTGGTTAGCCTTTAATAGTCCAACCGAATTTAAGGAATTCGGTATGAAAGCAGAAAATAATGCATTTAAATCTGAAGAGTTATTGAAATATAGAATTCATTATGGTTTTGTAAATGCTGCTTTAGTTGAAATGAGCGTATCAAAACCCATAAAAATTAATAATCAAGAGGCTTATAATTTAAGAATAGAAGGATCTACAGTTAAAAGCTTTAGCTGGTTGTTTAATGTTCGTGATAAATTTGAGAGCTGGGTAGATGCAAAGAGCTTTACTCCTTTGAGATACGCCAAAACTGTTAGGGAAGATGATTACTTTCATCAAGATGTAGCAATTTATAACTACAAAGATAAATGGCTCAAAAACAAAGAGGGAAAAATTGATATCACAGATAGAACAATGGATATTGCAGCCGCTATCTATTATTTAAGAAACTGGGATTACGAAAGTAAAAAGATTGGAGATAAGTTCCCACTAGATATTTATTTAGATAATAAGATTCATAATCTTAGTGTTACATATGCTGGAGAGGAAACCATAAAAACCGATGTAGGTAAAATTGACTGTATAAAGTTAAAACCTCAATTAGTGGTGGATAGGGTTTTTAAAGATGAAGATGCAATGACTGTTTGGGTTACAAACGATAAAAATCATATCCCGGTGAGAATTCAAACGGACATCCACGTGGGTTCATTAAAAGTAGATTTAATGGAATATCAAAATCTAAAGAACCCATTTAACAGCTTAGTAAAAAAATAATCACATTTCTCCAGAATAAACTCGGGGAACCCTTTGAGAAATACGAGTTAACACTTCATAAGAAATGGTCCCAGCTTGCTGGGCCATTTTGTTTATAGAAGCATTTTTACCAAATACCTCAACTATATCTCCTTCTTTACATTCAATTTCTGTAACATCTATCATCGACATATCCATACAGATATTACCTACAAATTTTGCCCAGGCGCCATTAATTAGAACTCCGCCATTATATTTTCCTAAGTTTCTAAATAACCCATCCGCATAACCGATGGCAATCGTTGCAATTTTCCTTCTGTGTTCTGATGCATCATTCAAACCATACCCTATTCCCTCTCCTGGTTCTACCCAGTGAATTTGTGTGATTTTTGAATACAAACTAGAAATTGGGATTAGCCTTTCATCATCTTCACCACTTGGATTTAGTCCATATAATCCTAAACCTAATCTTACCATATCTGCATGTAAATTAGAGAAGCGTAAAATCCCTGCACTATTTGCAATATGTTTTATTACAGAGTAACCCAATCCTTGTTCTACTTTCTTTGATAATAACAATAACCTATTTCCCTGTTCATTGGTAAAATTATCCTTTTCAGAATCCTCAGACACAGAAAGATGGGTAAATATTGAAACTACTTTAATATGACTGGGTAATTTGCTTATTGATTCTAATAACTCGGCTTCATTAAAGCCCAATCTATGCATACCAGACTCAATCTCTAGATGAATTTTAATTGGTTCTTTCCACGCAATAAATTCTTTTAAACTTCTATTGTTGTATACAACTGGTTCTAATGAGTATTCTGTTAGGTGTTGTAAAGTATATGCATCTGTATTCATTACCATTATGGGTGTTTTAACTCCCGCTTTTCTTGCAATAACACCTTCATCAGCATATGCCACCCCTAAATAATCCACTCCTAATATTTCTAATTCACGAGCAATTTGACTACCACCACTTCCATAACCAAATGCTTTAATCATAGCCATAAGTTTAGTTTGGGAGTGGATATGATTTCTGAAAAATTGAAAGTTATGTCTTAGAGCATCTAAGTTAATTTCCATATAAGTTTGATGCTGTTGTAACTTCAAACGTTCAACAATTCTTTCCATTTTATATCTTCTCGCCCCCTTAATAAGTATAGCCTTATTAAAAATGCTATTTAATATATTTGATTTTAAAAATTCTTCACAAGAATTATAGCATTCCCACCCTTTATCTAGTACTATACCATCAGGTATTAGTCCAATCCAAATACCATTTGAAATATTGTATTTAGAGAATATTTCCTGAAGTTCCTGCCTAGCCCAATTATTATCTACCTGATCCAACTCCGTGACAATGGGGAAAATGTCCAATTGGCTTTTTTGCTTTAAAACATCTACAGCAATTTTTAAACTCTCTATATCATGCGAATAGGTATCGTTTAATAATAAATTTCCCTTGCTACCCATCTCTAAAATAAGCCTATTACCAATTGCCGGCAATGTTTTAAACTTCTCCAAATGCATCTCATCCAATCTCTCCAAAGCAAACAGAGTACAAAAACAACTCATTGCATTTTGAATAGACGCACTATCACAAAATGGGATTTCGAAATTTATTTCACTCGATCTGTATCCAACCTTTACATGAGTATAATTATTACCCTTGTTAATCTCCAAAATCTTGAAAGATGCTTTTTCTTCATCACCCGAAGTCCAATTTACCCATTTTTGTAGAGGTTGGTAGGCCTTTATTAATTGAACTTCATTTTTAAAGTCAGTGCTTGTTTTTTCTGCTACAAGCACATCAGACTCGCGAGCTAAATGTAATTTCTCTCTTATTTTTTCACTCCTATCAACAAATCCCAAATCGTGTGCACTTCCGATATGTGTAACAATAGAGAGGCTTGGCTTAATCATTGACTCCAAACGATGCATATCTCCTTTTTGTGCTATTCCAGCTTCGATTAGAGCTAATTGATGTTGCTTCTCAATATTTAAAATTGATAGAGCTACCCCTAACTGACTATTATAACTTCTTGGACTTCTAATTATGTTAAAATCCTCAGAAAGCAGGTGATACAACCATTCTTTAACAATGGTTTTACCGTTACTTCCGGTAATTCCTATCACAGGTAAATGAAATCTATTCCTGTGATTTGCAGACATATTTTGAAGGGTTAACAATGTATTCTCGCACTGAAATAAACAAATATCAGATAAGTCAAATTTCACCTCTTCAGATACCATGAATATTCTGATACCTAATTTATACGCTTCTAAAATATAATCATGCCCATTTCCATTATCTGTAACTAAGCAAATAAAAAGAGCCTTCCTTGAGGTAATTTTCCTTGTATCAAATGCAATTTGATTAATAAAGTCCAGATCCTGAAAATCGGGTCCTTTTTGAAAATCGATATTACTCAGTTCTGATATGTATTCGAGGGTAAAATTCAATTCTTACAATTTAATTTCTGCACTATCTCCAATATTCAAATTATGAACGGCACCCTGTAAATTAGCATCACTTCCAATCAGTGAATTTTCAATAATTACACTGGTTAATTGAGCACCCATCCCTACTATTGAATTCTTAACAATTGAACGCGTAATTACTGACTCATCACCAATACTTACATCAGGTCCTATAACACTATTTTCTATTTGTGCCGACTCAGAAATATAGACAGGCGGAACAATAATATTTCCTTTTTCTATCCAACGTTTATGATTTTGTTTATCTATATGAGTGAGTAAATTTTTATTCGTTTGAAGGATAATATCCTTTCTGCCACAATCGAACCAAGAATCAACAAAAAAAGTTTCCAAACTTACACCTTCATGAATCATGCATTGTAAAGCATCTGTTAAGTGAAACTCGTTATTATTTCTAATCCCATTTTGTATCAAATGATCCAAACACCTAATTAATAATTGTGTCTCTTTAATAAAATACAAACCAACTAGGGCAAGGTTTGAATGAGGAATTTTTGGTTTTTCTACTAATTTAGATATGCTTCCATTTTCATCAAGCTCCGCAACTCCAAATAAACGCGGATCCTCAACTTTTTTAACACCTAAACTACTTGTACCTTTTTGAAATAATTCCTCGAGATTGGCTTCAAAAATCGTATCACCCAAAACAATGAATAAGGGATCGGTTTCATAGAAATGCTCCCTAGCCAACCAAATAGCATGGCCAATTCCTTTACCCACTGTTTGAATAACAAACTCCAATTGATATTGACCATAATTCTCCGTTAAGTACTGTTCTATCCTATCACCTAAATAACCAATAATAAATACAAAATCACGTACTCCTGAACCCACTAAATTATCCATTATATGACCTAAAATAGGCTTACCAGCAATAGGAATTAAAGATTTGGGTTGTGTCTGAGTATGGGGCTTTAGACGGCTACCGATACCTGCAACAGGAATTACCGCTTTCATATTGAACAAATGTAATGAATATTAAAGAGTACTTAGAGATTTTAGAAATCCATGAACTTTACTTGATGTTCAAAATTAGCAGGTGCATGTGTTGTCTCCCAAATTTTATTGGGAATTATTAATGCCAAATCATATTCTCCGTCACTTAAAATCCAACTACGTTCTCTGTAAAAATGATTAATTTTATGGTCTGTAAACAAGTCACTAATTTTTTTGTAATGTCTTGAATATTTTAGTTTGATGCGATCCCCAACTTGGACTTTTTTTAAATACCAATTGACAGAAATACTATTAGAAAATTTAATTTCAAAACCCAATAATTCAGAATCAACTTTATCAATTTTGATGTTCATATGCCGAGGATCATATCCTCGATATAAGATCAAAGTATTATGTTGAGTCTTCACCAATTTATAAACCCCACCCAACCATGTTGATCCTGTCCTTGCTTTCGATAATAGTGCTTTTGTAATATTATCCCTCGAAAAACCGTATTTATATAATAACTCTTTTATTAAAATATCATACTTCCTTAAGTCATCGGACCTAAATTCTATATAGTATTTTTCAAGGTCGCTTAAATCAAATTTATCGTTAAAATCACTCAGTAAAAATTGCTTATTACTATTTGTTAAAATTGATATTTCTTTGAATTCTTCGCTGAATGAGGGATCCTCATGCTTAAGATTTGGAATGATCCAATGCCTAATCTTATTTCTAAGATAATCAACGTTTAAATTTGACTTATCCGTTCTGAATTTTATAGAATTTTGCAAAACATATTGATCAATGGCCTCCGTAGGTGTATGAATTAAAGGCCTAATAATATTTTCATTGCGAATAGGAATTCCTTCAAAAGCGCCTTGCAAATTATCTCTTAAAAGATATAAGAAAAAGTGTTCCAAATTGTCTTGAGAATGGTGTGCTGTTGCAATAAAATTTGCCTGCTTTTTCTTTCTTACAGATTCAAAAAATGAATATCTAATATCACGCGCCACAGATTGGATGTTTTGTTTGCTTTTATTAATACTAAAATCTCTATGAACTATGATTTCTATATCGTGCAATTCACAAAAGTCAATACAATACTGCTCATCAGCCATTGAATCTTCTCCACGTAAGCCGTAATTAACATGCACGGCAATAACGCGCTCTGCATATGTACTTAATAAGTGCAAAAGAGCCATAGAATCTCTACCACCGCTAACACCAACAACTATCGATTGTCGGTTTAAGCACCAGCCTTGACGATTGTCCAATTCTTCTAAGTAACTTCGCATTAAATTGCAAATTGGTTTGATTCCATCAACAAAGAAATACAAAGTACTACATTTTCTATTGCTAGCGTTCTTCTTATTCGGAGGAATTGCAATTTTATCCGCTCAAGCTATTAATCTCAAAGCGAAGAAAATGAAGTCAATAATGATTAATGGCAACAAGGGGCAACTACTCACAGGTAATGTGCAATTTGAACAAAAAGGATCTAAAGTTTTCTGTGATCAGGCCGAATATGATCCCATAAACCAAGTACTTGTGGGAACTGGAAATGTGAGAATTATTAATCCGGAAGGGGCAATAGTAACTGGACAAAGATTAAACTTCAGTAGCGAATCTAATCTAGCCATTGTTTCGGGGGATGTTTTACTCAAAGACAATACTCTCAGTATTAAAGCACCCGTATTGACCTATCAAACTGAATCTAAAATTGGCTCATACAATCAGGGAGCAAATATCCAAGATGAAGATACCTATTTACGCAGCAGATATGGTATTTACAATCCCAATAAAAAAGAATTATATTTTAGAAAAGATGTTGTACTTCAAACTCCTGATTACACGATTCAAACCGACACATTAAAATATCAATCGGATATCAAAAAGGCCAGTTTTTATACATATACACAGATAAATACAGAAGAAGAGCAAATTATTTTTAATAAGGGATATTATTTTACTGCTGAAAAGCGCGGATTTTTTAGTGATAGCTTTGCCTATGCAAGCAAAGGTAGATTAATGGTTGCGGACTCTGCTTTTGCTGAAAACGAAAAATCTGGTAAAGCATTCGGGCACGTTTGGTTTTATGATTCAACGGAATCATGGCAGATGTGGGGAAATAGGGCCTTTTATAAAGGTAATTTAGGAGAAACTTGGGTTTATGGCAATGTCTTAGCCATTCAAGCTGACGAGTCAGACTCTCTGTTTGTTTTGTGTGATTCGCTTCAAAACAATAAAGATACGGTAACTAATATTCAAGAATTAACTGCCTATTCAAATGTTTCCTTGATGCAAAAAAATGCAGCCGCCACGGCTGATATAATGCATTATTCTGATTTAGATAGCCAATTTAGATTAATTGGAAAACCTGTATTATGGGATTCGGCAACAAGAATGAGCGGTGACAGTATTAGATTAAAAATTAAAAACAAAAAACTTAAGGAGGGTTCATTATTTCCAAAAGCTATCATCATTATTAAGGAAGATTCCGCACATTTCAGCCAAATTCAGGGAGACTCAATACATTATTATTTAGATTCTCAACAAAAAATAACCTCGTCGAGAGTATTCCGAAATGGTGAAAGCATTTATTACATTAGAGAAGGAGATACCCTTCAATCTGTTTTTAAAACCAAATGCAGCGATATGTACTTTGGCTTTGCAAATAACAAGATCAACAAAGCAGTTTTTTACAAAGAAAACAAAGGCAAACTATATCCATTAGCCGATTTCCCTGAAGGTGAAATGAAACTAGACCGCTGGATTTGGGATTACGAAAAAAAACCCAAACGACAGTTTTTTAGTTCTCCCTTTATTCAATTAATTCCAATTACGCGTTATAATTCTATTCCAAATCTTCCCAAGGCTAAACCTAAAAAGTGGTATCAATTTTGGAATGGAAACTTTAATTGATCAGGAGCGTTTTTAGATATGTTGAAGTCGCTAAAGTTACTGATATTGTTCATATATGCAGGCCAGCTTTTAAAAGGGCAAGGTTCCCTAATTGGCTTGGTTATTGACAGTACCGAAGCACCTTTAGCATTTGTTCAAATCTATGATAAAACAAGAGGTAAATTAGCCGAAACCAGCTTAGATGGATACTTTAGACTAGAGCTGAGTGCAGGCAGTTATGACTTAATATTTAATCATTCTGAGTTTAAAAATTATCAATTTGCTTACATCAGTAGGGAGGGGAAATTCGACACTATTAGTATTAAACTAAATCCTAAACCCCAACGTCTTAAGGCGGTTCAAATTTCCACAAAATGGAAAGATCCAGGGCCAAAGATAATGCGACAAGCCATTGATAAACGAAATTATTGGGAATCAAGAATGCCTAATACAAGATCAACGGTATACATCAAGGCTTTCCAGCAATCGAGAAGAAATTTATACCGCAACAATTTAGATCAAGCCCGAGAAGACGAGAATAAGTTAAAACCAAAAATCAATGCAAATTTAGCTGAGATAACGCTCATACGTGACTTTGCAAAACCCAATAAAATTAAAGAAATACGAGAAGGTGTATCAATCAGAGGTAACAAGAATAGTCTATTTTATTTAAGCACAACAGAGGGAGATTTCAATATTTATCAAAACCTTATGAGCATGCCGGCTTTATGCCCATTGCCTTTAATGTCACCTCTTTCAAACTCGGCATTACTCGCTTATAAATTTGAGTTTGATTACACCTATTTAGAAAAAGGAAAAACAGTTTGGGTAATTAAATTTAGAGGAAGACGGAGTTCAAATGCCACTTTAGAGGGTAAAATCCATGTAGTTGATAGTATTTTCTGGGTTTCAAGAATAGAGTACAAAGTTCCTGAATATTTAATGGCTGAATTTGACCAAATGGAAGTACTGCAGTCTTATAAAATAAATAAGGACAACTACTTATTGCTGGACTCATTAAGTTTTACTTATAAAATTAAATCTAGTGGAAATAAACTTGAAGGAAATACGCAAGTTGATTTCAAGAAAATTGAGGTAAATCCTACATTTCCAAAAAATCATTTTGGATTAGAAATTAGTAAAACTACACAAGATGCCTACGAGAGGGATTCTAATTATTGGTTAGATAATCGTAGTATACCACTGAGAGAAATAGAGCTTAATTTTATTAATGAAAGTGACAGTATTGAAAGAATAAAAAATTCTGATTGGTATCTCGATTCAATAGAAAGAGAAATCAATAAACTTACATTCACATCGTTAATTTTAGAGGGTCAACAACTTAAAAACAGAAAAAAAGGCATTGATTTTCAGTTTCAACCGTTGTGGCTTTTTTATCAACCATGGTGGCCAGGTGGTGGAAGGATGTTACTATGGAGTAGAATCAATAAGACTTTTGAAAGTAAGAGGAATCTTCAGTTTATTCCTAACCTATCATATGGAATCTTAAACAATGATATACGCGGCAGTGTAATTGTAAATACACTTTACGATCCGTATCATCGCAAGAGAATCTTTATTCAAGCAGGCAGAGATTTCGGATTGATTAACCCATTTGCTGCGTATATAGATTTATTTAGAAGGGATAATTTTTATCAGCACAATCACTTAACAGTTTATCACAGACAAGAATTAACGAATGGCTTATTTCTTAGAATTAGAGGAGAACTAAGCGATCGACAAGACATTGCTTCATTTCAGTTTGCAGAATCTGGCGATAGTTTATTTGAAAATAATACTGCTGTTTCCTTCACTCCACACAAAGCAGTTTTTGGGAGTATTCGTTTGAGCTACACTCCTTTTCAGAGGTATATTTCAGAACCTAAACAGAAAATCATTTTAGGTTCTACATGGCCAACTTTTTCAGTAGAATACAGAAAATCACTCCCAAGTATATTAGGTAGTTCTATAGATTTTGATTATTTGGAATTCCAAATAGAACACCAATTCCCTTGGGGCCTACTCGGCACTAGCGAATTACGATCAACCTCAGGAAGTTTTATAAGAAAAAATAATATCAGTCTCATCGACTATAAATATCAACGGCGCGGTGATGATGCTATTTTCACACCTCCTATGTTTGCCTTTCAAACCTTGGATTCCACCTTCACAACATTTGGTCGTTACTATGATTTACATTACAGACATCATTTTAATGGTGCCTTAATTAACAAAGTTCCCTTAATGAAATATATTAAACTATATGAATCAGTAGGTTTGAATTTGTTATATGCTCCGGAAAGAAGGAATATGTTCTTTTATGAAGCATATGCAGGTGTTGATAAATTATTTAAAATATGGAGTGAACGAATGAAAATAGGCATGTATTACTGCGTGGGATATTCCAATCTATTTGATGCTCCACGTACTTATTGGAAGATTAATTTTCAATTTTACAACCGGAGTAATAATAGTTGGTAATACATTTTTTCATAAATTGTAATTATGCTTGATTGGATAATTTCTCTTACTGGAATGGCAATTATCGTTGTTGGCTTTGTTGGATGTTTTATTCCTATATTACCCGGGCCGCCGATTGCATGGCTTGCCCTTCCATTAATGTACTTAACCAGCGACGGATTCGCTGATATCAATACGACCTGGTTTTTTATTTTAACCCTTCTAACAATTGTAGTTACTGTGGTAGATTATTTATTACCTATGTGGGGCACCAAATATAGTGGGGGTACTAAATCTGGTACTTGGGGAAGCACAATTGGCTTAATAATTGGATTATTTTTTCCGCCAATAGGAATAATAATAGGGCCATTCCTAGGCGCATTAGTTGGAGAACTCATGGCGGGTCAAGACCAAAAAACCGCTCTAAAATCCGGGCTAGGTGCATTAATAGGTTTCCTACTCGGCACAGTAGCAAAAATGGTAGTTGTTGTATTAATTGCCTACCAATTTATAATATGGATTTTTTAATTACTCCTTAATAGATCTCGAAAATCGGAGTATCTTCAATTAAAATTATTAATATTTAATAGGTTATAAATTAAAAATAGATTGTATGAAATTTACTGTGAAATGGGAAGTCAATTATTATGAAAAGGGTATAAAATTATATTGTGATATTGACCAATATGAAGATCAAGTGAATACACTTGATGATATTTTTATTTTCTTGGATGAAGGATTAGAAGAACCCGACACTTTTACACCTGAATTGGAAGTAGAACCACATGATGGTAATTTCAATATTGAATATGTTGTTATTTATGATCAAGACGGAAAAATCCTTTACAAGGATCATGATTATAATGATTGATTATGTTACAATTAACTCAGATTATTTTTTAATTTCATAATAACTTCTGTAAATTAGAATTTGAACTATGGCAAAGTACAGATTAGAAATTAGAGGTTGGGGTATGGATGCCGTCGCCCATTCAATAACCGAGGAACATATAGAACCAATTAGAGAAATTATTGGCGAAAACCCAGAAAATACTTTTGATTTATATGACTATTTTGCTGATAACATTAGAGACATGTATGATGGGGATCTTTTTAGAAATGATAAACCCTGGTGGTATGAGGATGCCACGTATTTATTTTTATTTAACGGTGATACCGAACCTTACGATGGGTCTAAACCAATCAATGAGTGGAAATTAAAGGATTGTACTGATCACTATGAAGTGAATGAGGAATTTGAGTCCACAAATATTGTATGTTGGCCGGGTGAGAATAAGGTAGATGAACTATCAAAAAAATATGCAGATCCACCATATGATTATGATATTGCAGACAATATTGTGTTCTATGTGGAAGAGACTAAAGGCGGTATGTTTTATTTTGAATTTGAGTCCGACGAAAAACCCAACCCTGAAGATTTCTCGGTGGCACCAGGTTCTATTGAAACTCCCAATGGTGATTGGGATTTTTGTGATCGATTTTTTTATAAAGGTGTAGAACTCGAAATTACCGATTATTTAGATAATAATGGTAAGGGCTCCCAAGCATTCCTCTTTACCAAAGACGATGTCTAAGAAGGTGGAAGTTATTTGGTACTAACCCTTCATTTTCCCCTTCCTTCAGGGTTTTGGTTGGGTAAGAATCTCTAATCTTTCTGGTCTCTTTTCTTCTTAGTTTTGAACTCATAGATGTGGGATTTCTGAGTCACGACCCAATGGAAAGAAGAATCCTATTTGGAAAATGATTTCCTCGGTGATGAGTTCACTCTATGAAATGGAGTTGGAAAAAATAAAGGAGAGAACAATGGTCGGAAGACAACCTTACTCCACTGTAACACTCTTTGCCAAGTTTCTCGGTTGGTCCACATTACAATCCCTCATTACGGCAATGTGGTAACTCAATAATTGTAAGGGAATAGTGTTTACCAATGGACTCAAATACTCAATAGTTTCCGGAACTTCTAATACGTGATCTACCAAGTCATTTAGAGATGTATTTCCTTCTGTAACTAACGCAATAACAATTCCCTTTCTGGCTTTGACCTCCTGAATGTTGCTGACAACTTTTTCGTAGTGTTCACTATTTGTAGCTACTACAACTACCGGCATATTCTCATCAATTAAAGCGATAGGACCATGTTTCATCTCAGCTGCTGGATAACCTTCAGCATGGATATAACTAATTTCCTTCAATTTCAAAGCACCCTCTAGGGCAACTGGGAAATTATAACCTCTACCTAAAAACAAGAAGTTTTGAGCATTCTTATACTTTTCAGATAAGACAATTATTTCATCATTTAACTTTAGTGCCTTCTCAACCTTTTCAGGAATTTGTTCTAATTCCCTCATTACAGAAGCAATTGCCTTAATATTCATAGTTCCTCGCAAGCGAGCAATACCCAAAGCCAATAGTGTTAATACTGTCACCTGAGAGGTAAAGGCTTTTGTAGAAGCAACACCAATTTCTGGTCCAGCATGCGTGTAGGCTCCGGCATCGCTTAATCTCGGAATACTACTTCCAACCACATTACATACACCAAAAACAGTAGCACTTTTACGTTTTGCCAAATCCATTGCCGCTAATGTATCTGCCGTTTCCCCACTTTGAGATATCGCTAATACTAAATCGTCGGAATATAAAACAGGGTTTCTATATCTAAATTCTGATGCGTATTCTACTTCAACTGGTAGTCGTGCAAAATCTTCAAATAAATATTCCGCTACCAATCCTGCATGCCAAGAAGTTCCGCAACCTAATAAAATCAAACGTTTAATATCCTTCAGCTTATCACCATATTCTTCGATACTACGCATGTGAAATTCACTAGTAGCAGAATTAAAACGGCCTCTAAAGCTGTCGAAAATAGACTTTGGCTGCTCATATATTTCTTTAAGCATAAAATGTGGATACCCACCTTTTTCGAGTTGCTCAAGATTTAATTCTAACTCTTGGATGTAAGGAGCTTGAACTACATTTTCGATGTTTTTAATAATCATTTCTTGATTCTCAACAATAGCGATTTCATTGTCTTTCAAGTAAATTACTTTTTTTGTGTATTCCACAATAGGGGTAGCATCTGATGCAAAAAAGTATTCACCTCTTTCCTCTCCGATACCCACAACTAAGGGACTTCCTTTACGTGCAGCAATTAAATGTTCAGGATGGTTTTTACTTAAAATAACAATCGCATAAGCACCCACAACTTGCTTAAGAGCAGATCTCACTGCGTCGACAAAACTGAGCTTAGAGTGCTCCATGATGTCCTCAATGAGGTGAACCAATACTTCAGTATCTGTATCACTAATAAAACTATGTCCTCTTTGGATTAAACCTTCTTTCAGAGTCACATAGTTTTCAATAATTCCATTATGAATTATTGATATATCACCAGATTGACTTAAGTGTGGATGTGCGTTTTCATTGTTTGGAGCACCATGTGTCGCCCATCGAGTATGGCCCATTCCAGTTGAACCACTTTTATCTTTACCCTCACTTATTGCTTCTAAATCAGAGACTTTTCCTTGGCTTTTATAAATCCTTAAATCTCCATTCATTAAAGCAACACCGGCGCTATCATATCCTCTATATTCTAAACGCTTTAACCCTTTTACAACAATGTCAAAGGCTTCTCGATGCCCTATGTATGCAACAATTCCACACATAAATTATTTATATCCAAAAGCAGATTTAACTGCATCTACTGCGTTAAGTTCTTCCCAAGGGAATAATTTAACCTCCACCATTTTACCATCGAACTCTTTGGTAACAATTTCACACTCTCTACCCATGTGTCCATATGCTGCGGTCTCCAAATAAATTGGAGTCCTTAAATTAAATCTATTTTCTATGTAGTAAGGACGTAGATCAAACTCAGACATTGTCATAATTTTAGCAGCAACTTCGCCATCTGTCATATTAACCTTTGAAGTTCCATAAGTATCCACAAAAAGTCCAACTGGCTTTGCCACACCAATTGCATAACTCACTTGAACTAATGCACGATCGCAAAGGCCTGCAGCCACAATATTTTTAGCAATATGTCGTGTTGCATATGCTGCACTTCGATCTACTTTACTTGGATCTTTTCCTGAAAATGCTCCACCGCCATGTGCACCGTGACCTCCGTATGTGTCTACAATAATTTTTCTCCCTGTTAAACCTGTATCGCCATGAGGCCCTCCGATAACGAATTTACCGGTTGGATTAATGTGGTAAGTAATATTATCGTTAAATAACTTGCGCAAATCTTCATCCAATTTAGCAATTACACGGGGCATTAGTAAAGTTCTTAAGTCAAGATCAATTTTTTCAAGAATCTCATCATCTGCTTTTTGCTGTGCCTCTTTGGATTCATTACTTGGTTTTATAAAATCATCGTGCTGTGTTGAAATTACAATTGTATCAATTCTTACGGGTTTATGATCATCTGAATATTCTAAAGTAACCTGACTTTTTGCATCGGGACGTAGATAAGCAATTTCTGAATTCTCTCGACGCATTTCTGCTAATTCTTGAAGTATCAGGTGTGCCAACATAAGCGAAAGCGGCATCATTGATTCGGTTTCGTTGGTTGCATAACCAAACATCATACCCTGATCACCTGCACCTTGATCTTCTGGATTAGAACGTTCTACACCCTGATTGATATCTGGACTTTGCTCGTGTATAGCGCTTAATACTCCGCAACTTGCAGAATCAAACATATATTCACTCTTGGTATATCCGATTTTAGCAATAACACTACGTGCTATTTTCTGAACATCTAGATATGCATTAGATTTAACTTCTCCAGCAAGAACTACTTGACCTGTGGTAACCAATGTTTCACATGCCACTTTACTACTTGGATCAAAAGCTAAGAAATGGTCAATAAGTGCGTCAGAAATTTGATCGGCTACTTTATCAGGATGTCCTTCAGAAACGGACTCAGATGTAAAATAATAAGACATAACAATATAATTGTTTCAAATATACAATGCATCCAACGAATTAGAAGATTCTTTTGATGAAAACCAATGGAGAATTTGTAGGCGGCTAAACAAACCCTAATCAAAACAATCAATCTGTTTTCAGTACCTTTGTGCTTATGTTCGATTCGTTACAGGTCAGATTAGAAAAAGCATTTAAAACACTAAAAGGCAACAACCGCATTACAGATCAAAACGTAGCTGAAACTGTAAGGGAGATTCGTCGTGCACTGATTGCTGCAGACGTAAACTTCAAAGTTGCCAAACAAGTTACCGATCAGATACTTGAAAAAGCCAAAGGTGCGGAGGTAATTCGTTCGGTTTCGCCAGGTCAAATGCTAACAAAAATTGTTAACGACGAATTAGTAGAACTTCTGGGAGGCCAAAATGAACCTCTACACCTTAAAGGTTCTCCTGCAATCATATTAATAGCTGGTTTACAAGGTTCCGGTAAAACTACATTTACGGGAAAATTAGCTCGTCACTTAAAATCTCAGGGTAAAACGCCTATGGTAGTTGCCGGTGATGTATATCGCCCGGCAGCACGCGAACAGTTGCGCGTATTATCCGAACAAGTTGAAGCAGGTTATTATTCAGAAGATGAAAATCAAAACCCAGTTGAAATTGCTAAAAATGCGGTAAAAGAGGCGAAATTTAAAAACTTCGATGTACTTATTGTCGACACGGCTGGTCGAATAGCAATTGATAAAGCGATGATGGATGAGATTGCTTCATTGAAGAAAGCACTCGATCCGACAGAAACTCTTTTTGTTGTAGACTCAATGACGGGTCAAGACGCGGTTAACACTGCAAAAGCATTCAACGATGTATTAAACTTTACAGGAGTAGTATTAACTAAGTTAGATGGAGATTCCCGTGGCGGTGCTGCATTATCAATTAAATCAGTTGTAAATAAGCCTATTAAGTTTGCCTCTTCCGGTGAAAAGATGGACGCTCTCGATGTGTTCCATCCAGATAGATTAGCGAGCAGAATTTTAGGTATGGGTGACGTAGTAAGTTTAGTTGAAAAAGCTCAAAGCGTTATTGATGAAGAGGAAGCAGAAAAAGTTGCTAAAAAGATCGCTAAAAACAAGTTTGATTTTGAGGATTTTCTATCTCAATTACAACAAATTAAAAAGATGGGAAATATGAAAGACTTGTTAGGAATGATTCCTGGTGTTGGCAGTAAAATTAAGGATATGGATGTAGATGATGATGCCTTTAAAGGAATTGAATCTCTTATTCAGTCCATGACCCCACAAGAAAGAGCAAAACCAGAATTGCTTAATGCGAGTAGAAAACAAAGAATTGCAAATGGCAGCGGAAGAAGTGTTCAAGAATTGAATAAATTATTAACCCAATTCAATCAGATGCGCCAAATGATGAAAATGATGAATAAAAAAAGAGGGAGAATTCCTGGATTAATGTAATGAAATCTATTTCTGAAATTCGCAAAGACTATCAAAAAGGTAGTTTAAATTTCCAAGAAACCCCTGAATTACCCGTTGATTTTTTTCAACAATGGCTTAATGCTGCAATTGAAAGCCAGGTTGAAGAACCAACTGCATTTACATTAAGTACTACTGATGATCATGGCGACCCGGTATCCCGTGTAGTACTCCTTAAAGAAGTAACTGAGAATGGGTTAGTTTTTTTTACTAATTACAACAGCCAAAAGGGTAAGAATATTGATGCAAATCACAATGTTTATTTAAATTTTTTCTGGCCAGAACTAGAAAGACAACTAAGAATAAAAGGTATTGCTCAAAAACTTGAGAACGAGGAAAATGATAAGTATTTTTACTCTCGCCCAATAACATCACAAGCTGGAGCAATAGTTAGTAGTCAAAGTCAAATCCTAGAGGAATCAGAAGATCTTCAAAAGGCCGTAGATAAACTAATTTCGGAACCGGAAAGGATTAAAAGACCTGATAATTGGGGCGGCTATATTATTACTCCAAGTTATTTTGAATTCTGGCAAGGTAGACCGAGTCGAATTCATGATAGAATCGCATATAGTAAATTAGGATCTCATTGGAAAAAAAGTAGATTGTCACCATAAAAAAATAGGAGGGTTAACCCTCCTATTTTTTTGTTTTAGATTTTTTTGATTTTTTCTTAGTTTCAATAACTAGCGGAGTTCTACTTGGTCTAGTTTTACCAAAAGTACCTTTAAAAATCTTACCTTTTTTTGTTTTTTTATCACCTTTTCCCATATTTAAATTTATTTTAATTTATTCATCGCCTCATCTGAGAAACTTTCCATCAAATCAGATGAAATTCCCGTATAACTGAAACCACCATCGTGGAATAAATTCTGCATTGTTACCATTCTTGTGTAATCCGAGAATAAACTTACGCAATAATTAGCACAATCTTCACCATTTGCATTTCCTAATGGACTCATTTTATCTGCATAATTAAAGAATGCATCAAAACCACCCACACCGCTACCAGCAGTTGTTTTAGTAGGACTTTGTGAAATAGTATTTACTCTTACCTTTTTTGATTTACCAAAATGATATCCAAAACTTCTAGCGAAACTTTCGAGCAATGACTTAGCATCTGCCATCTCGTTATAATCAGGGAAAACACGTTGTGCAGCAATATAAGATAATGCCAGTATACTTCCCCACTCATTCATAGCATCGAACTTCCATAATGACTGCATTAATCTATGAAATGACATTGCAGAAATATCAAATGAAGTATGCATGTATTCATAATTTAAATCAGTGTAAGGATTTTTCTTACGAACGTTTAAACTCATTCCCACGCTATGAAGTACAAAGTCTAATTTCCCTCCAAGTTGTTTGGTTGACTCTTGAATCAGATTCTCCAAATCTTCCATCTTGGTAACATCCGCATAAATCAATGGAGCTCCCAATTTATCGGCCAACTCGGCAGTTTGACCAACTCTTGCGGCAACCGGTGCATTTGTTAATACAATTTGTGCACCTTCAGCGTGACAAAGTTCAGCGACCTTCCATGCGATTGATGCATCATTTAGGGCTCCAAAAATGATCCCTCTTTTACCTTCTAAAAGTTTATGCGAATTCATAAGATTATTGCAAAATTAACCATTTCTTTTCTTATTGGAGATTTTCAATTTTGAAACCCTTGCAATTTGTAGACATATATTTATTTAAATATTCATAAATTCGTAATAGCATCAAATATTTTTAGGTATGAAAAAAACACTACAAAATTTATTATTAATGTTCAGTATTGTATTAGTTTCTCCAAATAGTTGGGGTCAAAATTCAATTTCAAATATTAATAAGAGAAGCGCATCTAACCCCACGCAATGTGCTTCAGATACAGTTACATTTCCGAGCTACAGCACTTCAGCGTTTAATTTAATTAATGCTAGTAGTACTTTATCTTTCGGACAATTTTATGGTGCCCCACAAGACATTACCATTTCTGGTTTTAGATTTTATGCAACATTACCTTATGATACAATTACTGGACGCACTTCAGCTTATATAAATTGTAGCGTTTACGAAGCAGGTCAAGATTCCCTTCCTACGGGGAACCCACTAATATCGAAAGCGGTTCGAATAGATACTACAATGGGAACCTTATTTTTGAATAGGATTAAGCACGATGTAGTCTTTGATAGTGCAATTACCGTAAATAAAGATTATGTCCTAGTCCTATCAATTGATACAACTGGCTATTCAATTAGCGCAGTATCAAATTCATGGGGAAATGGTGATGGTGAACAACGTAATCTAAGCTGTGCTAACTTAAATGGTAAATGGTATCGAGGATTATCACTAAATGTTTCAGGTACTCAATTTGACTGTCACATGCAATTTTATCCTTTTGTTTCATATTCCTTCGCTACAGATTTCAATATAACTTCAGACTGTTATGTGCTGCTTGATACATTGCATTTCCAAAATTTATCCAATAATAGTGTGGTGGGAAGTATATTTTACAATTCTTACATGTATTATGCGAGTTCGGGTTTTGATGATTTTTGCCATGATTGGCTTTACAATGGCACAGTGAATCAATTGAATAGTGTAAATGGTGCGTTTAAACCAAACACAAAATCCAATATCAATGTATCATTGCGTTCATTTTTAGTTCAATATACCTCTTCACAAATTTATTGTTATGACACTACGGATAATGTAAATTACTTTAAACCCAACATCGCTGGATTAAAACAAAATCCTTTAGGTTGCATTGGAGATAGCTTAAAAATGGAATCGTCTTCAGTTAATGGAGATACACTGGAGTGGTATACACAATATAATTCCAATACGCCGTTTTTTAAAGGAAACTCCTACACTATTCAAAACATACAAAATCCGGATACATTTGTATTAAAAGCAGTTAACGGAATTTGTAAAACTTCGCGTGACTATATTGCATACGTATCAGCAAGCAACTATCCTACCCAAATTTCGGTAACAAACGACTCGGTGTGTACCAATGCAAATGCGAATCTATCAGCAAATCCAGATTATGGAACTGCAATGTGGTTTAGTTCACCTTCTGGAGGAAGTCCAGTATTCATTGGTAATAACTATAAAACTTCTGCTCTTACATCAGATACTACATTGTATGTTACTGCAAATAACAATGGTTGTGCTTATCAATCATCTCGTGTTATGGTTCAAGCCTTTGTTGGAAGTGCTTTTGCTCCTTCCGCACCTACAGGTTTATCCGACACCAACATTTGCTATAATGGTCAAACATCAACAATAGACTTGAACGCAAGCACCTCTTCATCGGCTACAATTCGTTGGTTTGATGTAGATAACGGTGGAACCCCATTGGGTACGGGAAATACATACCAAGCTTCAATTTCAAATAGAGGAGAAAAAACGTTTTATGTTGAAACCTGGGATGGAAATTGTGGATCCGGAAGGGTTGCAGTGAAAGTCACAGCTGGCCAAGCACCACCAACATTCGCTAAACTTTCAGATGAAATTTGTTATGGAGATTCTGCGGATATTGCGGCTTCTACATTATGGGGTGGTGTAAAGTGGTTTAATGACAATACATCATCTACACCCTACTATACAGGTAAATTTAACAGAGTTGGCGGCCTGGAAAGTAATCCATCATATGCCTACTTTAAAACCTATGATGGCAATTGTCTTAACGATAATTTCGATAGTGTAGAAATCATTGTAAACATCCCTCCAGCAGCAAAAAACATTAATGCACCTGCAGTTTGTTTCAAGACTCCTGGATCTATTAGTCTTGATATAGATTACGGACAAATTAATTGGTTTGAGGATGAAACTACCACATCATCATTTGCTTCAGGTACATCCTTAGATTTAGGTTTAATATTTGCTAGTAAAACTGTCTATTACGAAACCGTTCAAAATGGTTGTACATCAGATAGAATGTCAATTACAGTAAATTCACTTGATCGTCCAAGTGCTGGTTTTCAATGGGAATTATTATGGCAACGGAGAGTAGTTTGTACTCCAATAAACACTACAAATATGTCCATTGAATGGGATTTAGGTGATGGAAATACAACAACTGGTAACAGTGCAGACCATACCTACGATCAGGCAGGAGAGTATGATATTACTATGATTGGAACACACACAACAACTGGTTGCAAAGATACAGCTACTGTACCTGTAAATGTGAGTCATAATGGAATTAACAATTTAGAAAATAGTATCAGCATTTTCCCCAATCCTGTAAGTAAAGGACAACCCATTCAAATAATTGGATTAAAAAATGCTAAGTGGATTAAAGTTATTGATGTTCAAGGTAGAATTGTTGAATTATTTGAAAAGCCATCTAATGGTTATATTAATACCTCTAACCTAGAAATAGGCGTATATATCATTAATTTCCAAAATGAACAAGGTGAAATCAATAGCAGAAAATTCGAGGTAATTTATTAAATCGAATCTTCTGAGAAATAGTCTCGGAGTCCCATTGTGAGCAAATTAAAACTCATTACTAGAATCATAATTGCGACTCCGGGAATTATTGCTAAATAAGCTTGGTCTAAAACAAGATATCCCAAATTTTCTTTCACCATTGTACCCCAACTTGGTATAGGTGGTTCAACTCCTAAACCCAAAAAACCTAAACCTGCCTCTAAAAGTATTGCTGAAGCAAAATTAGTAGTTGCCAAAACAGTAAGTGTTCCCGTTAGGTTAGGCAAAATGTGTTTGAACATAATGTGAAATGATCCGAATCCTGTTATTTTTGAGGATAATATAAATTCACGCTTACTTAATTCTAAAGTTTGCCCTCTCACAACACGCGCTACCTCCACCCATGTGCTTAATCCAGTAGCTATTAAAACCTGAAAATAGCCCTTACCTAAAAACACACTTAAACCCAATGCAAGCAATAGTGTTGGAACAGACCAAAATACAGTTATCAACCAACTTAAAACTTTATCAACCCATCCTCCAAAGTAACCAGCACATAACCCTATTGTTATTCCAATCACTAAGGACAATACCATAGACAACAAGCCAATACTCAAGGAGATTCGAGTACCAATAATAAGCCTACTCATTACATCCCTTCCAAAAATATCTGAGCCCAGCCAAAAGGTTTTAGTTTGTAAATCCCCTTCTACTAACTTTTGATCGACTTCCTCAACTAATCCAGTTTTAAGAGACTTATAATGCCAGTTTTTACCATCATTAGCCACCTTAAAACTTGGATCAACACTAAACTGTTCGCCTAAATTTTCATCTCCCCAAAATCCATAAAATATAGATCTAGCAGTTTTACGTTTACCCTGAAAAAAGAACACTTTAGCTCCAGGTTTTAAACTTGCCCATTCAGGTTTAATTAAATTTGCATTAGGAGTAGTATCAGTAGTTAAAAAATAGCCTAAAACACCGATCAACGTAAATGATACGCTAATAAAAATTCCCGTTTTAAAAAGCCTATTATTCTTTTGACCTAACATTATTTAAAAGCATATTATTCCTCCTATCCAAAGCAACAATAATTGCTGTAAACGCCCACAAAGGAACGGCTAACTTATCATATTGACTGTAGTTATTTAACACACCATGAGCATGGTATGCAATTAATCCCAATAATGCCATGTAGGTGGTTAATTTAATCTTCAAATTTTCTGTGGTATAAATAATTCGAAATGCAACCCCGATGGTAATAAAAACAAAACTTAACCAAATCACCAATCCCGGAAAACCCATCTCACTCATTGCAGAAAAATATTCACTATGCGCATCTCCCAAGTCTCCTGAATTAGTGCTAATAATAGTTAATTCACTCGACTTTTGGAATGGTCCATATTGAAAAACATAAGTACCGGCGCCGAAACCAAAAATTGGTCTCTCCTTTACCATTCTAGCGGCACATTTCCATCGATTTATTCTTTCCAAATTACTTGGGTCTGTAGATATATTTGATACAGATTTCACGTGACCCTCTAACTCATCACTACTTCCTTGTTTATTTGCTTCTAATGCATATTGTATGTCATCTTGTTTTAGATAACTCGCACCTAATGCAATAAAAAATGCTATAACTATCCAAAAGAATTTTATCCTAAACTTCGTCAATAACCAGGCTCCAATTGCAATAATCAAACTCAACCACGTAGCTCGCGTATAACTGTTTACAATTGCAAACATTAACCAAGTAAAAACTAAAAACAATACTGGTGCCCAAGCAAGTTGAATATTAAATTGTCGAACGTAAAAAGTATAAATCAACAAGCTAAAAACTCCATATGCCAAAGCTGCCGCATACATACCATGATCGGGAAAAAACGGCCAGGATATTCCATAACTTGCTGCTCTTGAAAATCCATCTTGAGAATGCATGTATAAGGTATATGTGGCTACAATAATGGTAAAGAAAACAAACCATTTCATGAAGAAATGAATTTTGTTATAATTATTGAAAATTCGAATCCCAAAATAAAAGAACAAGGTAATATACCAAGATCTTGCTAGAGCGAATTTCATGCTCACCATAGGCATGGTAGAAAAAATTGAGCTGAACCACAACCAAAATATATATATACTCACAATAATTGTGAGCGGATGCTTCCATGCATCTCCAATAAATGCCCTTTCCTTTATTGAATGGAATATTAATAATCCAAAGAGAAATATATAAATAGGTTCGGTAGGCAGCGACATACCTAATCCATTGCCTAAGTCTTGAAAGTTAACCGATAATGGAGCTATTGCTCCCGCAAGTAAAAGTGTATTTTCAGTGTAAATGAACGCAGCAACTATTGTAAGTACTCCAAAGGGAATAGCCAATACCCAATATTGTTGCATAATTACAGAAAAGGGTATTCCTATTCCCAATGAAATAAGAATTATCCAAAGTATAATTTTTTTAGTGTTATTTAAATCACGCAGGATTAGAGACACGCGATAAAGGTTTTTTAAATAATTCAATCAGAAGTAGTGCAACAGCGGTTGCTGCAAAGGTTCCAAACACCGATAATAAAAGAATTAATGTTCTTTTGGGCCAGAATTTAATTTCTGGAACCGTAGCTTCCTCAACTGAAAATTTGTGTGTTAATCTCTCCCCAACATCTACTTTACGTTTTTCATATTGAGTCATTAAATCACTTTCCTTCTCCTCTTCCAATTTAATTAATTCATTTAAGGCAATAAAATCACCACCATTTGCAACTAATTGTTTCCTTTCCTCCATTAGTTGAGAAAGTTGAGAAGTTCTGCCTGAAGATTGTACTTTATATATTTCCTCGGCTAGGGCTCTAGACTGTTCCTCATAGTTGGTAATACCTTTAGTTCCTAATTCACGCAATTCGTCTTTAATACTCTGAATTTTTTCGCGCTTTTGATTTAGTGCACGTTCCACAATCTGTAGTGCAGGTTGTGCTATTTGATTTTGAATTTCTGTTTTTACGGAATCGTATAAATCAGCAATACCGTTTGCCAAGTCAGCAGCCATTTTAGGGTCTTCATCTAAAACTTCAATTTTTATACTTAAATAACGAGTTCGCTCAAAATTAAAATTTTCTTGAAGTTTATTATCAAGGGCATACTTTGGAAACTTCTCCTTTTTGGGATCAATTCCATAATGCTCCAGCAGGTTAAAATTACGAACTAATCGTCCCAATAATGTTCCTGACTGCAATACTTGTAGAGCTTTTTCGGCTTCGATCTCCTCTCCGAATTCAAGGGGGTCTTGTTGTCGCTGATTTAACTCTGTTAATAAAGCATTTGATATTGAATTATTTTTTGTTGGATAAAATATATGTTGAGCTTTATATTTTGGTTTGGTAATAGAAGGGTGGGTAATAACTATTGAAACGATTATTGCAATCACTGAACTAATAATGAATACTTTACGCCAACGCCAAAAGAAGTTTACAACACCTACTAATGTAATAGGCTTTACTTCATTCTCGTTTAATAAATTTTCTGATTGATAGGAGGAATCTTTTTCAGTCATAAGATTGTTATAGGCTTTCAAAGATATTTAAACGGACGTTTACTACATCGTATTTCGGAAAAAACCTTTGGTTTTTCCACAATCTATACCCGAAAACTAATTATAAATCGAAAAATCTCAGCGCCATATCAACAGCTCTGCTAGTATCTTCATTGGAATCTTCGGCCATATAAACCTGCTCAACTTGAAATCCCTGACGCTGAAAAGTAGCGATAATGCTGCGTACTTGAGTTGTGTTAAGTTTTATATTAACACGCAATCTAGATTCCTGCATTTGGGTAACCATCATTCCCAATACTTTTGCTCCATTTTCTTCAACCCATCTCGCTATAATAGATGGAGCATAATCTGATGAAGGTACATTAAGCACAATTACCGCACCAAAACCTCGGTATGTTAAAGAATTTGTAATAATTTCATTTATCCTCTTTTGATCAACTACTCCAAGGAAGTCAAAATTGTTATTACATACAGCAATGGCAGTTAATTGATTAGTTGCCAATAGGGGAATTAATTCATAAATATGGGAATGAGCCATAACAATTGCGGCATGAGGATTCTCTTTTAATACAGTTTTAAGCTCCTGAGATTTATCATCAATTGCGTACAATAAATCAAGTCGAACATAATTGTATAGCTTTTTATTTAGTACAACCGGTAATTCACTCATGCCTTGCTGACACAATAAATCGATAGCACATTCTACAGTATCAGTAATGCGCAAAACATGGATGTTTTCATTAATTAATTCTGATGCTGTCATGAATCAAATATAAAGAATATATCGAAGCTACCAACGATGGCTTTCATCGTTGAACCAAGTTTCCTGGATTTTCATAGTTTTCTCTATCAAATCTCTAACACAACCTTGACCGCCATTGATAGGGCTGATAAATTCACAAACATCCAAAACATCAACAGCTGCATCTTTAGGACAACAACTAATACCTGCTAATTCTAAAACAGGTACATCTGGAAAATCATCACCCATATATGCAATATGCGAAGAATCAATACCCCATATTTTGATCAATTCATTGAATGCATTAACTTTTTCCTTCTGACCTAAATATATATGCTCTACACCAAGACCTTCAAAACGCTTTCGAACACCTTCAGATTTACCACCTGAAATTATACCCACTTTATAACCAGCCTTTACAGCATGTTGAATAGCAAAACCATCTTTAATATTTACTGATCGCAGCATATAACCCTCTTCGGTAATCAATACCTGACCGGGAGTCATAACACCATCTACATCAAAAATAAAACCCTTAATTTTCTTAAGTTCTGGAATTAAACTACCCATTTTACCAACCAAGAATCCATGCAAACATTAAAGGAGCCACAATTGTAGCATCACTTTCAACAATAAATTTAGGAGTATCAATATCTAACTTACCCCAGGTTATTTTTTCATTCGGGACAGCTCCAGAGTAACTTCCATAACTAGTTGTACTGTCTGATATTTGACAGAAATAACTCCAGAATGGAATGTTTTCCATTTCCATGTCTTGATATAACATTGGAACAACACAAATTGGAAAATCGCCGGCTATACCGCCTCCAATTTGGAAAAAGCCTATACCTTTTCCATCACTATTTTTTACGTACCAATCCGCTAACCAGGCCATATATTCAATACCACTTTTCATGGTGGATGCTTGTAACTCGCCTTTAATAACGTAACTAGCAAAAATATTTCCCATAGTAGAATCTTCCCATCCAGGAACAACAATTGGTAAATTCTTTTCTGCAGCGGCTAACATCCAACTATCTTTTGGGTCAATTTCGTAATATTGTTTTAACTCACCACTTAACAATATTTGATACATATACTCATGAGGAAAAAATCTTTCTCCCGAGTCCTCTGCCTTTTTCCAAATACCGTGAATATGCTTTTGTAATCTACGAAATGCTTCCTCTTCCGGAATACAGGTATCAGTAACTCTGTTATAATGATTTTCAAGTAAATCCCACTCATCCTTAGGACTTAAATCTCTGTAATGTGGCACTCTTTTATAATGATTGTGAGCTACAAGGTTCATTATATCCTCTTCTAGGTTTGCTCCCGTACAGCTTATAATATCCACTTTCCCTTGGCGTATCATTTCGGCTAAACTCTTACCTAACTCCGCAGTACTCATTGCCCCTGCTAAAGTTACCATCATTTTACCACCCTCATTAATATGAGTTTCATATCCCTTAGCCGCATCAACTAAAGCCGCAGCATTAAAGTGTTTGTAATGTTTTTCTACAAACTGAGAAATAGGACCTTTCATGGGGCAAAGGTACAACCAAAATTTTTTTGCTGGTATGTTTTGATTTTACTCACCAAGCCACCATAAACGTTTAAATCTACTCGTTTTACGCGGCATTTTATCTACCTTACTCTTAATAAATTCTAAGGCCTCATCAAAATCATCTGTTATTAAAAGTAATTGGGTATCTTCAGGAGATATACTCCCTTTATCTTTAAATGTCTCAATAAGATTCTTAAGCGGACTCCAATATTCAGTATCAATCAGAACAACAGGAAAGTTTGGAACCTTTTGAGTTTGAATTAATGTTAATGCTTCAAACATTTCATCTAGTGTACCAAAGCCACCTGGGAACACAATAAATCCGAATGAGTACTTAAATAGTAGCACTTTACGAACGAAGAAATATCTGATATCAACCCAAACATCTAGAAAAGGATTTGGCTTTTGTTCAAATGGCAATTCAATATTTACACCTACACTTTTACCCCCAACAGCCTTCGCTCCCTCATTTGCTGCTTGCATAATTCCTGGTCCGCCACCAGTTAAAACAGTAAATCCCATTTCACTTACACGACTACCCATTGCTTTGGCGCGTTGATAGGTCTTAGAATCCGTTTTAAACCTTGCTCCACCAAAAATACTTATGCAGGGTCCAACAAAATGTAACTTCCTGAATCCCTTTAAAAATTCGTTTAATACTCGGAAACCGAAAAATAATTCGGTGAATCGGTTATGTGGACCTTCTAGTAAATGAATATTAGCTAATTTCCTTTTTGCCATGAATAGTAAAAATACATAAAAAAACCCCGAATATGAATTCGAGGTTTTTAATTATTCATAGTTAATAATTAAAATCTCTCAAACGAAGAGAAGAAGAAATTACCTTCTATGGCAGCATTTTCATCAGAATCGCTACCATGAATTGCGTTTGCATCAATACTTTTAGCATACAAATTACGAATAGTTCCTGAAGCTGCTTCTTTTGGGTTAGTTGTACCAATAAGATCTCGGAAGTCTGCTACTGCATTATCCTTTTCCAAAATAGCTGCATAAATCGGACCGCTAGTCATGAAATCAACTAATTCGCCATAAAACGGTCTCTCTTTATGAACAGTATAAAATGCTCCAGCTTGTTCCTGGGTAAGCTTAGTGTATTTTAACGCTACTACTTTAAATCCTGCTTGGATAATGTGATCTAAAATTTTACCAGAATGTCCGTTTGCAACTGCATCTGGTTTAATCATTGTAAATGTACGATTCGACATGCTTAAATTAATTTTCGGCAAATTTCGTAATTATATTTATTGTTTCCATGATTCTCGTAGGACATTATTAAATATCTACCGATTATAATGATTTTATTACTTTTGATTAATGTGTTTCTCTTATTCAGTGAACCTACAAGGAAAGATCACTCCTAAAGACATAGGTATAAACCCTACAGGAGATGCACAACAACTTGGGTTTTTCTTTAACGGATTTGATCACCCAAATTTGCCAATTGTAAGTAAGTTAGGAAAAATTGAAACTGCACAATGGGGATTAATACCAAAGTGGTTAAAGAATCATGCGGGAACTATTGAATTCTCAAATAAGACTTTAAATGCTCGAATTGAAACAATTGACTCTAAACCCTCTTTTAATGATTCTTGGAATAACAATCCATGTTTAATTTTAGCTTCAGGTTTTTTTGAATGGCAACACAGGGATAACAAGAAATATCCTTTCTACATTTACCCTCAAAATAATGAAATTCTTTTATTTGGTGGGATTTTTAATGATTGGTTCGATAACACCCAATCACGTTGGATTAGAACATACAGTATAATTACTCGAGAAGCCAATGCTCTTATGTCTGAAATTCACAATACCAAAAAAAGGATGCCTCTTATCATCCCGCATAATCTTGCTAAAGATTGGATAAGTGAAAACGCTAAAAACAGATTTGAAATAGCCAATGAAAATAGTGCAGACTACCTTGTTGCACATGAAGTTAACCCAATGTTAAATTCACCTAAAAACAAAAGAAATGCAGCTTGGTCAATTGAAAAATATATTCCCCCACAAACCACGTTATTCTAAGTTACATCTTGTACATTTGTGTTTGTCGACTTATGAAAATTAAAGCTCTAACACCCCTGCTCTTAGTAAGCATTTTTTCATGCCAAAATAACCATAAACCAACTAATAATGCTGGAGTTGAAAATCAGCAAACCATCGATACTACTGCTATTGAAAAGCAAAATAAAATTCCTTTAAATGAATCTCATAATCAATTTTGCCGATTATTAGCAGGTGATACTCATTTGATGGATAGCAAAACCAAACATCAAGCAATTTGGATACACTTTGCTAATGAGAGTGAAAAGAAATGGAATGTGCTTAACAGTAAATTAGCCCAACCTATATCCAAATGGGTTTTGAGTCAAAGCTACAATGACATCCCAACTCGAACATTGCTATATCCATTCGCTGGAGGAGATTATTTTTATGCCAGTTTATTCTTCCCAAACAAAGACACAATTATCATGGTAGGATTAGAACCTGCGGGAACTATTTTTAATCCACAAAAAGTTGAAGAAGAGGAGCTAAATGAATATTTAAAAAATTTAGAACATTCATTATTTTTCCCGCACAAATTGGGTTTTTTCAGAACCAAAAGTATGGCTGTAGATTTCGAAAAAGGCTTATTGAATGGAACCATACATACCTGCCTTTATTACTTAGCCAAGTTTGGAAAAAACATTCATTATATCAAAACTTTCAATTTTGATGATAATGGCAACTTTGATGATGTAAAAGAGATGGATGTAAATAGTAAAAACTTTAAAGGCTACCGAATAGGCTATTCCAGCGAATCTGATAATAAGGTAAAAGAGTTAATATATTTTAGTGAAAATTTAGCTAATAGTGGAATTCGTTATTCCGGCGGTAAAGATTCAAAAAGAATTCCTGCTTATCATTTCTTAAATAATAAAAAAGATGTTGCCTGCTTCTTCAAAGCTGCTACATATTTAATGCATAAAGATTATTTTTCAGATATCAGAAATATTTGCCTAAATAACGGTAAGGTTATTTTACAGGATGATAGTGGAATAAAATTAGAGTATTTTAAGCCTGCTGGATTTGGTGTTACATTTTTAGGTGAATACACGCGTACCATACCACTTTTTAGTAATAGATTTCAAGAAGATTTAGCAGAACAATACAATGATTGGCAACCTAAAAAACTACCATTTAATATTGGTTACAATGCTCAATATGGCGAGTGTAATTTACAATTGGCGCTAAAAAAATGAGCTCATTATCTTTCACAGAACTGCACGCAATAACAAATAATATTGCACCTGATTCAGAAGAAATCATCATCGCACTCATCTCCGAATTCAAATTTCATACTTTCGAGCATGAAACAGGATGGATAAAAGCGTATGCACAAAAAGGTGGCGTTTCAGACAAAGATAAATTGGAGATTGAAGCCTTAATTAATCCCTTTTGTGAAACCCTTAATTGGGCAGAAATTGAAACTAAAAATTGGAACGAGGAATGGGAAAAAAACTACTTTCAACCTATTGATATAAAAAACATTCACGTACGTGCTCCATTTCATCCCGAAAGCAATAGTGAAATTGTAATTACTATTGAGCCAAAAATGAGCTTCGGAACAGGGCATCATCATACAACTAGACTTATGCTTGAAGTTATTCAAGATTATCAAAGCCGAATAATGAACTCCAACTTACTGGATATGGGAACTGGTTCTGGTATTCTTGCAATAGCTGGTGAAAAAGTAGGGGCAAATAAAGTTTTAGGTGTAGAAATTGATGATTGGGTGGTAGAAAATGCAAATGAAAATATTCATTTAAATAATTGCACAAAAACAAAAATTGAATTAGGTACAGCGGAATACCTTACAAACTTTAAAGAAAATACTTTCGATATTACTTTGGCCAATATACATAGAGAGGTACTTATTGCAGACCTTAAAGAGTATACAAGGGTTACCAAGGGAAATGGATTAATTTTTTTAAGTGGTGTTATGGTACCAGATAAATACTTAATCGATGAAGTCGCGCAAAATTTGAACCTTCAAAGTATATGTACAAAACAATCAGCTGAATGGATGCTTTTGGGTTATCTAAAAAAGGAGTCGTAAATTTGAGATCCCCAAAGTAAAAGAAGGATTTGTCTGGAATTATTAAACTGTTAAACGATGCTGTTGCTAACCAAATTGCGGCGGGAGAGGTAGTTCAGCGACCTGCAAGTGCAGTAAAAGAATTATTAGAAAACAGTATTGATGCAGGATCAAAAAAGATAAAACTTTTAATTCGTGATGGAGGCGGTAGTCTCATTCAAGTAATTGATGATGGGAAAGGAATGAATGAGATTGATGCGCGAATGTGTTGGGAGCGCCATGCTACTTCCAAAATCAACACAGCCCAGGACCTATTTACGCTAAATACTTATGGTTTCAGAGGAGAAGCACTTGCTTCCATTGCAGCAGTTGCCCAGGTTGAAATGACTACTCGGCAGGCAAATAACGATGTTGCATCATTTATTAGAATTGAAGGTAGTGAAGTTATTGAACAAACTGAAATACAAGCACCTTTAGGAACAAAAATTACTATTAAAAATCTCTTTTTTAATATTCCTGCTCGACGTAATTTCTTAAAATCAATTCCGGTTGAAACAAAACATATTTACGAAGAATTTTACAGACAAGCATTAGCAAACCCGTCCATTGAATTTGTATTATATAATAATGGCCAAGAGATTCATCATTTTCCAGAATGCAGCATTTTGCAGCGAATTAGTGACATTATAAGTCCGAAAGAAAAGAATACTTTTATTGAATTTGAAGAAACCACAGATATTGTTAAGATTCGAGGTTTTGCAGGGACACCTGAAATTTCTAGAAAAACCAGAGGTGAACAATATTTCTTTGTAAACGGGAGATTTATTAAGTCTCCATACTTTAATCATGCAATCTCTAATGTATATGAAGGATTAATTCAAAAAGAAAACTTTCCAACTTTCGTAATTTATATGAATGTTGACCCCTCTAAAGTCGATGTAAACGTTCATCCCACAAAAACTGAGGTAAAATTTGAAGATGAAAAATACATATATCAAATTATAAAGGTATCCCTTAAACGCGCATTGAGTGAACATTTTTTACCTAAAGAATCAGATATCTCGGGAGCAGAGAACTTCAATGAATTTTTAAATAATGAAACAATTAATTGGTCTCAATTTAAAACGGATAATGTTTCTTCATCCTCTGATAGTAAAAATTATAATCCATTTGGACAATCAAGACCCCACAGATCTGAAAAACAGGAATGGCAAAAAATCTTGGGACCCATTGATAGTCTGAATGATGATTACCCAAATCAATCAAAAGAAACTCTCTCATTCAATCCAGTTAATTTTGAAAATAAAAAACCTCAAATTAGCGAATTTTTTCCCTTAGGCAATCAATATTTAGCCACTTCCATTGATGGTCAGCTTTTGTTAATTCATATAAAAAGAGCCTTAATTCATATTCATTACTCGGCTTTTTTAGATAAAATTGAAAGACAAACTTGTCAATCACAGCAACTTCTGTTTCCAAGAACTATAGAATTAAGTGCAAATCAAATGCCAATGATCCTTGAAATTTTAGATATTCTGAAATTTATTGGATTTGACTTGGGGCATTTTGGAGGAAACTCATTAATTGTAAATGGAATTCCTCCCCAATTCTCTGGACTTGATGAACAAAAGTTAATTGAAACACTTCTAAACGATTATGAATCTACTGCTGGTGAAACAAAATTAAAGCAAAATGAAAGTATAGCATGGGGAATGGCACAACAATATGCAAATCAGCAAATTCATTCAATCAATTATGAAGAACAATTGTTTATCTTGGAGGAATTGTTCTCAATGAACGAAAACCAAATTACTCGAAATGGGCAACCAATTATGGCTAAAATAGGCACCGATACCCTTTTTGATTTATTCAACAAAAGAAAAAAATGATAAGAAACCTACCACCCGGTCTAAAAAATATCCTAATTATTATGGTTTTAGGTGCCATGGCGCAGACTGCATTGCCAAATATTGGAATAAGTCCAGATTTATGGTACTTGTATTATCCTGACAGTTCTAATTTTAGAATTTGGCAACTGGTGACACATATCTTTTGCCATGGTGGATTTGGTCATATATTATTTAACGGAATTGCTCTCTTTTCTTTCGGGATGATTGTAGAAATGCGTTTGGGAACGGGAAAATTCTTGAAGTTATTCTTTATTAGTGGTTTCGGAGCAGTTCTTCTTCATTTTATTTGGATGGGACTATCCATAAATGCTAAAGTAGGAACTTTTTTCCCTAGTATGGAAAGTGGATTATATATTCCTTATCCTCCAATGCTCGGTGCCAGTGGTGCTCTATATGGTGTTATGACTGCCTTCGCGGTTTTATATCCCAATGAAAGTATGATTTTCCTTTTTCTCCCTTATCCAATTAAAGCAAAATATTTGGTTCCAATAATTGTATCTCTGGATATATTATTAGCTTTTCTCGATTTGGAAAGTGATAATATTGCTCATTTCGCACATATCGGTGGTGCAATTGTTGGTTTTATATTTATTCAAGTTTTCAAAAAGAAATTTAATCAATGATTACCAATAGACCATTTGTCAATTTAAACGCAAAACCTCTTTCCCCATTAAATCCAGCTGTTATTAATCTTATTTGGATTAATGTTATTGTCTTTATCTCGCTTTGGATTTTATCTTTCACCTCATTGGGAGGATTCTTATTTAATATTTTTGCTTTTAATCCAACATGGCCTTTATATTTTTCATTTTACAGTATTGTAACTAGTTTATTCGTTCATGCCGGACTTTGGCATATTCTAGGTAATATGTTGTGGCTGTATTTTGTAGGGATGATTTTAGAAGATCTCATAGGGAAAAAGCATATTTGGAAACTATTTTTCGGAGGGGGGATCTCTGGGGTAATTCTATTTTACATATTAAGTATTGTTTTTAATAATAAGGCTCCATTGGTGGGTGCCTCTGCTGGAATTTCTGCTATTCTCTTAGCCACAGCCATTTTTACCCCAAATTACAGGGTCTATTTATTTGGGATGATTGCTGTAGAACTGCGTTGGATTGTGATTGCCAAAATTGTATTTGACGTTTTGGGTATGTTTGGCGGCATGAATGCCGGTGGGAATCAAGCACATGTGGGAGGATATATTTTTGGCGCCCTTTATGTAACTGAATTAAAAGGCATTTGGAAATTCCCAAAAATCACTTGGAAAAAGAATAGTTTTAATCAAAAGCCTAGCCGAAGCGCAAGCGTATCAATAAATAATAATAAGCAAACCCCTTCACAAGAAGAAATTGATAAAATCTTAGATAAGATATCACAAACGGGCTATGATAAGTTAACCAAGAAAGAAAAAGAAATGCTATTTAAAGCTAGCAAAAAGTGAAGAGTTTAGTTGCTATATTTAATTGGATAGTTTTTCCCTTAACCCTGGTTTGGACATTACTAACATTAATTTCACTAGGAAGTCCCTATGTATCTCCGGAATGGATTAGTTATGTACCATTATTCGGTCTCGCTTTACCTATTTTATTCATTGGCAACTTATTATTACTGATTTATTGGGCTTTTCAAAAGAAAATCAGAACTATTATCCCATTAATTGTTTTAATTCTTTCATTTGGACCTATCTCAAATTATGTTCAATGGAATGCTAAAACAAGTTCAAAAAACAGCTTAAAGGTTAGTATATTCAATTGTAATTTATTCGGTTACTACCAAAATATTTGGACTGTAGATAGCGTAGTTCAAATTTTAAATACAGAAAATTCCGATGTAGCAATGTTGCAAGAGGTTTATTCCAAAAAGGGAAGTCTTGAAAAATTATTATATCAAATTAAGGATAAAACTCCCTTCAAACATATTTCAATAGTAAAACTTAACCAACGTAGAGAATATGGAATGTGTATTTTATCGAAATATCCTATTGAGAATTTCGATCGAATATCTTTTAATGATCAAACTGGCAATATGGCCATGTATGCAGATATCAAGATAAACAACTATAACCAAAATAGAATAATCAGATTTTATAACATTCATTTACAATCTTTTAGATTTAGCAAGTCAGACTATTTTACTGTGAAAAATGCGCAAGAAAATACAGACTTTGACCAAATAGGTACAGAAAACCTCGTTAAGAGAATGAGGGAGGCATACAAACTAAGGGCCAAGCAAGTTATGCTCCTCAAAACTGCTATTGAACAATACAGAAAACCAAGAATTATAGGAGGAGATTTCAACGACGTTCCACAAAGTTTTACCTACAAACAATTATCTGAAAATCTCAATGATGCTTTTGTTGAAAAAGGCAAAGGGTTTGAAACCACCTATAAAGGACCATTTCCATCCTTTAGAATTGACTACCTATTTGCTTCAGAACCATTTACGTTCAATTCCTATAAAAGCAGAAAAAACGTTCCTGGAGACCACTGCTTGGTTTCAGCAGCAGTAGATTTATCACAAATACTAGAATAAATTTTATCGTCCTGCAGAATACCTCTGCAGCTCCATAATACTCCGTTTGGCAGCATAGAAATTTGGATCTATCTCCACACATTTCTGGAGATATTCCGCACCTTTCATAATATTTTGCTTAGCAAATTCAATTTGATACTTAAGAAATAAGAATGCTGCTTCAGCCTTAACGTTTTCTGTCATTTGTGCTTGAATATGTTCCATTGTTACGGTTCCACTCATGATAGCGCTGTCATTCATTGCCTGATCAATCATTTGCAATGCTTTAGGAACATTCCCACGTGCAACTTCTAACCATGTAAGATCCCAGAAATACGTTGGTTTGTGAGTAGAATTCCACATTTCCTCAAACATAGTATAGGCAGTAGTATCATCTCCTTTTTCTAAAACTAACTTAGCTTTTATATCTTTTAAAAATTCATTGCTTGGTGAATTTGCAAGTCCCTTGTTTACATAAAATAGTGCTGTTCCCGGATTTCTAACTGCACCCGGTGTAACTTTATAAAAATAATGGTAATAAGCAAGCGTATCCCACACCCAATTCGTGATACTTGAATCAATTGCAGCCCATTGTGTTAAAGTTTGAATTACTGTTTCCTTATCCCCAGCAGAATGAGCCAAATTGTAAGCTTTTTCTACATCTAGGGTGACTTTTTCATCAGTTGATTTAGAACCACATGCTGTAAATAAAATTGCAGCAAAAATTCCGATTAATGTAAATAATTTCATTGTGTCAAATATAAATCAATTTATAGCACTTACACGCTTAAGATTAAACTCATCCTTTAAAACGTGATAAGCCATTTCAGAATAATAAGCCAAAAGATCAATCATGCTCTGCAAACTAGTTGACTGAAATGCTTCTCCTGGGATTCTATAAGAGATCACAGAAATATTTTCTTTTGAGTTAAAAGAAAATTTTCCAAACAACAGATTTAAATTCACTGACAAGAGCTCCTCAAAGAAAGCATCACGCTTTAACGTTGGTCCAAAACAAAACGGTATGGTAATTTGAAAAATACTTCTGTCCTTCTCAAAATTTGCATAATTCCAAGGGGTACTTTCTGTTTCCTCCCAAGCATCTATATATACTGGGATCTCATCTTTTAATAATACCCATTGCCCATGCTCATCCCATTGTGCCTCATTTTCTGAAAGACCCATTGAAATAATTCCAGTCTTCACTTTCTCCTGAAGTTCAACTAAATCCATTTTGCAAAGGTATTAATATTGATTCTTTATTTATTTGTAAAACACACATATTGTATTAAATTGCAACACTTAGTGTAAAAATGACACATATGAATAAAACCCTATCCCAACTAATTCTAATCGGCCTAATAGGTTTATCTACTACCCACTCTCAAACACAAAACTCTGAAACAAAAGATTCTAAGTATTCTAAAGAATTTTATGCACCAGAATGGTCAAAAAATGCAGTCATTTACGAGGTAAATATAAGACAACATACTGAGGAAGGCACATTTTCCGCTTTTACCAAAGATATTCCTAGAATTAAAGCTTTAGGTGCAGATATATTGTGGTTAATGCCAATTCACCCTATTGGATTTAAAAACCGAAAAGGTGGATTAGGAAGTTACTATAGTGTACAAAACTACACTAAAGTTAATCCTGAATATGGAAACACAGATGAATTTAAAAACCTTGTTAAAGTAGCTCACGATAATGGATTAAAAGTTATTATTGATTGGGTAGCCAATCACTCTGCTTGGGATAACCCTTGGATTGAAGAAAAGCCAGAATTTTATATGAAAGATAGTGTGGGTAATATAGTTACTCAATTTGATTGGACTGATGTTGCAAAGTTTGATTATTCGAATGAAGAATTGCATGATTCAATGTCCTCGGCAATGGAATATTGGGTAAAAGATTGTGATATTGATGGATACAGATGCGATGTTGCCTTTCTTGTTCCAGCGAAATTCTGGCAAAATACAAGAGCAAAATTAGAAAAGATAAAACCCGTTTTTATGTTGGCTGAGATGGAAGCTCAAACAGATATTAATCCCAATTTTAAGGAATATTTTGAAAATGCATTTAACGCAAACTATGCATGGGGGTATCACTTTCTATCCCATGAAATTTCACATGGAAATAAATCCTACAACGATTTCTTAGAGCATATGAAAAATAACTATGAAGAGATTCCTTCTGACGTTTTCAAAATGCATTTTTTAACAAATCATGATGAAAATTCTTGGAATGGAACAGTTCTTGAAAAGTATGGTAACGAATGGAAAAAATGGAGTGTGTTAAACTACACTCTTCCACAAAGCTTCCCACTAATATATTCCGGAGAAGAGGCAAACAATCAAAAAAGGTTAGAATTTTTTGAAAAAGATCAAATCAAGTGGGGCGATACTAGTCTGTATAACTGGTATCGAAAATTGAATTCATTGAAGCACAGAATAGATTGTTTAGCAAATGGAAAATGGGGTGGAAAAGCTAAAGTTCTTTCGGCTAATACATTAAATAGTTTGTACGTTTTTTCTAGAAAGGGTGCTAATAGCGAAGTACTAGTGGCTGTGAGTTTTTCCAAGAGACAAGAGGAATACAATTCGAATTTGGATTTAAGTGGTTTTGAAGAATTTGTTTCCGATGGTGTTGACTTAAATGATGGAAAGTTCACAATCCAACCTAATGGGTTTATAGTATTAACTATCAATAAATAAATATGTCTAAATCCTTAAAACCAAAATTATCGACTTCCCAAATATGGTTTTTATCATTTGGGTTTTTAGGTATTCAAGGCGGTTTTGCATTGCAAAACGGTAATGCGAGCAGAATTCTACAAATTTTCGGTGCCGATGTGCACCAACTGTCTTGGTTTTGGTTGGTTGCTCCGATAACCGGCTTATTGGTTCAACCCATTATTGGCTTTTTCAGCGACAAAACATGGAGTGCACTTGGAAGAAGGAAGCCATATTTTTTATTGGGAGCAGTTTTAGCATTTTTAGGATTGATTTTTTTACCTAATGCAAGTGGGTTATCTAATACAAGTGCCACCCTTTTTGGCCTTTCTGTAGTGCTGTGGATTGGTGGTCTATTCTTAGCATTTATGGATGCAAGTTTTAACATTGCCATGGAACCTTTTAGAGCGCTGGTAGGAGATATGCTACCCGATGAACAAAGCACTCAAGGGTTTGGTGTTCAAACTGGTTTAATAGGTATTGGTGCAGTTATTGGATCTTGGCTACCGTATTCTTTAACTAATTTTTTCGGTGTTTCAAACAAAGCTACTAAAGGTATTGTACCAGACAATGTAGTCTATTCATTTTACATAGGTGCGGTGATACTTTTAGGAACGGTTTTACTTACAATTATAAAAACTAAAGAATATCCCCCAGAAGAATTTGAAAAATATAACGATGTAAAGGAAAAAGAAGAAAGTAAATTTTCTGATATTCTGAAGGATTTTGCAAAAATGCCCATTAGAATGCAAAGACTGGGTTGGATTCAATTCTTTTCTTGGTTTGGCCTTTTTACAATGTGGGTTTATACCACTTCCGCTATTGCTACCCACCATTACGGGTTAAGTCCAGAGGATAATCATTCTCAAGCTTTTAATGATGCTGGAGATTGGGTTGGAATTTTATTTGGTATATACAACGCCGTATCTGCAATTTATGCTTTTTTCATTCATAAATTTGCAAAAGCTACATCTAGAAAGTTTGTTCATATTTTCTCCTTGATTGCAGGTGGAATTGGTTTAATTTCAATGTATTCATTCAATGATCCTCAACTACTGTGGATTCCAATGATTGGCGTAGGACTGGCATGGGGAAGTATACTATCAATTCCTTATACGTTATTGGTTGACAAAATACCTAAACATAAAATGGGTGTTTACATGGGAATATTTAACTTTTTTATAGTTATTCCTCAAATAATTAATGGCGTAATTGGAGGCCCAATTGTTAAAAATATTTTTGGGAACTATCCAATTCAATATGTAATGCTTGGAGGTGTATTCTTTATTATAGCAGCGTTATTAACACTTCGAATAAAAGAACCACTCTTTGGAGAAAGTAAAAATTAAATCTCCTTATTTTTACTAAAAAAATATAGTAACAAGCCCAATAATGAGGTAATTACACCAATAATACTCTCCTTAGGATGCTCCATAATAAAGTACCACGCAACCAATGCAGTAATTATTATAAAAATTAAGGGAGTGATTGGATATCCCCAAGCTTTATAGGTTGTTGGTTTACCATTTGTAATACGAAGCTTCATCATTCCTATAACCGTAAGTAATGTAAATATAGACAGTGTAAAAGCCACATAATAAATGAGCGACTCAAAACTTAGGGTATACAAAAATATGATACTTAATATACCTTGAAATATTAATGCATTCCTTGGGGAATTACTACTATTTACCCTTGATAAAGCTTTAAAAATACCCATTTTTTCAGTCATTGATTTCAAGACTCGTGGCCCTGTAAAAACCATTGAACTGATTGTAGAAATCAATAAAATCGAAATAATTCCGCCCATTATATTACCCCATTTTATACCGAATAGTGATTCGGCGGCAATCAATCCCACCTCTTTTTTAAAAACCAAATTCTCCCAATTAGTGGAGTTCATAAAAACATAATTTAAGAACACATAAAGTACAGTTACCAAAGCCGTCCCTAAGATTATGCTAGATGTTAAAGTTTTCTGAGGATTTCTAACGCTACCAGCAAAGTATGCCGATGCATTCCAACCACTGTAGGCAAATGATACCCAAACAAGTCCAACTGAAAATGCCGGAGCAAACCAAAGACCATCCCAAATATCAGCAAAGCTAAATGAGCTATTAACGGTAACACCATTAAAAGTAGGTGATGGAGAATTATTAATAGCAAGGAGTCCAAATCCAATAAAAATAGCTATTAATAAAACCTTTGCTGCAGTAGATACCTTTTGGAACCACAATCCATAATTTGCATTCCACGCATGAATTGCAGTTATCAATATTATCACAACAGCGGCAATTTCCTTTGGAGAGATCCAAGGAATTACCCCTTTTAGATAGGCACCTAAGGCCAAAGCTGCACCAGCTACAGGTGCAGTAAAACCGACAGTTGAACTTGCAAAACCAGCCATGTACCCAACTGCAGGATGAAAAATCTTTGATAAAAAATAGAACTCACCTCCATCTTCTGGAAGTCTGCATGCTAATTCAGCGTAACTAATAGCGCCCAACAAAGCAACAAAACCACCAATAATCCATAGCATTAATACTGGAAAACTCTGATGAATGTCTATAATCTGATAACCCAAACTTGTAAATACTCCAGTACCAATCATATTGGCTACGACAATAGCTGTGGCAGACCAAAAGCCAATATTACGTTTTGACATCCAAGTTCAAAAAACGTAAAAAAAATCAAGCTTTTTAAGTATTACTTTATTTTTGCTCAATGGAACAATCGAAATCTCGCTTTCTAACGATAGACATTCACACTCACATCATACCAGAAAACCTACCACAATGGAAAGAAAAATTTGGATATGGTGAATTTGTATCACTTGAGCATCATAAACCTTGCTGCGCAAGAATGATGATGGATGGCGAGTTTTTTCGAGAAATTGAAAATAACTGTTGGAGTGCAGAACAAAGAATTCATGAATGCAACCAAGTTCCGGTAGATGTACAAGTATTAAGTACTATTCCAGTAATGTTTTCATATTGGGCAGAACCAAAACACACGTTGGAAATATCCAAATTTCTAAACGATCATATTGCTGAGATTTGTGTTAAATACCCCAGGAGATTTGTGGGATTAGGTACAATTCCAATGCAACACACTGAGTTAGCAATTCAAGAATTAAAAAGATGCAAGAAAATAGGTCTAAAAGGAGTTCAAATAGGATCACATGTTAATGATTTAAACTTAAATGACCCATCACTATTCCCAATTTTTGAAGCAATGCAAGATCTAGATATGGCGTTATTCATTCATCCATGGTGGTATTCTGCGAAAAAGAAAATGCCTGATTACTGGTTACCCTGGCTCGTTGGTATGCCAGCTGAAACTTCCTTAGCTGTTAGTTCACTTATTTTTGGAGGGATCTTTGAAAGGCTACCAAATCTAAGAGTAGCTTTTGCGCATGGTGGTGGAGCATTTCCTGCAACTATTGGAAGAATTGAACACGGTTGGAAAGCGAGACCGGATTTAGTTGCAGTAGATAATATACATAACCCTAAAAAGTACCTGGGACAATTTTGGTTAGATAGCCTTGTTCACGATCCTAAAATGTTGGAGTATATTGTTGATTTAGTTGGGCCAGACAAAGTTTGTTTAGGCACCGATTATCCTTTTCCATTGGGTGAAGATATCCCTGGACTATTAATAAAAGAAACAGGATTTTCAGATATAATCCAAGAAAAATTATTAGGTGCGTCAGCCTTACAATGGTTGAAAATGTCTGCGGATCATTTCAAATAGGTCAATTATTTAGATAATTTTGTCTTTTATGACAATAATGACTTGTAGAGTGGATTGAAAATAGTTAATTTTGGTTTATGCAAAAGTTTGTTGGTTTAGTTGTTGCAGTTGCATTTTCTGGTATTCTATCAGCACAACAGAAGATATTAAAGCCTTTAGAAGGGTTTTTTCCTTCAGTAAAAATTTATAAAAAGACGGTTATGGATATGACCACAAACTATCTTTATTTAGGTACTGATTTTGTTAACGGATTCAAGAACACCACACGAAATACAATTGACTTGACAGGAGAAATTGAAAACCAAATACAAACTGCAGTTCATGAAGGTACACAAAAAACTAATGTTGTAGTTTATCTAGATTCAGGAATGGATCAAATCACCCCTCTTGAGGGTGAACTAAACTTCACCCTAAAACTCGGCGAAAAAGGCATAATTAAATCCGTTGAAGGGAGTCCAGATATAATTGAAGCATTGAAAGCTAATCCTGTTTCTGGTATGCAAGAAGGTTTACCTTACGGAGTTTTCATAAATACAGATATTGCTCGAAACATTGGAGATTCTTGGATAGACTCATCATACAATCAGTATGGTATAATAAATTACACCTTCGATAGCGTGGTTGCTAATATTGGATATTTTACCGTTAACCAAGAAATGGATTACACGACAAAAACTAATTTTTCTGGAGTTGAGTCTGAACAAACAGTTGTAGGAACATCTAATGGTAATATTCAAGTGGATTTAAATAACAACCTAATAACTAAATTATTCTACCAAATGGAATTAACAGGAAATCTCTTGATGAGCGAGTTTAGAATTCCTTTAACCATGCGTGGAAGTATTTCTGATAATGCTTCCTTAAAACCTATCAACTAAATACCTTATTAATTTCATCCAAAAGGTACCCTTTTTGAAATAAATATTTCATAACCTTTTGCTGTTCTAAAAAGTTTAATTGTGACTTAAGTTCTGATAATGATCCCTCATTGGAATATCCCATTAATTTAATTTTTTTTCTAGCAAGTTTCTCAATTTTATTCGCTTGTTGGTCATCAACTATACTACTTAAGGCTCTATCTATTAGAGACTTTCTAATCCCAGCTTGCTTCAAACCTATTTCAATCTTTTTGGGTCCCCAGTTTTTTTGATTAAACTTTCCTTTTACATAAGCTAAAGCAAACCGCTCCTCATTAATAAAATTAGATTGAATTAAATCAACCAAAATTTGACCCGTTTCTTCTGCTGTCATTCCATATTCACGACATTTATTTTCTACTTGTAATTGACTTCGCTCTTGATAGACGCAATACTTCTCAAGTTTTTGTAAAACTTTTTCAGGGGTTAGGAAGGTAGGTTTCTTCTGCCATGCCACATCACAAAGTAAAAACAAAAGTTAATACTGACATAATTTCGGATTTTAAAGTTAAAATCATGACAATTTTTCCTACTTCATTAATTGGAATACACTTTGAGTATCGATAGGCATGAGAACAGGTCAAATTTCCGTACAATCCGAAAATATTTTCCCAATCATTAAAAAGTTCCTTTACACTGATCAAGAGATTTTTATTAGGGAATTAGTAAGTAATGCTGTAGATGCCACAAAAAAAATTCAAACTCTTAATCGCATTGGTGAGGCATCAGGCAATTTAGGGGAACTGAAAGTAGAAGTAAAAATTGACGATAAGAAGAAAACCTTAACCATATCAGATTATGGTGTGGGTATGACTGAAGAAGAAATTGAAAAATACATAACTCAACTTGCATTTTCAGGAGCAACGGAGTTTGTAGAAAAATGGAAAGATAAAGACCCAGAACAAATGATCGGGCATTTTGGTCTTGGTTTCTACTCAGCTTTTATGGTGGCAAAAGAAGTTACTATAATCTCCAAATCGTTTAAGAAAGACGCTGAAGTAGTTAAATGGAATTGTGATGGGACAACTTCTTATTCAATGGATAAAGCTAAGCGTAAAAGAAGAGGTACAGATATCATTCTACATTTAACAGACGAAGATTCTGAGACTTACTTATCGCAATGGAAAATAAAAGAATTACTCCGTAAATACTGTCGTTTTTTACCTATACCAATTGAATTTGAGGGAGAAACAATAAATAATCCTGATCCTCTATGGAAGAAAAAACCAAGTGAATTAAATACTGAAGACTACACAAAATTCTTTGAAGAGCTTTATCCAATGCAGGAAGCTCCTTTATTTCACATCCATATCAACACCGACTTTCCTTTTAATCTCAATGGTGTACTTTATTTCCCTAAAATTAACCAAGCATTAGATAACAGAAAAGATAGAGTACAATTATACAGTAATCAAGTATTCGTTACTGAGGATGTAAAAGATGTATTACCCGAGTTTTTAGTACTATTACAAGGTGTAGTAGACTCTCCTGATATTCCATTAAATGTGAGCAGAAGCGCATTACAAAGTGACTCAAATGTTAAAAAAATCACTGCACATATATCGAAAAAAGTTAGTGATAAGTTACAAGAAATATTCAAGGCTGATAGAGAAGAATACCAAAATAAATGGGAATATCTCGACCTCATTGTAAAATATGGTATGCTATCAGATGAAAAGTTCGCTGATAGAATGAAGGATTATTGCTTGGTAAAAACTACTGAAGAGAAGTTATATACCATTGAAGAGTGGATTAATCATTGTAAGACTAATCAAACTGATAAAAACGATGAAACTATAATCCTTTATACTACTGATATAAAAGCTCAACACATGAGTATTAAAGCTGCTCAAAATGCAGGTTATGAAGTTGTTGTATTAGAAGGACCGCTAGATGTACATTTTGCCGGATTTGCCGAAGGAAAGTTTGAGAAAGTTAAATTTAAAGGCGTAGATAGTGCACCAATAAATCAGTTAATTGAGAAGGATGAAACGATTGAAAGTGTATTATCAAAAGAACAACAAGAAGAACTAGAAAAAGTAGTTAAATCATTAGTAAATGAGGCGTCTTTCGATATAAAAATCGAATCTCTGCCACCACAACAAGATTTTATAAGTATCCATAAGAACGAATGGGAAAGAAGAATGGAAGAATATGCAAAAATGGGGCAATCAATGCCTTTTGGAGACTTGGGTATGAACAAGAAAACGCTGGTGGTAAATTCAAACAGTGAAGTCGCGAGTAATACATTGAATAAAGCTGCTGAAGAACAATCAAACTATATCCAACACTTTTTAGATATTGCCTTACTCGAAAAAGGTTTACTTGCTGGAAACGATCTAGAAAGATTTATCCAAAAGGTAAAAAACTCTATCAATTAGAGTAAACCAAAAAAATCTATAAAAAAAGGGTCCCTTTTTTTATACTAAAGTAAATACTGTTATTTCTGGATAAATACCCATTCTTCCAGGATAACCTAGATAACCAAACCCTCTATTAACATATAGGTATTGGTTATTTTCCGAGTATATATCAATCCACTCTTTATACAAATACTTTACAGGGCTCCATCTATAAAATTTTGAATCTATACCAAACTGCATTCCGTGAGTATGCCCACTGAACGTGGCATCAATATCGGTTTTTTCCAGTACCTGAGCACGCCAATGGCTAGGGTCATGACTCAATAGAAGCTTCACGTTAATATTATCATCCAATCCTTTTATAGATTTTTCTAAATTCCCATATTTAGGGAAACGGCCTTTTTCACTCCAATTCTGTATTCCTATTATAGCAATTTTCTCTCCATTTTTTTCTAATACCCTATGTTCATCAAGCAATAAATCCCACCCTAATTGCTTATGATTTTGATACATTAATTCCATGTTTTTGAGTTTTTCTTTAGGATTATCCCAAATAACATAATCGCCGTAATCATGATTACCCAGTATTGAGTACACACCCATAGGTGCTTTAATTTCTTTAAAAATATCAATCCATGGAAGAGCTTCTTTTGCAGTATCATTTACTAAATCACCAGTAAAAAAAACCATATCAGGCTTTTGTTCATTAATTAAATCAATTCCTTTAATTACGGCATCCCAGTCCCAAAAACTTCCACTATGTATATCAGAAATTTGTACAATTTTTAACCCTTTAAAACTTTCAGGAAGATTCTTTAATTTCAACTTTCGCCTTCGGATAATATAATTGTGTGCACCTTTAAATACTCCCCATACTGCTGATCCAAAAAACAGTGCTCCCACTCCTAAACCTAAATACGTTAAGAACTTAGACCTTGTTATTCCTCCATTCGCTTGTGACTCTACTCCTTGAATTTTAGAATTTGCAGTTATATCGAACCAAAACCATTTTATCACTCTTATTCCATCATCCAGAATTAAGAAAATTACCCAAAGTAATTTCACAATAAAAATACTAAAGATAAATCCTGCAATAAATCTAATGGTAATCGGATTCAAATCAAGCTTAGAAGATCTCATTAATCCCATAAAAACTATCAGAGCCACTGAATATCCCCAGTAAATTATTGCTATTAATTTTTTAACCCAACTTTCTGAGTTTTTAATTAAAACTCTGACTCCCTGCCAAGTATACACATCCAGAAGTATAAACAAAAGGGCAAAAAACATGAAACCAACTACTTTACTTTTAAACATCTCGACAGACAAAATTAACTTGTGTAATTATGAATTGAACAAGTAATCGTCAAAATTGATTTTTTAAAGCACTGAAACAGTTACCTCTTGATGGAATACACAGAAATTGATTATAGGTTCTAACTTAACACCATTCTCGCCGAATTATTTTTTAGTTCGATATATAGCAGTAAAACTGAAGCTATTATTAAGTTGATTTTCAAAAATCATATCGTAAGAAGCAAAGTTCTTTTTAATTTGATCTAATTCTCTTTTTTCTTTTCCGTTGTAGAATACGAATACGATCTCCTCGATATCAAAATATTTTCGCCTAATAATTAAGGTATTGTCATCAGGGTTTGAAACTTTTGTACTACCAGCTTGCAAAGCAATTGATTGATTTCTTATTTTCAACAATCTAGTGAACGTATTTAAGTTTTCTTTTTCTTGTTTCGTAAGTGCTGAATCAAATCTCATCATTCTTCTATTGTCCGGATCATTACCTCCCGGCATTCCTATTTCATCGCCATAGTAAATAACTGGAATTCCTGGTAACATAATATTGAATGCCATAAGGTTTTGTAACTTTTCATAGGCATTATCATTTCTTACTATTATATCATTATCCCAGCCCGCTTGTTTGCCATCTTCATTATCCTTTATACTTCCATCCGCTTTGGAAACAAAACGAGGTCTATCCTGATTACCAGTAATATTACCCATCATATGATTTGAACCATACCACTTCAAGGAGCTATTAATGGTTTGTGTTAAGTGTTTACACCCCCCATTTTCCGACTTAAAAGCAGCAACAGCGGCATCATAAATATTAAAATCAAACTGTGAATTCAGTAATCCATTACCTAAATAAGAAGAAATCAACTCTGGAGTTCCATAAGTCTCTCCTATTTGGAAAAAATTTAGTTTCTGACGTTGAGATTTTTTAATCTTATAAGTTAAACTTCTCCAAAATGGATTTGGGATATGTTTTGTAGCGTCATGACGAAAACCATCAATTTCAAATGAATTAACCCAGTACATAGCACTGTCAGAAAGTGCATTTACAGCAGCTGAATTGAAAAAGTTAAATGTGGGAAGGAAAGTATCGAACCATGTGGTTAATCTTTGCTCATCCCAAAGTTGCATATTCAACTTACCGTTCTCCAAATTTAAAGAAGTAAACCATTCGGGATGCGTTTCATATAATGGGTGGTCTTGATGTATGTGATGAGCCACATAATCTACTAGGATTCTCATTTTTGATTGGTGCACAGAGTTAATTAATTCATTAAAATCCTTTTCACCGCCAAATCGTGGATCAACCTTGGTTAAAGAAATAGGCCAATATCCATGATAGCCTGAAAATTTTGTTCTTGGTTTTAGCCATTGTCCCCATGGTTCAAAAGGGTTCTCTATTACCGGCGATATCCATAGAGTATTCACACCAAGTTTTTTAAAATATCCTTCTTTTAACTTTTGCTGAATTCCTGCCATATCACCACCAAAATAATCCACTTTAGAATTTACCGAATCGCTATTAATTTTATAATCGTTTGATATATTCCCGTTATGAAATCTATCAATCATCGGATTGTAAATGATCATAGATCGAGGATCTTTAACTCTACCAAAAACCTCAGAATTAATGATAACCCTTCCATCCAAAATTGGCGACCAAATATCGTTACTCAAAGCTTTTGAGGATTGTGCCCAAATCCTTAATTGATTGTATCCATCTTTTTTAGGGACACTAAATAAGGCTAAAAAATCGCCACCATTTGAAATCAATTCAGGAAAAATAATTGAATCCCTATCAAAGCAGAATAAAGAAACTAGGTCTGCAGAATTTTTACAACTAACAATTACCTGACTATCATTAACACCATAAGGTTCAATTACTAATTTTTCTTCCTTAGTTTCGATAACAGAATTAAATCCTCCAAAACCATTGTTCACTTTTGACTTATTCGTAGGATCGATATTTTCTATCCCATCAATTACAAATACATATTGCTCAATTCCAGGAGAAATCAGTGAAGTTCCCATCCATTCACCCCCTTCGTACGTTAATTCAAGATTTGATGCCGTCCAAGCATTAAATGTACCCTTAACCTTAACAGATTTATACTTATGATTGGAATCCGGTAATTTAAAAATAAAGTTTCTCTTGCTGGAACTAATAAGCGGTACAAAACTATTTTTACCATTTGCTTTAATTCTTAAAACATACATTGGCATTAATTGAGTTCCTATCTTATTAATATTAATGACTGCATTGTCACGCTCGATTTGAAAATTGGTTGAGTTTATCAAGGTACGATCACTTACCTCTAATATATTGTAATCTAAAGCATCTAAATCAGCAGAATCTATATAATCTAATAAATTTATATCGGTTACAGTAGGACTTAAGCGTACAGGAATAATTTGGGCATCAATACCAACAGTACTAAAAAAAATCAAACCAATTACTCCGTATTTATTTAGCTTTTTAAACCACATATATAGTTCTCTCGTTAAAATTAACTTTATCCATATTATTCGAATCAAAATCACAATACTCCTTGTTGACAAAACTACCATTATTTAATGGCAAAATATTATAGGAAAAGTCATGAGCTACAACCAAATTTATTGAAAAAATGATTACACTAGTTAAAATTGGGCAAACAACGAGCATTTCTCGATTTATTTATTGCTTAAATTTCGATAATACGATAAATCTTATCTGAGATTTTAAGCAGAAAAACTTGATTTCCATATCTATTTTCAAATTTTTCTATTTTCCCAGAATATATTTTACGACCATCTATCAAATAAATTGAAGCAATACAATTTGAAATATCATTTCCATTTAAAAACCAACGTCCTGATTGATCACGATAAATAGATCCTTGACTTTTCTTCAATGTACTGACCGTATTTATGGGTTTTCGCTCATTCCTAAACTTTGCATATACTGGATAATGATCGCTTGTATTATTTGAAAATCCACTAATCCAATTATTAGCATACAATACACTTGAAGAATCTATCACACATGTACCTTTTAATCCTGCATTAGCTACAATATGGTCAATCATATTAGGGTAACCTGCCGTCGATCTATCGCCGTTAACTGTTAAACTATATGTTGCTACCGTAAAATTGGTATCTTTTAACCAATTACCATACGGTGTATTATATCCACTTAAAATACTTTGATCAAAATCATCATTCCAATCACCAATAACCAACCCTTTATTATCAGATCCGAAAGAAGCAAGGTGCGACTTTAATAATATACTTGCATCATAACGTCTATTATATGCGGTAATTTTGGAAGAAGACGATCCCGTGTTTGCTTTCATATGAATAACCCAAACTCTTAAAGTATCAATAGAGTTATTTTTGTTATTAGACACCAAACAAACCTCTAATGGAAGTCTTCCTCCTCCAAATTCATATTCATAATTATCAAGTATATGTTTAGAATACACTAATTTATACTCACTTTTTTTAAATAATAAAGCTGTTTTCTGTGTTTGAGACCAAGTACTAATAACACCGGAATAATTGCTACATGAATTTAATAATGAATTCCAGTACGAAATACTTGAAATTTCACATAGACCAATAATATCACAATTCGTACTATTAATAATATTTACGGCATTATTTAACTGCGTTTGCTCATTCAACGGTCCATTATTTGCATCACCGAACCATTCAATATTCCATGTTAATACATCTAATCTATCTGATCTGTCTAGATTTGGTATTTGAGAATTTGTAATACCAATAAATAGAATACTTATAATAAAGATAATTACTCTCAATTTGTTGAACGCTTATCAAAACCCCAGTTTAATTTCCCTCTTAATGTATCTAAAAAATTTATCTCATTAAGCCTAATTAAATTTAAATCAAAATCAGCACGTTTAACAGCCATAGAGACTTCATCCGTAATACTCTCACTTCTACTATCTAAACTAGCAAGATAACTACTTGCTCTTCCTTCAATTTCAAATGAAATTACCGAATTATCTGGAATTATTACAGGTCTAACATTTAAATTATGAGGTGCAATTGGAGTAATAACAAAACTATCTGATTTAGGAAAAATAATTGGCCCGCCGCAACTTAAGGAATAACCTGTAGAACCAGTTGGAGTAGCAATTATCAATCCATCACTCCAATAACTATTTAAAAACTCTCCATTAATATAGGCATGAACAATTATCATGCTTGAAGTTTCTTTTTTATGAATCACAAAGTCATTTAATGCATAATTAAATTCGAATATTTCATTACTTGAATCTAAATGCAATAATGAACGTTTTTCTATAGAATAATTTCCCTTCTCCAGCTCTGTTATAGCCTTTTCCATTTTCTCTTCAGTAAACCCTGCAAGAAAACCCAACCTTCCAGTATTAATCGATAATACTGGAATTCCACTATTTTTAATTATTTGTAAAGTCTCAAGAATAGTTCCATCACCACCAATGCTGAAAATTACATCTATCGGAGCATAGTTAATATCAAAAGAATCAAAAACCATTAGATCTACATCAACAGTATGCATTCTAATAAAATCTTCAATTGGTGGAGTGGTCCATATTCGATGTCCTCGATTTGACAATAAATCAACCAATTGAAGAACGGCATCTCCATGTTTTTTATCCTTTACAGATTTTGCGTATACCCCGATTTTCATGGTTATTTACAAAGGTAATCAATCATCTCATTAATCGCATTTTATGAAAATTTGAAAGTCAAACGCATAGGCATGATTTTCATCTACCCCGTGAGATACCTGAGACTGTAATTCCCAACAGTTTGAAATCTCAGGAAAAAAAACATCCGCTTGTTCAAATGCACCGTGCACACGTGTGATAATTAACTTATCTGCAAGATCTATTGTCTGTTTATAGATTTCTGCTCCGCCAATAATCATAATTTCATCATTTTCCAGTTGAGCATATTTTATGGCTTCCTTTATAGAATTGAAGAAAAGAAAACCATCAACGTTGAATTTACCTCGGGTTACAACAATATTCAGTCGTCCTTTAAGTGGTTTACCTAAACTCAGCATTGTTTTCCTTCCCATGATAACTGGTTTACCTTTTGTATGGGAAATAAACCACTTGAAATCTGTCGGCAAGTGCCAAAGTAAATCATTTTGAGCGCCCAATTCGTTATTTATTCCAATAGCAGCAATAATAGATACACCCATAAAACAAAAATAGGCCAATAAATAATAAAACTCTGATTACAAATGATGGAATCTTGATAAGGTCATTAATTTTCCTGCCTAAGTAATGAAGTTCGTATCTTTGCGGTATGAGTAGAATTGTAGCCATCGTGGGAAGACCTAACGTGGGAAAAAGCACCTTATTTAATCGATTAACTGGTGCAAGAAAGGCCATTGTTGATGACTATAGTGGTGTTACTCGTGATAGGCACTATGGAAGATCTGAATGGAATGGTCTTGAATTTACAGTAATCGATACTGGGGGATTCGTTCCAGATAGTGCTGATATTTTTGAAACTGCAATACGAGAACAAGTACATATAGCAATAGAGGAAGCTGCAGTTTTAGTTTTTATGGTTGATGTACAGTCAGATATTCATCCTTTAGATGAAGAATTTGCAAAGCTTTTACATCGACATAAAAAACCAGTTGTACTTTGTGTGAACAAAGTTGATAATGAAGATTTAAGACTTCAAGCCCCTTCATTTTATGCTCTAGGATTTGATGAAATATTTGAAGTATCATCTGCGAGCGGCTCTGGTACAGGTGAGTTATTGGATAAAGTTACCGATCTGCTTCAGGATGAGCCTCCAGTTGTAGTTGATGAGGAATATCCAAGAATTGCGATTGTAGGAAGGCCAAATGTGGGTAAAAGTAGTCTTATCAATGCATTAATTGGTAAAGAGCAGAATATTGTAACTGATATTGCGGGTACTACACGCGATAGTATAGATTCTCTATACAAGGCATACGGCAAAGAGCTAATGTTGGTGGACACGGCAGGAATACGAAAAAAGAGTAAAGTGCGTGAAAACATAGAATTCTATTCTGTAATGCGCTCCCTTAAAGCATTAGAAAACTCTGATGTAGTTGTACTTGTACTTGATGCACAACAAGGGTTAGAATCGCAAGATCTTAACTTATTTTGGATGTCACATCGACTGGGTAAAGGTTTAGTTATTTTGGTGAATAAATGGGATTTGGTTGAAAAGGAAACCAATACCGCGAGGGATTATGCCGAGAATATAAAAACAAAAATTGCGCCATTTGTAGATGTACCAATTCTCTTCATTTCGGCATTAACAAAACAACGAATCTTCCAAACAATTGAAACGGTGGTTGAAGTTTATGATTCACTCAGTACAAAAATTAGTACACGTGAATTGAACGATTATCTTTTACCAATTATGGAAGTAACTCCACCTCCAAGTAGGAAAGGAAAATTCGTAAAAATCAAGTTTGTAACCCAGTTGCCAAGTAGAAGAGTGGCTTTTGCGTTTTTCTGTAATCTTCCACAGTATGTGGTTGAGAGCTACACGAGATTTTTAGAAAATAAAATCAGGGAAAAGTTTAACTTTACTGGTGTTCCATTTAGTATATTCTACAGGAAAAAATAATGATGAAAGATATTAGAGACCTTTCATTATTAGAAATCCAAAATATCCTTGAAAATTGGGGAGAATCTGCATTCAGGGCAAAACAAATTTATAAATGGCTTTGGCAAAACTGCTGTGCTTCTTTTGATGAAATGACCAATATTTCCAAGTCATTAAGAGATAGACTATCGGATGAATTTACTTTTAACATCACAAAAATAAAAACAGCACAATACTCTAGTGATGGGACAATAAAGGTAATCTTCGAATTATGGGATGAGAATTTAGTTGAAGGTGTATTAATTCCAACAAAAAATAGAACTACTGCTTGCATCAGCAGTCAAGTAGGATGTAGCCTTGATTGTAAATTCTGTGCCACTGGCTATTTAAAAAGACAGCGAAACTTAAAAGCTGCGGAAATTTTCGACCAATTCAACCTAATCAATAAACTATCTTTTGAACACCATCAAAAAAAGCTAGACAATATAGTTTATATGGGGATGGGCGAACCTTTATTGAATTATTCTGAAGTATTGAGAAGCGTAAATCTTCTGACATCACCCGATGGTCAAGCTATGAGTCCTTCAAGATTAACAATTTCAACTGCTGGAATCACCAAAATGATTAAAAAAATGGCAGATGATGGACTTCGAACTAATTTAGCATTGAGTTTACATGCAGCTTCTAACGAAAAACGTTCTGCCATAATGCCTATTAATGATAGTAATCCTTTAGAAGATTTAGCGGATTCTTTGAATTATTGGTATGAAAAGACTCAAATTAGACCAACCCTAGAATATACCGTTATTGCAAAAGTTAACGACGATAGTCAATCTGAAAAAGAGTTGGCAGCTTTTGCAAAATTATTTCCATGTAAAATTAACCTAATTGAATATAACCCTATTAGTACAGCGGACTATTTACCCACGAGTAGGTTAGACCAATTCGCGAGCAACCTCGAAAAACAACGCTTAATAGTAAATGTAAGAAAAAGTCGAGGAAAAGATATTGATGCCGCGTGCGGACAATTAGCATTAAAACAATAACTATCCTTTAAAATCTCTATGGTGCGCCTCTTCGTAAAGGCGTTCTTTTGGCAAGCTTTTAAAATATTCCCAAGTTATTTTCAATCCTTCTTCACGAGTATATCTTGGTTCCCAACCAAGAATTTCATTAGCTTTATCAATATTTGGCTGACGCTGTTTAGGATCATCGGTTGGTAATGGTTTATAAACAACTTTTTGATCTGTACCAGTAAGCCTTATTATTTCATCTGCAAATTCTTTTATAGAAATCTCCTTAGGATTGCCCACATTAACCGGATCTACACAATCAGATAACAATAATCTATAAATGCCCTCTACCAGGTCATCAACATAACAGAAACTTCGAGTTTGACTGCCGTCTCCAAATATCGTTAAATCCTCACCGCGAAGTGCTTGTCCCATGAATGCAGGTAATACTCTACCATCATTAAGACGCATTCTAGGTCCATACGTGTTGAAAATACGAACAATCCTAGTTTCAACCTGATGATAAGTATGATAGGCCATGGTCATCGCCTCTTGGAAACGCTTTGCCTCATCATATACCCCTCTTGGTCCTACGGGATTAACATTTCCCCAATAATCTTCAGTTTGAGGATGTACAGTCGGGTCACCATATACTTCACTTGTGCTTGCAACTAATATTCTAGCCTTTTTATCTTTTGCCAGTCCCAATAAATTATGAGTACCTAAAGAACCCACTTTCAATGTTTGAATGGGTATTTTTAAATAATCAATAGGACTTGCTGGAGATGCAAAATGCAAAATGAACTTTAACTCACCTGGAACATGAACAAATTTGCTTACATCATGATGAGAAAATTCAAAGTCCTCATGATGAAATAAGTGCTCTATATTTCTGAGGTCACCAGTTATTAGATTATCCATCCCGATTACGTAGTAACCCTCATTAATAAACCTATCGCAAAGGTGTGAACCTAAAAAACCTGCAGCACCAGTGATTAAAACTCTTTCTTTCTTCATGTTATTTTATAGTTGATCTACCAATACTGTAGTAGGTAAAACCATGTTTTTTCATGAGTGCTAAGTCAAATAAATTTCGACCATCGAAAATAACCGACTCCTTTAATTTATCTTTGATTTTCTGGAAATCAGGTGTTCTAAATTCAGGCCATTCTGTTGCAATTATTAAAAAGTCTGCGCCTTCAATAGTCTCATAGCTAGAATCACAATATTCAACCTTCTCGCTAATTAGATTTTTAACATTTAACATAGCTTCAGGGTCATAAACCTTGATATTTGCTCCTCTTTTCTTCAATTCATCTATCATCTCTAAAGCCGGAGCTTCTCTAATATCATCTGTATTTGGTTTAAATGCCAAGCCCCATATTGCAATTGTCTTCCCTTCAATTGAGTTATAATGTGAGTCAATTTTTGGTAATAAGGCCTTCTTTTGATCCGCGTTTACAAATTCGACAGCCTTTAATATTTTAAAATCGTAATTCACTTCGGAGGCGCTATGAACCAATGCTTTAACATCTTTTGGAAAACAACTTCCACCATAGCCGATCCCTGGGAATAAGAATCTTTTTCCTATTCTATCATCACTTCCAACACCTTTACGGACCATATCTACATCCGCCCCTAATAACTCACATAAACGAGCAATTTCATTCATAAAGGAAATTTTAGTTGCTAGAAATGAATTCGCAGCATATTTGGTTAACTCGGCACTTCTAGTATCCATATGCATCACTGGATTACCTTGGCGTACATAAGGTGCATATAATTCATCCATGATGCCAAATGCCTTTTCTGATTCTGCACCAATTACAACACGATCTGGTTTCATAAAATCATCAACTGCCACCCCTTCCCTTAAAAACTCAGGATTAGAAACAACATCAAAATCACCTTTGAAATTTTCTTGGATTGCAGCTTTTACTTTATCTGCAGTACCAACTGGGACAGTACTTTTATCAACAATAACCTTGTAATCAGTCAATATTTTTCCAAGATTTTTAGCAACACCTAATACGTAACGTAAATCCGCAGAACCATCCTCACCTGGAGGAGTTGGTAATGCTAAAAATATCACCAAACTATCTTTAATAGCCTCATCAAGATTTTTAGTAAATGTTAATCTGCCTTCCTTTAAATTTCTTTTAAACAATACTTCAAGGCCAGGCTCATATATCGTAATTTGACCATCGCTTAATCTGTCTACTTTAGATTGATCAATATCCACACAAATTACTTCGTTTCCTGTTTCCGCGAAACAAGTTCCACTAACTAAACCAACATACCCTGTGCCTACTACTGCTATTTTCATTGATTAAAGAAAAATTTTATTTCGTTTATAATTTCAAATTGTTCAACTTCTGTCAATTCTGGACAAATTGGTAAGCTTAAAACTGTAGAACAGAGATTTTCAGATACGGATAGATCAATAAGCACAGAATAAGCTTTTTGTCTATGCAAAGGTAGGGGATAATAAATCATAGATGCTATATTTTTTGAATGCAGATACGCGGCAAGATTATCCCTGATAATACTATTTTCTAGTTTGATAGTGTATTGATGATAAGAGTGCGTTCCATTGGAATCTCTTTTAGGAAGTTTAATTGAACTTATTTTTGATAATTCTGATTGATAGCGTTCAGCCACCTTAACTCTACCATAAATACATGATTCTAAATGAGGTAATTTTGCCAGTAAGATTGCTGCTTGCATTGTATCTAAACGCGAATTCAAGCCAATAATTTCATGAGTGTATTTCTTGGACTGACCGTGATTTGATATTTTTCTTGCTCTTTCTGCCAATTTAGAATCGTTGGTAAATATTGCACCTCCATCGCCGAAGCAACCTAAATTTTTACTCGGAAAAAATGATGTTATACCAATATCACCTATACAACCTGATGCACCGTGGATGTTTTCCGAGCAATACCAACTACCCAAACTTTGAGCGGCGTCTTCAACAATTTTTAAATTATTTTCTTTTGCAATTTTTACAATTGCTTCCATATTGGCATTTTGGCCAAATAAATGAACTGGAGCTATTGCAACGGTTTTTTCAGTAATCTTTTCCTCTACCTTTTTTATATCAATGAGAAAGGTATCTTGGTTTACATCAACAAAAATTGGTTTTAGTCTTAATAATAATAATACTTCTGGCAAAGCTGCATAGGCAAAAGAAGGAACGATTACTTCTGAGCCTTCTTTTAAATTAAGTGCCATAAAGGCAATTTGAAGTGCATCGGTGCCATTACCGCAGGTAATTACATGGTTTACTCCTAGAAATTTAGCTAATTCATGCTCAAATTCTCGCACTTCGGGCCCTTGTATGAATTTTCCATGTTCTAAAACCGAATTTATTCTTGCATCAATCAGCTTTTTATACCGATTATAATGAGAAACCAAATTGACCATTTGAATTCCTTTCATAAACCCAAATTACATTATTAATCTTTGTCTGAAAGCTTCATATATGACAACACCAGTAGCCACACCAACATTCAATGAATCGATTGAACCTTCTGCCATTGGAATTTTTATTGTATAGTCGCACATTTTAGTTGCGTCTAAAGAAATTCCTTTCTCCTCATTACCCATTACCACAGCCAATGGACCAGAAAAATCTGTTTCGTAAAGTCCTTGAGCCGCTTTTTCAGTTGCCCCCACAATTGTTAATCCTGAATTTTTTAAATGCTTCAGTGAATGATGCATTGAATTTGTTCTACAAATTGGTATTTTCAGCAGGGCCCCTGCAGAGGTCTTTATTGAATCTGGGCCCACTGGTGCAGCGCCAGTTTCAGGAATTATTATTCCGTCCACTCCTGCACTCAATGCCGTTCTAGTAATAGCGCCAAAATTTCGAACATCAGTAATCCCATCTAACACTAAAATAAATGGATCTTTACCTTTGGAATAGGCTGCGTCAATAACATCTTCAATTCGAGCAAAATCAACGGATGAAAGCGAAATGACTATCCCTTGATGATTCCCTCTAACTAAGGAATTTAATTTACTAGAAGGAACTTGTCTCCAAATAATTCTTCTACTCTTTAGAAGTTGAATTATTTCAGCCAGTTGGCCGGTTTGAAAACCCTCTTGAATCCATACTTTATCAATAGTTTTTCCTGACTCCAGCGCTTCTATAACTGGATGGATTCCGTAAATTAATGACTGATTAGACTTCATAAAAACCCCCGCTTTCAGCGGGGTTTTTGTTATTGTAATTTAAGATCTAAAATATTCTGAACCTTGGGTTTATATTCGGTAACCCACTGCTTTTTTCCTTTTGACTCCAACAATTGAACGGCTCGTTGAATTAATTGTTTCGAGGTGTAAATTTCTCTTAGAACATAATCAGATGGCTCATCTAAACCTTTTCCACCTTGATAATAGAAATTAAAATATTTACGATTTTCTTCAAAACTCAGGTCAAATAATTCTTTAGCCTCCTTATCAGCTCCAAGACTTAAATAAAGATTAGCAAACTCAATTCTTAAATCTCTATTTAATGGAAGTACTTTCTCTGGAATCTCTGTTCTAACATGGTCAAGCACTTTTTTAGCTTTATTTTTGAACGCTTCAATACTATCCTTATTCATATCAAAATATTCACCAGCATTCGCATAGCCTGGCTCTGGAGAAGCATTTTGGCGAATGGCAGCCTCGTTCACACCCATTTGCACATTAATTTGATTAATTAAATCAATTTGGCGCACATAATGACTTGCTAAATCGTATGCAAATCTGTGAATATCCATAGGAACATAAGAAGCTTTATCATCTAAAAAGAAGTTTTCTTTCTCCTTCATTTGATAATATTTATAGGTATTTACCAAATTATTATAGAGCTTATCATAATTAGTTCTCATCGGAATTCTATTGCTTGAACCTCCTTTTATTGGAACTAACTTATAAACCAATCCCTCTAATTCAAGATAGTCGTTCATTCCTTTAAAATCAAAGCCAGAAACAGATGTAAAGTATATTGGCCTTTTCCAACCTTGCCTTGCCACCTGATTAACAAGATCATACATCAATAAATCGCCCTTGTCTAAGTAGGTTTGTCCCCCTAAACTTATAGCTATTGAATCCACAATTAAACTAGCATTTGAAGGATTTACAATGCCAGACTTTAACGCCTCTTCTTTATCTACTGGAATATAAATTTGTTTCCCTTTCCAAGAAATTCCATCTGTTAATCCACCTTGCTTTTCTTTAAGCGCTAACATCCCCTTAATTATCTCTCCCGCATTTTGTGGCGGATAATTTGTAGTATCAATCATGATACCATAATCAAAACTACCCGTTTGAAGATCTTTTTTAGTTAGCGTCAATGGCAAAGGTGTAGATTTATTAACCGTATCTAATAATACTGAACTATACCATTCTGTTGGTAATAAGGATTGATTAATAATTCTAACATCCGTACGAATTCCCTCAACATTTTGAGCATACCACAACGGGTATGTATCATTATCACCATTACAGAATAAAATCGCATTTGGCTCTAAATTTTCTAAGAAATTTTTAGCCATATCTATTCCAATATATCTACCAGAACGGTCGTGATCATCCCAATTCTCTGCAGCCATATTTACCGGAACTAAAAGAATTGAAAGCCCGATGGAAATTATCGCCGCACTTTTACCAGCATATTTCTTTAACCATTTCGCAACTGACAACACGCCTAACCCAACCCAAATACAGAATATTTGGAAGGAGCCGACCACCGCATAATCTCGCTCACGAGGCTCGTATGGTGGCTGATTGGTATAAACAATAATCAGTATTCCTGTGAAGATGAACATGGTCATGATTAACCAAAAATCTTTTTTCTTTTTACCGTATTGGAATACTAAACCAAGTAAACCCAAAATTAATGGCAAGAAATAGTATGCATTTCTTGCTTTCTGATTATTGTAGAAATCAGGTAGCTCCTCAACATCACCAATAATCCAATTATCAATAAATGGAATTCCGCTATACCAGTTTCCATCCAATTGAGTATTTCCCGAAGTTGCTTGCTGATCGTTGAACCTTCCAACAAAATTCCACATGAAATACCTCAAATACATATATCTAATCTGATAGTTAACGAAGAACCTCATGTTATTCGAAAAAGATGGTATTTGATAATTCAACAATTGTAATTGATACCTCTCTTGTTGACTTAAGGGTTGTTGACGGGCTTTAGAATTTAAACGATCAATTTCTGCCTGTACATCATCCATTCCACCATACAAACGATATCCTCGAGCATCATTTGGCTTACCACTTCGACCCATTCTTGGGAATAATGTATTGTAATCATCGGGAACTCCATTACCATCAATGTCTACTGCCTCAAAGGTTGGCTCAATTATATCTCCACCCTTTTCGTATTTCTCGTCAGATTTAAAATATCTAGTTCCTTTTTTATTATATCCAGTTTGAGGTGCATTAAAATATGGACCATATGCCAAGGGGCGATCTCCATACTGCTCACGAGTGATATATCCATAAAATTTATATGGATCTTCTGGGTTATTCATATCAATCGCTGTATTAGCCATTGAACGAATAATTACCATTGCATATGACGAATAACCAAATATGATAAATCCAGCAGATAAAATTATCACATTGAGATTATGCATTTGCCTTTTGTGCGTATAGTGTACAAGATAAATTACTAAGGCAAATACTAATGCAACTGCTGTAATTGCACCAGAATAAAACGGCATTCCCATACCGTTAACAAATGCTCTATCCAAATTTGCAATCAACCAAGGAATTCCAGGATAAATAAACTTCATTACAACCGCTAATGCTACAGCAGCAGCTCCAAGCGCCATGATAACTCCATTTCTGGTAGGGGTATATTTCTTAAAATAATAAGCCAAGCAAACAGTTGGAATCACAAGTAAGTTCAACATGTGTGTTCCTAAAGCCAATCCGATCATGAAAGCAATAAATACAATCCAACGATCTGTATATTTATTGTCATCCATTTTATACCATTTCAATACAGCCCAGAAAGTTAATGAAGTGAAAAAGGAACTCATTGCATATACCTCAGCTTCCACTGCACTGAACCAGAATGTATCAACAAAGGTGTTTGTTAATGCTGCAATTATACCTGCTCCATAGATAAGTATATTTCTTGAATCGTTATCCTCCTCAACTAATTTATCCGCGAAGTATGTTGTAATCCAATAAGTAAACATTACAGCTCCCGCAGATGAAACTGCAGATAACATATTAATCCAAAATCCTACAGAAGCGGGATCAGTCGCCAATAATGAGAATAACCTACCCACCATCAAGAAAAATGGTGCTCCAGGAGGGTGAACAACTTGAAGTTTATAAGCTGCCGAAGCGAATTCTCCGCAATCCCACAAGCTCACCGACGGCTCCAATGTTAAAGTATAAACCACAAGGGCAACCAAAAACATCAGCCATCCAATAATTACATTTAGTTTTGAAAAGGAACGCATGTTTTAATTTCTTTTTTTATTATGAAGGGCGAAAATACGCGATAGATTAACCAATTGAAAATGAAATTTTACCAATTGCTGTTTGAATGCGATTTATTATGTAATCTCTTCCAATTAAAGCAATCATATCCCAGATCGGAGCCCCAACGCCTTGTCCAGATACAACAACTCTCAAGGGTTGGAGTAATGAACCCGGTTTCTCTCCATGGTATTCACAAGCTTCTTTGAAGGAATTTTCATATTCCTCGGGAGATGCTGCTTCAGATAAGGTTTCGAATTTCTTTGCAATATCGCCCAATATTTGGTTGGTATTTTCTTTCCACTTCTTTTGAATTACTGTTTGATCATACTCGGTAGGATCTTTAAAAAAGTATTGTCCCTGTAATACAATATCCTTGGCAAATTGTACCTTCTCTCTCATCAATACAACTACCGATTCAATATACTCTTGACAAGCATCAAAACCATTTTCTTCAACAATCGATTCGATCATCTTATATACCTCGGAAGGGCTCTTTTTTTGAAGATATTGTTGATTAAACCAATATGCCTTTTGTACATCAAATTTAGCCCCACTTTTACTTACTCGCTCTAGTGAAAATGCATCTATAAGCTCATCTATTGTAAACAATTCTCGATTGTCAGATGGGTGCCAACCTAACATTGCCAACATGTTTGCCACCGCTTCAGGGAAATATCCTGACTCACGATACCCTGAGCTTTTATCTCCAGTTTTAGGATCAATCCAATCCATTGGAAATACAGGAAAACCTAACCTATCGCCATCCCGTTTACTTAATTTACCATTTCCTTCTGGCTTCAACAACAATGGTAAGTGTGCGAATTCGGGCATTGCATCTTCCCAACCGAGAAATTTGTATAACATTACATGTAAAGGTGCGCTTGGTAGCCATTCTTCTCCACGTATAACATGAGAAATTCCCATTAGATAATCATCTACAACGTTGGCCAAGTGATAAGTAGGCATTCCATCTGCTTTCAATAGTACTTTATCATCCATTTGACCTGTGCTTACAACTACCCAACCTCGAACAATATCATGAAATCTTACTTCTTCTTTTCTCGGGAGTTTTATTCGAATAACATAGTCATCCCCGTTATCAAGTCGTGATTTTACTTCATCTGCAGACAGTGTTAATGAATTTTTCATGGACATTCTGCTCACAGAGTCGTATGCCGGTTGCATTTTACTTGCCTCCAATCTTTTCCTCATTTCATCCAACTCTTCAGAAGTATCAAAAGCATAATATGCTAAACCTGCTTCAATAAGTTGTTCTGCATATTGCCTGTACATGGGTTTACGCTCACTTTGACGATACGGGGAATGCGGTCCGCCTTGGTCTGGCCCTTCATGAATTTCCATTCCTAACCAAGAAAGACTTTCTTTAATATATTTTTCTGCACCCTCAACAAACCTTGTTTGATCAGTATCCTCCAAGCGAAGGATCATAGTACCATTATTTTTCTTTGCAAACAAATAGTTGTATAATGCTGTCCGAACACCCCCAATATGCAATGGGCCAGTGGGACTAGGTGCAAATCTGACTCTTACTGGTCTTGACATTTTTTATAATGATTCTTTAACAATTTGAGAAATTAATTTGCCATCTGCTTTACCCCCTAATGCCTTCATTGCTTCTGGCATTACCTTGCCCATCGCTGCAGGCCCTGAAATACCTAGATCACTGACAATATTTTTTATGATAGCACGAATTTCTTCCTCACCCATTTGTGCTGGTAAATATTGTTCAATAAACTTTAATTCAGATTTCTCGGTATTTGCCAAATCCTCACGACCTTGCTGTTCGTAAATTTCAATTGAGTCTTTTCTTTGCTTTGCTAATTTTTGAAGGGCTTTGATGTAACTATCTTCTGTTATAGTGCTTGCGCCCTCTGCTGTTTGTAATAATAAAAATGCACTTTTAATACCTCTAAGTGCCCTTAAACGATCGCTATCTTTAGCTTTCATCGCCTCTTTTATACCCTCATTGATTTTATCTGCCAATGTCATGAGTGCAAAGATACAACGAACTTTTGAGGCAAAAAGCCTCAAATCAATAGTTTAATGTGTTAAATACAGCGATAAAACACTAACAAAGTCCTCTTTTTGAATCGATTCATTAACTAAATCTTCCAGTGAGCGGCTTTCTAAGTTTTCCTTGGCCTTTGTAATTTGATCATTCGAGGGCCATTCTAACAGCGAAGAAATTTTACCAATTATATTAGCTGAAACCAACATACTTTCTTTTAAAGACTTGGGCAAAGCGTCATATCCAATAGTTGCCTGCATGGGTTGTTTTAACTCAAATAAAGAGGGTGAGTTTGATCGAGAATACCAACTACCACCCAAACGACCCACAAGGTCTATCTTATTTTGATCTATCTTACCTTCTTCATTTAAAATAGCCTCTTCAATGTGCAATTTTTCTACCTGACAAATCACAATGTTTCCAGCACCTCCGCCGGTACCCATTTCTTTAACTTCAAGAACCTTACATTCAATTTGAACTGGTGATTCCTTAACTCTAAATGGTTTAACTATATCTGAATCAAGTGCAGTAAACCCAGCTTTATCAAATTCACTTATTCCTTTATCCCATGGAGCGGCTGCCACATTCATCTTCTCAACCATCTCAAAATTCACCATGTTAATAACCACTTCTGGAACCTGTTTTACATTAAGCAAAGTGTCTTTTGGCAGACCAGTGCGTCCGCTATTATTTGGTGCAAATATTAAAATTGGAGGATTTGCGCTAAACACATTAAAAAAGCTAAATGGAGCTAAATTCGGGATCCCTTGGGAATCGATTGTACTTGCAAAACATATTGGACGTGGTGCTACACTTCCTATTAAAAATTGATGTAATTGTGGAATTGGAATTTCACCTGGAATAATTGTCTTCATCTTAATTACTATTTTAATGTATGTCCCATTTTTATCTTTTTAGTATCTAAATACTTGGCATTGTGTGGATTTGCTGGAACTTGTAGCGGAACATTATCTACTATTTCTAATCCATACCCAATCAAACCCGTTCTCTTTCTAGGATTATTACTCATTAACCTCATCTTCCCAACACCTAGATCTCTTAAAATTTGAGCACCTATTCCGTAATCTCTTTCATCCATATTAAAGCCAAGTTTTATATTGGCTTCCACCGTATCTAAGCCTTGTTCTTGTAATTTGTAGGCTCGCAATTTATTTAACAATCCTATTCCTCGACCCTCTTGATTCATATAGACAATAACGCCTCTTCCTTCTTCTTCAATAAGTTCCATAGCCCTCTTTAATTGCTCCCCACAGTCACATCTACAACTTCCAAAAATATCTCCAGTTAAACAACTAGAATGCACTCTTACTAAAATTTCTTCATCCTCATTCCAAGTACCTTTAATTAATGCAAGGTGTTCTTGATGAGTATCCTTTTGCTTGTAAGCCACAAGATCAAATTCGCCAACTTGGGTAGGCATCTGAACAGAAATTTCACGTTGAATTAAACTCTCATTTTTAATTCTATATTCTATTAACTGTTCTATACTAATAATTTTAAGATCAAACTTTTTTGAAACTTCAATTAGATCAGGTAAACGTGCCATAGTACCATCCTCATTGAGAATTTCAACAATACATCCGGCGGGTTCAAATCCTGCCATACGAGATAAATCAATTGCAGCTTCTGTATGTCCCGCTCTACGCAATACACCTTCAGATTTAGCCTTTAGCGGGAAAATATGTCCTGGTCTTCCCAACTCATTTTTATCAATACTATCATCTGTAAGTGCTAAAATTGTTTTTGACCTATCATGAGCAGAAATTCCTGTGGTACAACCATGTCCGAGAAGATCTACAGAAACGGTAAAGGCAGTTTCGTGTGTAGCCGTATTTTTACCCACCATCATTTCCAGTCCCAAAGAATCACATCTTTCCTCTGTTAATGGAACACATATCAGCCCTCTACCCTCCTTAGCCATGAAATTGACTAATTCAGGAGTCATATTTCGTGCAGCGGTTAAAAAATCACCTTCATTTTCTCGATCCTCATCATCAACTACAATCACAACTTTTCCCTCTTTTATATCTTGGATTGCTTCTTCAATTGTATTTAATGTAAAAGACTCATTACTCATAGTACAAAGGTACAATGCCTTTAATCCAAATATTAAAGATTATTTATTATTTCGTTTCAAACTAGCATTCTATCGGATAAACATTATGCATATTTGCAATTAATCATGGATCGCAGAGAAGTTATTGATAAAATCAAAATCAGATTTGATTCATTAAAAAATGAACTTAAAAATGAAATACACGATTTACAATTGTCATTACAACAAGAAACAAAAAGCAGCATGGGGGATAAATATGAAACTCAACGAGAAATGATACAACAAGAAATCACTAGAACTCAGGAACAACTTGCAAATCTTGAAAATCAGATTTTTGTGTCAGAACTCAATCCAAATTATCAATACATACAAAATGGCAACATCGTAAACCTTGTTTTTAATAAACTTAATATTTCAATTTTTATAGGTGTTTCAATTGGGGATTTAAAGATTGAAAATAAAGTAACCATAAAAACGGTCTCTCCTAGTTCTCCGTTGGGCAAGCTTTTAGTTGGAAAACAAAAAGGTGATAAAATTATCTTGAATAACAATCTATATTTTATTCAAGATTGTTATTGATATTGAAAAATCATGAATCCTACAATTTCTGAAATAAGCAACCTTCAATCCACATTCGTTCAAGAAGGCAGCTTTAGTATTAAAGAGCGTAAAACTATTCTGAAACATCTAAAAAATGTGATTAAGAATAACGAATCTGCCATTTTACAAGCGTTAAATCAAGATCTAGGAAAATCAGAATTTGAAGCATTTTCTTCAGAAATTGGATTTCTTTATCAGGAAATTAATCTTACACTCAAAAATCTCTCGCACTGGGCCGCTGATAAACGAATTATTAGTTCAATTTCATTATTTCCCTCTCGGGCAAAAATTCAATATGTTCCATTTGGTAAGGCATTAATAATTGCCCCTTGGAATTATCCTTTCCAGTTAACTATTGCACCTATGATTGCCGCTTTAGCAGCAGGCAATAGTGTTTTGCTTAAACCTTCTGAACTTACTCCAAACATCGCCAACCTTATTGAAAAGTTGATTCATGAAAATTTCGATCCTAAAATAGCAAGGGTTGTATTGGGCGATGGTAAAGTCGTTATTCCTCAAGTTTTTAACGATTTTGAGCCGAACATTGTATTTTTCACAGGTAGCACTCAAGTAGGAAAAATCATAGCAAAACAAGCTGCAGAAAGCCTAGTTCCTAGTATTTTAGAACTCGGAGGTAAAAGTCCCTGTATTTTAGATAAAACGGCATCCTTAGAAGTATCTGTAAAAAGAATTGTATTTGGAAAATGCCTTAATGCCGGTCAAACTTGTGTCGCTCCAGATTACTTTATTGTGCATGAAAAGATAAAAGATGATTTTATCTTAATGTACAAGGAAGTAGTTCGTGACTTTTATGGAGCTGATGGTGGTATAAACAACCCAAATTATACCCGTATAATTAATGAAAATCATTTTAATCGTTTAATTAACTTATTGGATAAAACGGAAATTCTATATGGTGGAAATTACTCAAAAGAAAAATTGAAAATAGAGCCTACATTGGTTTCGGCCGAATTAGATTCGCCCATAATGAAAGAAGAAATTTTTGGGCCAATTGCACCTGTGTTCACATTTATTAATGAGGAAGATATTTTCCCAATTATTGCAAAAAATTCGAATCCTTTAAGTCTTTATTTATTTGCAAATGATACAAAACTAGAGAATTCTATTCTCCAAAAAATCTCTTTTGGTGGAGGGTCTATTAATAATACGCTAATGCACATTGTTGAACCTGAACTTCCTTTTGGTGGAATTGGTAATTCGGGTTATGGCGCCTACCATGGGGAATATGGATTCCAAGCTTTTTCACATAAAAGAAGCATTGTAAAAACAGGAAACTGGTTCGATTTAAAGCAAAAATATCCACCCCATTCTAAAGGCGCTTTAAAACTAATAAAGTGGTTATTGAACTAAATTAATAGCTCAACAAATACGACATTTTTTCAAATACTTTATCGGCATTAGGTAGCATCACGCTTTCCATCCCCATGTTTAACGGCACAGCGGGAATATCTTCGCTCCCTATGGTTTGCACAGGAGCATCAAGGTCTTGGAAACAATCTCTAGCCACTCTGCCCGCTAATGATTCTGCAAAACTATTGGTTATTGTTTCCTCAGTAATAATTAGAAGTTTACCATGCTTTTTTATCAACTCGTATACTCCTTCTTTGTCATATGGTGCTAAAGTACGTAGGTCAAAAATCTCTACTTTTCCTTCTAGTTTTTTGGCCGCGTCAAGAGCCCAATAGACTCCCATTCCATATGTTACAACGCCAATAGTTTCTCCCTTTTCAAAATATTCTTCAGAGCAATTTATTACTGTTCTACCCTTACCAAAAGGTATCACATAATCTTCTGAAGGTTCAGGCGTTTTGGCTAATTCGGTTCCAGGAACTTTACTCCAATACAATCCTTTGTGTTCAAACATTATCACAGGATTTGGATCATAAAAAGCTGATTTCATTAAACCTTTCATATCAGCTGCAGTGCTCGGGTAAGCAATCTTAATTCCCTTAATGGGTAGTATACTGCTTTCTACTGTTCCAGAATGATATGGTCCACCGCCACCATAAGCACCTGTTGGAACACGAATAATACTTGAAACAGGGTATTTACCCATTGATAAATAGGAGCTCTTAGATAATTCAGTAACTAATTGGTTTATCCCTGGCCATATATAATCTGCAAATTGAATTTCAACTATTGGTTTTAATCCAACAGCGCTCATTCCTGCAGTACTACCAACTATGTATGCTTCTTGGATTGGCGTATTAAAAACTCTATTCTCTCCATACTTCTCTGCTAAAGTGGCAGCTTCACGAAATACTCCTCCAAGCCTGTGTCCCACATCTTGTCCATAAAGTAAAGCTTCTGGATGGGATTTTAATATTTCATCTACAGCAAATAATGCTGCATCTACCATTACAACTGGTTCACGATCCGCAGGTGAGCGCTCACCTTTTTCTTCGGTGATCTCAGTAGGTGCTTCAATATGGTCCCATAAAGTTTCAGGCTTTGGCTCTTCAGCAGCGACAGCTTTTTCAAAAGCTACTTTCACTGCTTTTTGAGCTTCTGCAGTTATTGCATCGAGGCTCAAATCAGTCTCGGCTAAACTTAACAGTAAATTATATAATCTTGGAAGAGGATCAATTCTTTCATGCTTTTCTAAATCATCGCGATACCATTCACTTCTAACACCACTAGTATGGTGTCCTAATAATGGTACTTTCACATGGACTAATAATGGTTCTCTTTTTTCTCTAACGGTTTCAATGGCCCGTTTCATCTCATCGTGACACTGAACAAAATCAGAACCATTGATTCTAATTCTCCTGAGACCTTTAAAACCTAATCCATATTCAAAGGCATCCATGGCCCTCATTTCATCAACAGATGCTGAAATTCCCCAATCGTTATCTTGAATTAAATAAATAATTGGAAGTTTTTTTAAAACAGCCATTTGCATTGCTTCCGCAACCTCACCTTCGGTCACAGAACCATCTCCTAATGAACAAACAACTACCGGCTTTTCTGCACCCTTTAATAAATCATGATTTTCTTTAAACTTGATGCCATGCGCAGCGCCTGTAGCAGGAATTGCCTGCATACCCGTTGCAGAGCTTTGATGAGGCATTTTAGGCATTTTAGGGCGATCAAGAGAGGGATGTGAATAGTAGGTCCTACCACCGGAAAATGGATCTTCAGCTTTTGCAAGTAATTGCAACATCAACTCATAAGGCTCCATCCCCATTGCAAGAAGCATACTTTCATCACGGTAATAAGGATATACATAGTCTATTGGTTTAAGGTGCATTCCAGTAGCAATTTGAATTGCTTCATGACCCTTTGAAGTACTATGCACATATTTTGTAATGCTACGATTTTCGTCGTAGATTTTTGCCATTGCTCTCGCCGTTTGCATCAAACGCCAAGCCTCCAATAAAACCTTTTTCTCTACCATTTAGGACTGCAATTTTACAAAATAATCAACCAATAGTGCCGAAAACAGACTAAAACTGTTCATTTATTAACATTAAATGAATTACTCACTATCTTCTTGTAAAAACATTTAATCATTATATTGCATGCTGCTAGAATTTATGAGAAAAATATTACTCTTATTTTTATGGGTTCTCACCTATGCCACTGTTCTTGCTCAAGTACCATTATTAGAAGGCTACGTTAAATCTCAAACAGGGAAAAAACCAATACCAAATGTTGCCATCGTTAATCGTTTCTCCAATACAATAGCAATTACCGATGAAAATGGAAAATTTGAAATTGAAAGATCCTCTATTGCACGTGAAATAATGTATTTAAAAATTGGAGATATATCTCAAATTATTAAATATGAGGAAGATGCTGACCCATGGATAATTTACATCCCTTATGAGATTGAAAACGCGAAAGCAGAAAATCCTAAAGAAATAGATAGAATTGAGACTGTTACCATCAAACAAAACAGATTAAAGGAGAAGTTAAAAGAATCTCCTCTGACTATTGAAAGCATGTCTGCTCAAAGCATAAAAGCAACTCCAGCATCTGATTTTTATGAGGCGCTTGGACATTTAAAAGGAGTGGATGTAACAGCTGCATCTCTTGGTTTTAGGATTGTAAATACGCGCGGTTTTAATTCAACCTCACCTGTAAGAACATTACAAATTATTGATGGCGTAGATAATCAAAGTCCAGGCCTCAACTTTTCTTTGGGTAACTTTCTAGGTGCATCAGAACTTGATGTCGCCAATCAAGAAATAATTGTTGGTGCTAGCAGTGCATTTTATGGTCCAGGAGCATTTAATGGGGTAATTAGCTTAACCACCAAAAATTTATGGAAAACACCCGGTTTTAGTTATAAATTCAAAGTAGGTGAAAGACAATTAATAGAGAATTCTCTTCGATACGCAAAGGTTTTTCAAAATAATAATAAAGAAGATATTTTCGGTTTTAAGTTGAACTTCTTTTACCTAAAAGCATATGATTGGGTTGCAGATAACGCCGATCCTATATACGGCAGCGCGGTAAAACGAGATAATCCTGGAGGATATGATGCTGTTAATAAATACGGTGATGAAATATTGAGACCAGGAGAATACGATCAAACCTCCCTTACTGGCATGTACCAGACCCCAGGTTTAAATCGATATTATCGAGATGGTTATTGGGAAAGTGATATAGTAGACTACAATACCTACAATTTAAAAACATCTGCAACTTTAGCTTTTAAACCATTTAAAGACAAATCAACAGAGTTTATTTATCAGTCTAATTTTGGAATGGGTACAACTGTTTATCAAGGAGATAATCGCTACAGTTTAAATGATATCCGATTTTTTCAAAATAGACTAGAATTCAAGCACAAAAATGGATTCTTCAGAGTTTACTCAACCCATGAAGACGCTGGAAATACCTACGATGCCGTGTTTACTGCATTGATTATGCAAGAGCTTACGAAACCTTCAGATTTATGGGGTGGAGACTACTATAATTATTATTATTCTAAAATTGCCAATAGAGTGAAGTCTCTACCAGGTTATGATGCCAACTTTTTCCCTGCCGATGATACAGCGTATTTCAGAAAAATGGTAAATGATGTTTTGGTAAACAATAAGGACCTATTAAGGCAATGGCACCAGGAAGCTAGGGATAAAGCAAATAGTTCAAATGATTACCGTGGATTTCCTCATTCATTTGGTGAAACATATAATAGATTGGTTCCAGGAACAACTCGTTTTGATTCATTAAAAAATTCGGTTACCGGTCGTAAGAGTTTTGGAGAGGGAGGAAGTGGCTTTTATGATAAAAGTGCTCTATATAATATACAATTTGAACATCATTTTCATTGGAAGGCATCCCAACAATTGATTATAGGAGGTAGTGGCAGACTATATACTCCAAACAGCGCAGGAACAATATTTTCCGATACCAATGGTAGAGTAATTCAGAACTACGAAGGTGGAGCATATGTTGGTTATGAGAAACGTTGGGATATGAATAGATGGAAACTAAATGCGACCTTCAGAACTGATAAAAATGTCAATTTCCCCGCAATTGTTTCTCCCGCCTTATCATTGGTTTACACACCAGATAGAACTACTTTCTACAGATTATCAATAAACCGAGGTGTAAGAAATCCTACATTAGCAGACCAATATCTATATTATAATGTTGGCCGAGCAATTTTATTAGGAAATTTAAATGGTTATAAAAATTTAGTAACTTTAGAATCTTTAAATGACTATTTTCTAGTCGCTAATCCATCGTTAAATTTATTAAAATATTTTGATGTAAACCCAGTTGTTCCGGAAAAAGTTCAAAGTATAGAATTGGGATATAAATCATTTTTAATCGATAATAAATTGAATGTTGACGCCAGTGGATATTTCAGTCAGTATGAGGATTTCATTGGCTATACTATTGGGTTTGACCCCTACATAGAGCCTACCATTAAAAAAATTATTGGGGGTCAAGTTTATCGAATAGCAACCAATGCCAAAAGTACAGTATTAACTAATGGTTTTTCCGTTGGTTTAAATTATTTTGCCGGCGACTATTATACTTTTGGATTTAATTACAGTTATAATAAACTGTTTAAACAAGATAAAGATGATCCTATTATTCCAGCCTTTAATACCCCTCCGAATAAATTTAATATAAGTTTTTCCGCAAATGACTTTCCCATCAAAAACACTAAACATTGGTCTTTCAATATTAATTACAAATGGGTCCAAGGATTTCTTTTTGAAGGATCTCCCCAATTTACAGGAGAAATCAACTCATATTATTTGTTAGATATGATGCTAGCGAAGGAAATTTCTAAATATAATATGCAGCTGAAATTAGGCGCTTCAAACCTTACCAACAATATGGTAATGCAAGTTTATGGTGGACCTAGAATTGGTCGAATGGCATATTTTAGTTTACTATTTGACCTTAATGATATATAGAATAAATTATTAATTTATCAATGCAATTACCTAATTTCGAATACAATACAACAAATTAAATCAAACCAAATATGAAAAAAACTTTACTATTTTTAGGTCTGTCAGTGTTTTTGGGAGGAATTATTAATGCCCAAACTCGCTATGTAGACAACATCTTCACTGATTTAGATATTTATGTGGAGAAAGATGTTAAGTATGCAGAAAACTACACTGTGTTATTCGGAGATGCTGACACAACAACTCCTGGTTTTCAGCCCGTTCTTCAAAACTTATTGATGGACATTTATGTTGGAAGCAGCGATACAGTTTCAACGAAGCCATTAATAATTTTAATGCATTCAGGAAGTTTTCTTCCTCGTTACATAAACAATACACCTACTGGATATAAAGATGATAGCTCTATGGTAGCAATGTGCATGGAGTTTGCTAAAAAAGGATACACAGTAGCATCCATGAGTTATAGAATGGGTTGGGATCCAAGATCATTAGATGAAACTGTTCGTAGAAGTACTATTATCAATGCTGCATACAAAGGCGTACAAGACGTTAGTGCTTGTATCCGTTGGTTTAAGGATGAATATCTATTTGGTAACCTCTATGGTATCGACACTACAATGATAGTAGTTGGTGGACAAGGAACGGGTAGCTACATGTCTGCTGCGTTTGCTAGTTTGGATGACCAAGCAGAGATTAAAATTAATAAATTTCGTGATCCTACAACCGGTGATCCAATGGTTAACGATGCAGTTTGGGGAGATCGTCATGGTTATGGTGGATTTCCAGGTTACAACGTAGAAAATAACACCGGACACACTACAGAAGCAGCTTTGGCTTTTGGTATTGGCGGTGCTTTGGGAGATACTAGTTGGATGGATGCAGGGGAAATTCCGTTCATTTGGGCACATTCTGTTTATGATCCTTTTGCCCCTTACACTACTGGTATGGTAAATGTGCCCGGTACTACTTTACAAGTAGTTGAGGTTTCTGGAGGTTATGATATCATGAAACGCTGTGAATCATTAGGTAATACCGCTCCATACAAAGGAAAAATCATGGACGCCTACACAACAGAAATTAATAAAGTCAATGATGGTATAGATGGATTATACCCATTTGTTGGTGTGCAAAATGCATCTGGGCCATATGAATGGTATGATACAATGGCTATCAAGCAATTGCCATCACCTCCATATGATGTTAACACAATTTTAGGTGGTATTAAAGCTTCAAATCCTTTACATAGTAAAATGAGAGCAATGAAATTTATTGATACCATCACAAACTACTTTGCGCCAAGAATAGCTATTTCTTTAGGATTAATTGAAACGATGGGTATTTCTAAGGAAAATTTAGCAAGCAACGTAACGGTGGCTCCTAACCCTGCCACTAATCAACTTATCATTCACAACAACTGGGAAAATAACGACTTAACTAAAGTTGTTATTCGTAATATGAATGGTCAACAGGTATTAGACCTTGACGTGCAAGGTGCTCACAATGTTTATCAAATAAACTTAACTCCAGGCATATACATGGTAGGAATGGAATTCCAAAATGGAATTGGTTCTACCAAACTCATCGTGAAATAATTTATTTTACATACATCATTTAAGTAAAAGGGCCCGAGCGGCCCTTTTCTTTTGGTATAAAAAGTGGTATTTTTGCACTTCCAAAAATCGTTAGTCATTTCATGTACAAAACATTAGCGCAGATGAATTGGCCCGAAATTGAAAAAGAAATTCTTCAATTTTGGGAGGAAAAAGGAATCTTCCAAAAAAGTATTAATGGTCGGTCTGCAAATCGCTCATTTACCTTCTTTGAAGGTCCTCCTTCAGCTAATGGAATGCCCGGTATACATCACGTAATGGCACGCGCAATGAAGGACATATTCTGTCGATACAAAACCCAACAAGGTTATAAAGTAGAGCGAAAAGGAGGATGGGATACTCATGGATTACCAATTGAACTTCAGGTTGAAAAAAGATTAGGAATTCGAAAAGACGATATTGGAACTAAAATTTCTGTTGCTGATTACAATAAAGAATGTAGAACAGATGTCCTTAAGTTTAAGGATACTTGGGATGATTTAACTAAAAGAATTGGTTACTGGGTTGATCTAGATAACCCTTATGTAACCTACGAAAATGAATATATAGAAACCCTGTGGTCTTTATTAAAAAAGCTCTACGATAAAGGGTTTTTGTATAAAGGATATACCATTCAGCCTTATTCACCTGCTGCCGGCACGGGATTAAGTTCACATGAGTTAAACCAACCTGGTACTTACCAAAATGTTAAAGACACTACGGTTGTAGCCCAGTTTAAAAAAGTAGGAACAGAAAATGAATATTTCATTGCTTGGACAACCACACCCTGGACTTTACCAAGTAATACAGCATTAGCAGTTGGAGCAAGAATTCAATATGTGGATGTTGAAACCTTTAATCCTTACACTGGAGATAAAATTATCGTGACATTAGCGAAGGATTTAATTCATAAATTCTTCAACGCTGAAAATGAAAATATATCATTTGATGAATATGAACCTGGAAGTAAACAACTTCCTTGGAAAATCATTAAAACCATCATCGGAAAAGACATAGAAGGCACTAAATACGAACAACTTTTGCCTTATACCCAACCTACAGATGGTGATGCATTTCGAGTTGTAATCGGCGATTTTGTTAGTACTGAAGATGGTACTGGTATTGTACATTTAGCACCAAGTTTTGGAGCAGATGACTTTAGAACCTGCAAGCAAAATGGAATTGGTAGTTTAACCCTTGTTAATAAAGAAGGAAAATTTGTAGAGGAGGTAATTGATTTTGCAGGTGAATTCGTTAAGGAAGCATATCTATCTGAAGACGAAAAAAATACAGAAATTGAAATTCAAGGACGTGATAAATACCTAAGCGTTGACGAGAGAATTGCCATTAAACTAAAAACTGAAAATAAAGCATTTAAAGTTGAACGTTATGAGCACACTTATCCGCATTGTTGGAGAACAGATAAACCAATACTTTACTATCCATTAGAAAGTTGGTTCATCAAAACTACGGCTGTTAAAGATCGTTTGGTAGAGCTAAATAAAACCATAAATTGGAAACCCAAAAGTACAGGTGAAGGTAGATTTGGAAACTGGTTGGAGAATCTTGTAGATTGGAATCTAAGTAGATCTAGATATTGGGGAACACCCTTGCCTATTTGGCGCACAGAAGACCAAGAAGAGGAAATTTGTATCGGAAGTATAAACCAATTAGTTGAGGAAATTGAAAATGCAAACCAATCATTAGGCTTAAATCAAACTGTAGATAAAGACTCCTTCGATTTACATCGTCCTTTTGTAGATGATATTACGTTGGTTAGCCCTTCAGGTAAACCAATGAAAAGAGAAACTGACCTAATAGATGTTTGGTTTGATAGTGGTGCAATGCCTTATGCACAATGGCACTGGCCATTTGAAAATGATGATATTTTCAATTCTAACTTCCCTGCTGACTTTATAGCAGAAGGAGTGGATCAAACTAGAGGCTGGTTCTTCACACTTCATGCGCTGGGTGTTATGCTTTTTGATAGTGTAGCATTTAAAAATGTAATTGCCAATGGTCTAGTACTAGATAAAAACGGCAATAAAATGAGTAAACGACTTGGCAATGCAATTGATCCGTTTACCACAGTTGATAAATTTGGAGCAGATGCCGTTCGTTGGTATATGTCAACTAATTCACAACCTTGGGATAATTTAAAATTCGACTTAGATGGCGTGCAAGAGTCGCAAAGAAAATTCTTAGGTACCCTTTATAATACTTATGGATTCTTTGCAATCTATGCCAATATTGATAATTATCAGTTTGACTCGAATAGAACAATTAATAAAGAAAATCGAAGTGAGTTAGATAGATGGATTATGAGTAAGTTAAACTCATTAGTAAGTGAGGTAACCAATTCATTGAATGACTATGATCCAACAAAAGGATCAAGATTGATAGAAGAATTTGTTGGTGAAGAACTCAGTAACTGGTTTGTTCGTTTGTCAAGAAGAGTCTTTTGGAAAGGTGAATTAAACGAAGATAAACTCGCTGCTTATGATACTCTATTTACTTGCTTAAATACCCTCTCTAAAATTATTGCTCCGGTTGTACCCTTCTTCTCAGATTGGTTATTCCGCGCTTTAAACAATTATAAAATTCATCAAGGCAGTGAAGTAGAATCTGTTCATTTAACAGACTGGCCTGAAGTTGATAGAAGTTGGATTGATACCGATCTAGAATCGAAAATGGCAAGGGCGCAACTTGTAAGTAGTCTCGTATTATCACTTCGTAAAAAAGAGAAAATTAAGGTACGTCAACCATTACAAAAAATATTAATTCCCATCTTAAATCCCAAAATGGAAGAAGAATTAAATGCCGTAAAACATATTATTCTTTCTGAGGTAAATGTTAAAGAAATTGAATTCCTTTCAGCAGACAATCAACTTTTAGTTAAAAAAGTTAAACCCAACTTTAAGGTACTTGGTAAAAAACTTGGTCCTAAAATGAAGGTGGTTGGAAATGCAATTCAATTGTTAAACAAAGAACAGATTCAAATTCTTGAATCTGAAGGGAAAATTGAAATAAATGTAAATGGTGAAATCCAAGAAATTCTCATTAGCGAAATTGAATTATCTACACAAGATATGCCAGGATGGTTAGTTAGTAGTGAAGGTGATACGACCGTTGCTCTTGATATTAATATTACTGATGAGTTAAAACAAGAGGGTATTGCACGTGAAATGGTAAATAGAATTCAAAACCTCAGAAAAGAACTTGGATTTGAAGTTACAGACCATATAGAAATTGAATATTCTGGTGATTCAGAGCTTCAAGAAAGTGCATTTAATTTTTCGCAATATATTGCCTCTGAAGTACTTGCGTCAAGTATTTCGTTTAACGATTCAGTAACAGAACTTCAAACAGAAGTATACGAAAAACCCCTATTTTTGAAAATTATAAAAAGTTAAATCTAAAACTTAAAGTCTATGGAAAGAGAAAAAACCCGTTACACCGATGCTGAATTAGAAGAGTTCAGAGCCATAATTATGAAGAAATTGGACTCGGCAAAATCTGAGTTTAGAACTTTACAGGGTCAATTAAAAGATGGTGATGGAAGTGGTACAGATTCTTCAAATAACAATTACCTTACTTTAGATGATGGTGCGGATACCTTAGAGAAAGAAAGTTTAAACCAGTTGGCAGCACATCAATTAAAATTTATCAAAAGTTTAGAGGCTGCATTGGTAAGAATTTCAAATAAAACCTATGGTGTATGCAAAACCACTGGTAAGCTTATTCCCAAAGAAAGATTAATGCTGGTTCCACACACTACCCAAACTGTAGAAGCTAAAATTAAGCGTTAATTTTGGAATCTCTAAAAACTGGTAGAAACCGTTGGATATTAGCTTTTACTGTATTAATCGGTGCAGTATTAATCGATCAAATTATTAAAATTTATGTGAAAACTCACTTCATTTACGGAGAGTCTTTTACTTTATTTGAAAATTGGTTTAAGTTATACTTTATTGAAAACGAAGGCATGGCCTTTGGAATGAAACTTTTTGGAGGCGGTAAAGTAGGGAAACTAATCCTCACTTTCTTCCGAATACTGGTTTCAGCCTTTGGAATAGTTTATTTGGTTTCAATTATAAAGGGCAACTATCATAAAGGACTAATTATATCTTTAGCTTTGGTGCTTGCGGGTGCTATTGGAAATATTATT